>Ga0209948_1000003_pt1 | contig 309725 bp, 255 predicted proteins | sample SalPonR2_C_D2_MG_FD_185709 | JGI IMG/M metagenome (GOLD analysis project Ga0209948, IMG submission 185709) | Salt pond soil microbial communities from South San Francisco under conditions of wetland restoration - Salt Pond MetaG R2_C_D2_MG... ... | reverse complement strand
TCACCACAAGAAATAGACTATTCACAACAATATATTTACACTCAACTTTTAAGATTGTTAATTAGTACTCCTAAGTTCCGGTTAACTCTGTGAACAAGTGTTAATAACTAAAGAATTTTAAATTTGTAAAATTCTATTCTGTTCTGCTTACATTGTTTATGCTTCAAAAACGAAAAAATCTTTAAGAACTAATCAAGTACTTCTAAAGAAATTAACTGTACTAATCAACATTTTTTACAGATAAACTTATCAGTAATTCCTTGTGTAAACAGTTTATTAACCAATATTCATAACTATTTTAAGTTTCTGATTTTCAAACTATTTTATTAGTAGTAGTCTGTGTACAAGTATTGATATTTCATAAAACCAAGTAAATATAACTTTAGTTATTGTTACTATTAACAGACTATAATAACCATCAATAATTTAATTTAATTTTAAAAAAAAATGGAATAATATGATACTATTGTTGATAAGCTTAAAATTATAAGATGAGCTTAAAGATTTGAAATAATGGTAGTGAAATATAATTCGTAATTTTCCAGCAAATAAAGATGTTAATGTCAAAGAGAAATAAAAAAGCAAGAAACCATAAGACAAATGAAATTACCAAAGGAATTTTTACAGTTTTAGAAAAGGAACCTAGTAAATCCTTTAATTATAAACAGATTGCTGCAAAAATAGGTGTAACAGAGACGCAGGATAGGAACACATTAATAAAACGCTTAGTACAATTAAAGGAAAAAAGGCGTATTAGAGAGGTAAATAGAGGAAACTATCAGGTGCTCGAGGATAACAAAACGTACCATGAAGGCAAAGTGGATATAACCGGACGAGGCAATGCATATATTGTCGTTGAAGGTATGGACGATGACGTTTTTGTTTCAAATAATAAAATCAATAAGGCATTTCATAAGGATATTGTTGAAGTATATATACACCCTAGGAAAAAAGGAAAGAAATTAGAAGGGGAGGTGCATAAGATTATTGAGCGAAATAAAACCGCTTTTGTAGGCATCGTTGATATGCAAAAGACTTTCGCTTTTGTTAGGGCGACCGATTATAGAATGTATACCGATATTTTTGTTTCTAATGATAAATTGGGTGGAGCTCAAAATGGAGATAAAGTAATTGTAGAAATTACCGATTGGCCAGATGACGTGGGCTCTCCTTTTGGTAAAATAACAGAGGTTTTAGGTAAACCTGGTGAACACAACACGGAAATACATTCCATTTTGGCCGAATATGGACTGCCCTATGAATTTCCGGTAGAGGTAGAACGATTTGCCGATGCGTTGGATACAAGCATAAAACAAGAAGAGGTAGATAAGCGCAGGGATATGCGTGAAGTTCTAACTTTTACGATTGATCCAAAAGATGCTAAGGATTTTGATGATGCCCTTTCGTTTAAATTGCTACCTAACGGTAATTATGAAATAGGAATACATATTGCGGATGTGTCACATTATCTTAAAGAGGGTACAGTACTGGATGATGAAGCATATGAAAGAGCAACCTCGGTATATTTGGTAGACAGAGTAGTACCTATGTTACCGGAGGTATTATCCAATAATGCTTGTTCTTTACGACCAAACGAAGAAAAATATACTTTTTCTGCGATTTTTGAATTGGATAAAAAATCCAATATAATTGACCAATGGTACGGGAGAACCGTTATAAATTCCAATGAACGTTTTGCGTATGAAGAAGCACAGCATATTATAGAAACAGGTAATGCTACTATTCCTAAAGATGTAAGTATTAGGGGTAATTCATATATGGTTAATGATAATGTTGTGGAAGCTACCCTTGTGATGGATAGATTAGCAAAAATAATGCGGGAAAAGCGTATGAATCAAGGTGCGTTATCCTTTGATAAGGTTGAGGTTCGGTTTAATTTAAATGAAAATAATGAACCTGTAAGTGTCTATTTTAAAGAGGGAAAAGATGCTAATAAACTAATTGAAGAGTTTATGTTATTGGCCAATAGAAAAGTGGCCGAATTTATTGGAAAACAAAAAAAGACGTTTATCTATCGGATTCATGATGATCCTAACGAAGATAAGTTAATAGCCTTGAATGGGATTGTATCACGGTTTGGTCATAAGCTGGATTTTAAGGATAAAAAGTCTATCAGTGCTTCTTTAAATAAATTATTAGAGGATGTTAAAGGTAAAAAAGAGCAAAATCTTGTTGATACCTTAGCTATTAGAAGTATGAGTAAAGCAATTTATACCGTAAATAATATTGGACATTACGGTTTAGCATTTGATTATTATAGTCATTTTACTTCACCAATACGTCGATATCCAGATGTTATGGTTCATCGCCTCTTACAGCATTATTTAGATGGCGGTAAGAGCGTCAAGGAAGAAGTGTACGAGCAAAAATGCAAACATTCTTCCGATATGGAATATTTGGCATCAAGTGCAGAGCGAGACTCTATTAAGTACATGCAAATCAAATTCATGCAAGATCATGATGACAAGGAGTTTGTAGGTGTAATTAGTGGTGTTACGGAATGGGGTGTGTATGTGGAGATAATAGAGAATAAATGCGAAGGAATGGTTCGGATTAGCGACATCAAAGGAGATTATTATATATTTAATGAAAAAGAGTATGCCATTGTAGGGGAGCGAACTAAAAAAACTTATCAACTTGGAGATGAGGTAGTTGTTATGGTAAAAAATACGGATTTAATAAAACGTCACTTAGATTTCGCTTTAATTGGTAAAAACGAATAGGTTGGTTTGGAATAGATTTTGATTTAGCTTACCATGTAATTAAATGAGAATACATACTTACAATAAAATAAGTGTGCTATTTATCATGTAAACATACGAAATGAAACATTTTTTAATTCTTTGTTTGCTTTTTGGATTTCAAGTGGGTATTGCTCAGGATAACGAGGTAACCATAGGCTTAGATGATTTTAAGGAAATTAAAGGATTCGATGGATTATCAATTAGTTTGATAAGATCTACTGAGAATAAAGCGATTATCACTGGCGAAAACACCGATAAGGTCGCTATTGTAAATAACGACGGAGTACTTAAAGTACGAATGCAAATAGGTAAAATTTTTAGTGGCTACCGTACATTTGTCAGCATATACTATAAGAGTAAATTGGTGGTTATAGATGTCAATGAGGATGCGCTAATAACTAGTGAAGAATCTATAAATCAGGATATTTTAGAATTAAAGGCACAGGAAGGTGGAGAAATCAGTGTTTCTGCCAACGTAGAACAAATGCTAATTAAGTCGGTTTCCGGAGGTGTAATTAAAACTAAGGGTACTGCAGAGGTGCAAGATGTGCAAATAAATACTGGAGGTATTTATGAAGGTAAAGAACTAAAAACCGAATTTTCTACCATCAATGTTAATGCAGGGAGCAGGGCAGCGGTTTACGCTAGTAATTACGTAAAAGTAACTGTTAAAGCTGGTGGTGAGGTATTGTTGTATGGTAACCCGAGTAAGGTGGACGAGAAAACTGTTTTTGGTGGGAATATAAAGAGAATGTAAGCGGTTATGTTTGAGGATATACAGGCGGCAATACCCTTAGGCTTTTTATTAAGCTTTATGATAGGCCCTGTATTCTTTGTTTTACTGGAAACTAGTGTGTTAAAAGGTTTTAGGGCAGCACTTAGTTTTAATGTCGGGGTAATTATAGCAGATATACTTTTTATTTTAGGTGCATATTTTAGTAGTTATCAGTTACTCGAAAACCTAAGTAATCAACCAGGTTTATATGTATTTGGTGGTGCTATTTTGCTTGTGTATGGAATCACTACATTTTTCAAAAAGGGTATAAAGACAAGAGCAGGCACACCTATAAAAATAACAAAGAGCGATTACTTAGGTCTGCTGTTAAAAGGCTTTCTACTAAACTTTATTAATATTGGAGTACTTGTTTTTTGGTTAGGAGTTATTATTATTGTTGGCCCTTCCTTGAATAACCAACCTTCAAGGATTAGAGTATTCTTTGGTGCTATGTTGGCATCCTATTTTATAACCGATTTGTTTAAAATACTTCTAGCAAAGCAATTGAAAAGAAAATTGACCTATGATCGTATCCGTTTGATCAAAAAAGGGGTAGGAATTATTTTGGTAATCTGTGGTGTCGTTTTAATCGTGAAAGGATTCTTGCCCAAAGACCAATTAAGTATAGAGAAAGGAATAGAAAAAATTGAGGGAATAACGGAATAAAAAACCCGGCAATGTTGCCGGGTTTTTTAAAAATTGTATTCGGACTCTAATTGTTATACTTGTTATTTAACATCTTAACAACTTCATCGGTAAGATCGTTAGCTTCTTTGCCGTAAAGAACACTACCTCCTTCACCACCACCAAGAATATAACTATAACCATTTGCTTTGCCGTAGGCCTCAATTTCCTTTTTAACATGACTTACAACGCTATCCATCTGAATTTGACCTTCTGATTGTAGTTGTTGGTCTTCTTGTTGTAATTGTTGTCCAATAGTTTGACCTTTTTGTTGGAAAGCAGCATATTCTTCTTGTGCTTTTTGTTGAGGCATGCTCTGAGCTTTAGCTTGGAAAGCTTGCGCCTCTATCTGAAAAGCTTGAGAAATACTATCTCTTTTTTTCGTTAATGCGTCAGCCTTAATTTTAAATTGTGCCTCAACATCAATTTTTTCTTGATAGTCGTTCATTAATTTTACGTTGTCTACGTAACCTATCTTTTCTTGTTGGCATGATACTATAGTAAGAAATAGCAATCCAAGGGTTAATTTTTTCATGTTTTTAATTTTAGAGTAGCGCAAAAATAACAAAGCTTTTAATAGGTATTGGATTATTTGTTGTTTTTATATGAAGGATGGGAAGGAAGGTTTTTAGTGTTTTCTATCGCTTATAATTAGTATTTATAATATAATTAATAAGAATAGATTTAAATGATCGTACTCGGCTTCGTGTAACGTCTTTTAAAGGGTTTTTTGAATATCACTTAATATAAGTATAGATATGAGTTAGTAGATCGTTTAAATACGCTCAATTGGTTAATTTCTCCTTTTTGAGGATGTAAATGTGTGAGGAATATTCTTTGGTTCGTAAACCTGCGACGTTGGATACTAATCCTCTGAAAAATCCAGAAATATAGTTGTTACTCCCGTTTTTATATTTTTCGGATAGAAGAGAAACATAAAAAGAATCGAACCACATGGGTTTGGTATGAATTAGTTTGAAATTATATGGTTCAAAAAGTTTAGCAATGGATGTTTTAGAAAAGTGCCAAAGATGTCTGGGTACATCATACGCGGCCCAATGTTGTTTATAATATTTAGCGTCGTATGATTTGAAGTTGGGAACTGCTATTATAAGGAGGCCATTTGTATTAATTAGATTACTGATAGAGGAGATTTGGTTATCCAGATCTGGCAGGTGTTCAAGTACATGCCATAAGGTGATTATGTCGAAAGTTCCTTTTGGAAGTTGTGCTATATTAGAATAAAGGTCAATATTTTTGACGCTAGCTTTCTTTAGTGCAACTTGGTTTGGTTCTACACCAGTAACATTCCACTTGTTTTTTTTTGCTGCTACTAAAAAACCTCCAGTACCTGCTCCAATGTCTAATAGATTCCCTTTGCTGGGATGGAGTTTATCTATAAGTTTTATCTTACGCCGTAGACTAAAGTTCTTCACCAATAGGTATAATCGGTCAATAAAAGAGGTGGGAGTGTCAGAGTGGGATATGTATTTGTTGCTCTGGTAGTAGGTTTCAAGATTGCTCGGCACCGGATGCGTCATTAACATATCATAAGTAGTATCATAGAGAAGAGTAAACGCTTCATGAGAATAGAAGTAGTCTTTCGTATGAAGATAGGGTTCCATGATTTGGTGTAAGCGGGTTTTTTGTGGATGCTAAGATAGATGAATAATGTAATACTAGTAAATTTGACCTAACACAGAGTTAGCTTTTTCCTTTCATGTAGGACTTTGGGATTATTTGAATGTGGAACTGCTGGTAACAATGGACACTTTTTGAACTAATAATTTAGTTAAAGATTGGGACTCCATTATTAAAAGTCACCTTTTAATGTTCCACGTGGAACATTTCTTTAATTATCTTCCAAGATAAACCAATAGAACACTGATGTCACTGGGAGTAACCCCACTTATCCTAGATGCTTGCGATATGGTTACCGGTTGAATTGCGGCCATTTTTTCCCTAGCTTCAAAGGACAAGGATTTTAGTTTTGAGTAATCAAAATTTACTGGAATTTTAACGTTTTCTAGGCGTTGTAATTTATCGGCATTAACTCGCTCTTTCGCAATGTATCCTGAATATTTAACTTGAACTTCTGTTTGCTCCAACACTTCGCTGTCTAAATTTTGATTTTCAACAAAGGAGGAAACGGAGTCAAGAGTCAGCATGTGTTCCATGGTTACTTTAGGGCGTGAAAAGGATTTGAACATTTTATCAGATTGACTCACGGGAGCTGAACCTACACTTTCTAAAATAGGATTGATGTCTTTAGGAAGTACACTTGTTTGTTTAAAAAAGTTGATAAAGGCGTCAGATTTAGAGCGCTTTTCCTCCATTCGTTTTAGGCGTTCATTGGAGGCAAGACCGATTGCATGACCTATAGGGGTTAATCGTAAGTCTGCATTGTCCTGTCTTAAAAGAGTTCTATATTCCGCTCTTGAGGTAAACATCCGATAAGGCTCTTCGGTTCCTTTGGTAATAAGGTCATCGATAAGCACGCCAATATATGCCTCATCGCGTTGAAGTATAAACGCTTTCTTTTCGTTAATTTTTAGATGAGCGTTAATACCCGCCATAAGCCCCTGTGAAGCTGCTTCTTCATAACCGGTAGTGCCATTTATTTGGCCTGCAAAATATAGGTTTTCAATAAGCTTAGTTTCTAAGGTATGCTTAAGTTGGGTTGGCGGAAAGTAATCGTACTCTATGGCGTAGCCTGGTCTAAAAAACTTAACTGCTTCAAAACCGACCACAGAGCGTAGCGCTTTAAATTGAATATCTTCAGGTAATGAAGTTGAAAAACCGTTTACATACACTTCTACGGTATTCCACCCTTCCGGTTCTATGAACATTTGATGGCTGTCTTTGTCTGCAAACCGGTGTATTTTATCTTCAATCGATGGACAATATCTGGGACCTATACTCTGTATTCTGCCATTGAACATTGGCGATCGATTAAAACCCTCTCTGAGTAAATCGTGAACGAGGGCACTAGTATGGGTCATGTGGCACTCGCGTTGGGTCTCTAATACTGTTGTGTTCGTGTAGGAGAATTTTTCTGGTTTATCATCTCCAGGCTGTATGATCATTTTGGAGTAGTCTAGTGATCTTCCATCGACACGTGGTGGAGTCCCTGTTTTCATTCTGCCGCTTTCAAAGCCAAATGATCTTAGTTGCTCTGTGATTCCTGTAGCCGCCTTCTCTCCTGCTCTACCGCCTCCAAATTGTTTTTCTCCAATATGTATTAAACCGTTTAGAAAAGTGCCATTGGTTAAAACTACGGCCTTACTTTTTATATCTATTCCTAAAGAAGTGCGTACACCAATGATGCGATTGTTCTCTACTAATAAGCCGGATACCATCTCTTGATAAAAGTCTACATTAGGAGTGCGTTCAAGCATCAACCGCCATTCTTCAGCAAACCGCATACGGTCGCTTTGTGCTCTGGGACTCCACATTGCGGGCCCCTTGGATTTATTGAGCATTTTGAATTGAATAGCAGATTTATCAGTTACTATACCGCTATACCCCCCTAATGCGTCAATTTCTCGTATAATTTGTCCTTTGGCTATTCCGCCCATTGCAGGATTGCAAGACATTTGACCAATGGTTTGCAGATTCATGGTCACCAAAAGGGTTTTAGAGCCCATATTGGCTGCTGCTGCCGCTGCCTCTGCCCCTGCGTGACCTCCGCCAACTACTATAACATCGTAATTTTCTCCGAACATAAGTATTATTGTTCCACGTGGAACATTTTTATTTTTTCGTTTTCTTTGGCGCGCATCTCAACAATCTGTTCTTCTCCTTTGTCTTTGTATTGCATTAAATGTAATAATCCATGACCCATCACTCGGAGTAATTCCTCATCAAAGGACACATCATAGGTTACGCTGTTTTCTAAAACACGCTCTACAGAAATATAAATATCTCCCGAAAGAACCTTTTCAACGGTATAATCAAACGTGATAATATCGGTATAATTATCATGCTGTAAATACTGCTGATTAATGTTTAGCAAATAGGTGTCGTCACAAAAAATATAATTTAATTCACCCAGTGAATATCTTTCGGAAACACAAACATTAGTTATCCAGGCAGCATACCTGTCCTCTTCTGAGAGTTTAAAATTGGTTTCGTAATGAAAATCAATCATTGTTTTTGAAATACGCTTTAACTTTATTTTGAAAATTTTGGCGCAAAGGTAAGGCTTGCTTGTTTAAAATCTCAATCTCATTACGATAATTCTCTAATAATGAGGGCTTGGTCGTTATAGGATTCGTGAAGTCTTTTTGGTTCGAATTGCTTTCCCGTTCTTGTTTCTTACCTTGTTTTAATGCGGCGTTTTCCAGTTTTAGAAGCTCATATTGTATGGTGTTTGCCTTGCTGATGGTGCGTTGGGTTATTCCATTCTCCAGCAGGTCGTTTTCAAAATCTTCCATTTGTCGCACGAGTTTTTCTCCTAATTTACGGTCACCACTGTTAAGCATATTTTCTAGTTGCTTTTCCAATTCCTGACGGATACGTTGTTGCTCTTGATATATCTCATAGATTTCCTGAAGCTCTGCTTCTGACATTCCTTGTCCGCTCCTCCCATTAGTACCCTCGCCATTTCCCTGACCTTGCCCTTCACCGCTCTCGCCATTTCCTTCACCTTTTTCTTTTCCGTTCTGTCCGTTTTTTCCATTACTATTTTCGCCCTCTTGGCCCTTTTGTCCGCCTTTGCCTTCCTTCCCATTTTCTCCATATTGACCTTCTTCTCCTTGTTGACCAGACTGTCCTTCTTTCCCTTGCTCACCCTCTTGTCCTTTTTGTCCTTCCTTCCCCATTTTTTCTCCAAGAGACTGCTGTCCCTTAATAATGTCGGGTAATTGAAAACCTTGTTGTCCATCTCCCTCTCCTTGGCCAGGCTGCATACTCTGATTCATGTTCTCCAATAGTTTCGCTAAAAAATCTGCTAAACTATTAGATGCTGTAAGCACGTATTTTTGATAAGAGACCCCTTGGTACATTTGCCCTTCGGCCATACGCTCTAGGGATTTATCTATATTATAGTAAACCTCGGTAATCTGTTCGTTTACAAATTCAGAAAGTTCAGCCTGTCTAAGAGATAGGCTAAATAGGCTATCGTCTACATGCTCAAACAAACCTCTTAATTCTTTTTGATTACGAACAGTAGCCCCATACTGCGAAACATCGTCTGGGTCTTGCGCGCTAATTTTGTCAAAGAGATTTTCTTGATTAAAGGAGAAAATAACTAGGTTGTCTAAAATCTGACGAAGCATTTCCGCATCTTCGGCAACGGAAGAACTGCTACCTCCACCAGATGAAGATTCACTTAGCGCTTCGCTCATTTCCTTCATTTTTTGCGCTGCCGATTTCTGATTCTTTTTGGCCGTTGAGGCGTTTTGCTCCATCTTCTCGGAATCCGAAGACTGTTCATTACCTTGGTATTTTTTAATTTCGTCCAAGGCCTTTTCTTGGTTCTCTTTTACCCCTTCCTTTTTGTCTTCGCTAAGGTCTAAATCAACAGGTTTTTTAAGCTCCTCATTATCCTTTTGCAACCCTTCTAATTCTTTGGCCAATTCTTCAAAGTCATTGTTTAGTTTTTCCTGGTCCTTATCTGAAAAGTCTTGGTTTATTTTGAGCTCCGAAAGTATCTCTTGACGCTCTGCCAGTTTCTCCAAGTCTTTGGCCAATTGTGCTGCTTTTTCAGTTACATAGTAGCGCTTTGTTAGCTCTACCAATTGCTCCAAACTACGTTGCGAGTTTTTTTGTTTTATTGCAACATCCTCTAACTTTTTGGTAAGCTCCTCTTTGTTTATTTTATCTGCAATTTTATTTAGCTCTTCCAACAACTTTTCGTTCTTGCGGGCTTCTAGCTCCTGGCGTTCTAGCCGTTCCTGTAAGAGCTGATTTAATTTATCGTCCTGATCGCTTTTACTTAAGTTTTCTTTTAGTTCTTTACTGAATTTTTGCATTAGCTCTTCCTGTCGTTCCTGTTTTTTAAGAAAATCCTTTACCTGATTTTTGTCGTTAAAATTTAAACTGCCTTTTTCTTTCTGTTCCGTGTTCAGTTTTTCCAGCGCATCTTTTTGTTCCTTAGCCTTCTCCAAGGTATTGTCTAGATTATCAATCAGGCTTTGTTGGTTTTCTAACTCTCTGTTTTTCAACAGGTTATCATTAAAAAGAACCTGCGTAAATACTTGACTCTTAGTTGTTTTGCCTTGTCGTAAACCGTCATTATCAGTCACTAAAAAGTAAAATGCATAGTCCTTGCTGGAATCAAGCGCCAACCCGGAGGGAAATGTATAATAAAAGGGAGTGATATTACTTTTCCCCTCTGTTATAGAAATACGCGATTTAGAAGTCTCATCCTCTATGTTGTAGTAAACGAGATCCACCTTGGCAACACCATAATCGTCGGTCGCCTCGCCTGAGTAATAAGAAACATTAGGGTTTATTGAGTCCAAAACCTGAACGACTTTTACAGTCGGATATCCATCTTTAATAACCTTAAACGTATAGTCTAATTTTTCATAATCGGTTACGTTCTTATTAGAGGTGGTAAGCTGATACTCCAAGTCCTTATGTACCCGCTTGGAAAGGTTAAATGCATCTCCGTTTTTTGAAAAATAAAGTGCAGTATCGGAAGTAACCAGTCTAATCTTTTCCGTATCTGCACCGGTAATTTCCCACGTCACCTTGGTTCCTTCCGGCATGAGGGCGTTTCCTGTACTTTTAAGGGTTTCTTTGGGTTTATTCAAGTACGTTGGATAGTCTAGGTTGATGTTGAAGTCTACAATAGCGGGTGCCTTTAGGGCAACAAGGTTGTATGTGCGCGAATTTACATCGTTTGCGTTAAAACGAAATGTAGATGAACTTACCGGTGGGGAGAGTGTGTATTGATACGTTCCGTTATTTTCTTGTAGCAGAATTTGTTTGTCGTCCAATAGTAGATAAACGTTTTCAGGTTTTATGGCCCCGTTAGTAACTACTTGAAAAGTAAAAGGTTCACTTTCCATAACGGTAAGGTTGTTGGATAAGAGCTCAAACTGAAAAGGCGCGGGTGGTTCATAGGCCAAATCATAGTTCACCACGCGCTCGTAGGACCCAAAAAAGGAACTCCAATTACCGGAAACCCAAAGTAAACCAACCAAAACCAACGGAATAACGGTGTATTTACCGTAACGTATGGCATCTTTATAAGTGATGGCATTGGAAAACGGAATAGGTTTTAATTGTTCCGAACGCTGGTCTATACTGGCAAGTAGTAATTCTGATTTTTCTGGATTATCTGCAAGATCTAGCAGGTTGTACAACTTGTCACCAACGTTTGGGAAATGTTTTCCGATTAACACCGCAGCATCCTTTGTGGTAATACCTTTTTTCACCTTAAACAGGTAAAAAAGAGGGGTTAGGATATAGGTGAAAAGTAAAAAAAGTTCGGTTCCTATGAATAGCAAGAAGAGTATTAAACGTCCGGTCGAATTCAACCATAATGCATATTCTACACCCATGACGGCTAAAAAGAAAAGTAAGCCAAAGGCCAGGAATAGCAGTATCCCTTTGATTAATTGTTGCGTGTAATGTTTGCGGATGAACTCGTTTAGTTTATCCAGGATGTTATAATAACTGCCCAATTTGAACTATATTTAATACCAAGATACTTCTTATTGAATTTTTCAATTAGAAAATAGTGTTAAAAGCGTCCAGATGAAGGATTTAAAGTACCTAGCCGCATTGACATTGCCGCTTTCAGCTATCATAAGCTTCTATTTTAAGGAACAATGGAGTTTTTTTACGCCCTTCTATGCCTTTGTCATCATCCCTATTTTAGAGCTTCTCCTACCCCATGACACCAGTAATTTGGAAGGCGAAGAGCGCGAGAAAAAAAAGAAAAGCAAGTTATTCGATTTCATGCTTTATTTTAATCTGCCCTTAGTTTTTGGGCTTTTAGTATTCTTGCTATGGGATGTTTCCAAGCATAGTTATCAAACGTATGAATTGGTAGGCTTGGTGCTTTCTATGGGAATTGTTTTGGGAACCAATGGCATTAATGTGGCTCATGAATTGGGACATAGGGATAATATGCTGCAACGAACTTTTGCAAAAGCACTGTTGTTGCCCTCGCATTATATGCATTTTTATATTGAACATAATTTTGGACACCATGTACATGCTGCAACTGCGGAAGATCCAGCCACGGCAAGATATAACCAATCGGTATATTCTTTTTGGATAAGCTCTACGTTCAGACAGTACGCGAGCGCTTGGAAGCTTCAGCAGCAATTGTTACAACGAGGCAACCTGTTTTTTTTGTCCCTTAAGAATGATATGTTCTGGTATAGCCTAATACAAATTGGTTACCTAATAGCGGTGTTTTCTGTTTTTGGTGCAATAGGACTATTAATTGCTTTTTGTTCTGGTGTGGTCGGTTTTTTAATGTTGGAAACCGTCAATTATATTGAGCATTACGGGCTAATGCGCAAAAGGTTGCCATCGGGAAGGTATGAACGCGTGCGCGAAGTACATTCTTGGAACAGTAACCATGTAATTGGCCGCATAGTGCTCTATGAATTGACCCGTCATAGCGATCACCATTTTAAATCCTCTAAAAAATATCAGGTGCTTGATTATCATGACATTTCCCCGCAAATGCCGTACGGATATCCAACGTCCATGGTCCTATCGTTTATTCCTCCTTTATGGTTTAAGTTGATGAACCCACGTATTCCTAAAGAAATGGTGTTGACTGCATAGCGCTATTGTTTTTAAATTAGGCTATTATCTGGCCGACCCATCCTTTTCTACTCCTATCGCATATGCTATATTTGTGTTCAAATTTTAGTTATGAGTCAAAAAGTTCGTGTTCGTTTTGCACCGAGTCCAACAGGACCTTTACATATTGGAGGGGTTCGCACCGCTCTGTTTAATTATTTGTTTGCCAAGAAGCATGGCGGGGATTTTATTTTACGGATAGAAGATACCGATCAGAACAGATATGTGGAAGGCGCTGAAAAGTATATTATAGATGCTTTGGAGTGGTGTGGAATTTCTTTTGATGAAAGTCCAGAAAAGCCTCAGGATAAATTTGGACCTTACCGCCAAAGCGAACGGAAGCATTTATATAAAGCATTTGCCGATGAGTTGATTGAAAAAGGAAAAGCATATTACGCTTTTGACACTGCAGAAAAACTCGATTTTCACAGAAAAGACCATGAGGCAAAAGGCAAAACGTTTATCTACAATTGGCATAACCGATTAAAGTTGGACAACTCGCTTTCGCTTATGCCGGAGGAAGTCGAAAAACGTTTGGCCTCTGGAGAAGATTATGTGGTTCGTTTTTTGACACCCCCAGACGAGAAAGTCTGCCTTAAAGATATTATTAGGGGTGATATGGAAATAGATTCCAATGTGTTGGACGATAAAGTTTTGTTTAAGAGCGATGGTATGCCCACCTATCACTTAGCGAATATCGTAGATGATCATTTGATGGAAATTTCCCATGTAATCCGTGGAGAAGAATGGCTTCCTTCTTTGGCACTTCACCAACAATTGTACGATGCGTTTGGATGGCAAGCACCTGAATTTGCACACCTGCCTTTGATAATGAAACCGGTTGGAAAAGGAAAACTGAGCAAACGTGATGGCGAGAAGGGCGGTTTTCCAGTATTTCCGCTTACTTGGAATGATTCTGTAGGCTATAAAGAAGCAGGTTTCTTCCCCGAAGCGGTAGTCAACTTTTTAGCGCTATTGGGATGGAACCCAGGTACCGAAAAAGAATTATTTAACATTGCCGAATTGGTGGAAACCTTTTCGCTAGAACGGGTAAATAAGTCGGGAGCACGGTTTGATCCGGATAAGACCAAGTGGTATAATCAACAGTATATGCAAACCAAGGACAATGCGGAACTTTCAGGCTTGTTTTTGGCAGAACTGCAACAACGTTTAAATATAAGCGACAGTAAGCGAAATCCTGAATATGTGGAAAAAGTCGTGGGCTTAATAAAAGAGCGGGCAACGTTTGTTTCGGACTTTTGGGGGCTAAGTGATTATTTCTTTGTGTCACCATCAACATATAACGAAAAGGCCGCTAAGAAGCAATGGAAAGAAGATACTTCTAGCATTATGGCCGAGCTGGTCGACGTATTGAAAAACCAATCTGATTTTAGCACAGAACTCTTGGAAACCAATATAAAGTCTTGGATATCCGATGCGGAGCTCTCTTTTGGAAAAGTAATGCCACCTTTACGTTTAGTACTTGTTGGGGATATGAAGGGACCCCATATTTTTGATATTATGGCGATGCTTGGCAAAGAGGAAACGCTGGGTCGAATAGAAAAAGCGATAGCTGTATTAGGGTAATCGCATCAGAAAGCACTAGTCTTCTCCCACGTGCTTTTTATAAAAGCCCCAAACTTCGTGCGCCACATCCCTACCTAATTTTAGTCCTGCTACATTATCTGCCTGAATATGATAACCCCCTAAAACCCTAGAAACGCCAGCCATTTCAGCAGTTTCGGTAAAAGTTGGAAAGGTAAGCGTGATAGTATCGCCTAGCTGGTCTGGCTCTGTCATTGCCCCCGCAACTAATACCGCTTCCGAACCAAAGGTTTCGCTCCCTGTCCATAGTTTTAAAGCTTCCGCACAGCCACCGCTAATAGTGCTATGGCCAGAGGTATAACTTGGAAATGGGGGACATAAAAAGGTGTCAGGAGAATAAGGTCTCCACTGCGAACCGTCCATTTCTATCATGCCTTTATCTGGCCCTCCCCAAGCTTTTATTGTTTTTCCTTCATAATACTCGTGTACCAAAGCATAAGGCCTAGCATAATCATAGAACATTTTTGAGTCCCATGAAGCTATAAAGGCATCCATGGCCACTACTTGGTTGTAGAAATACATTTTAACATCTTGATCTAAGGTATGGTTGTCCCTTCTAGAAACGTCCTGTGCGAACTTTAGCCAGTGCCCCGCTTGTTGTACCGATTGTGGTCCGTCTCGCATAAACTCCACAAGTGCTTTTTGGTAATCGGTTAGGTTGCTTTGCATTTCCACAACTTCCTTAACTTCCTTTTCTAGTTGTTCAGAACCTAGCATGGGTGGCGGTCCAGGCCTAAATTGAGCCCCTGTTTTTAGGGCAATCGGGGTAACCTTATCCCAAAAAGGGGTAAGACAGGCTGGGGCAAAGGTGCCACCTTTACCGTCAGAAAAATATTTGGGTTGCCACCTATTAACATCCACATTGGAATCTGCGGAGTTAATAGGCTCGTAGCCTACATAGTTAAAATAAGCCTCGCCATTAGAACCTTCTTCTTCTCCATACTGATTTGCACCGTCATTTTTTCTTGCTTCGATTACTGCTTTTGCAGCCAAATTTCCAATTCCCTCTGGGGTTGCTGAATCTAAACTATTGTTGTTGGGATCAAGCCCAAGTTCTTTCATGAAATTAGAAAACAGCTCCTTGTCTGAATAGTAGTACTCGCTCATTGCGCGAAATGCAGCAAAGCTTATGGCTATTTCTTTGTTTTTTAAGGTATGTTCTGCAGAAGGACGTTTAGGGAAATCTACTAAATACACGGGTGTAGCTTTTTCGTCATACATGGCCCAAGCGTCAAAAACAGAAACCGAGATTAACCCCAAATATCGCGATGTAATGGTTGGCCTGGGCTGAAACCGTTCAGTATCATTGGCGGTTGCCGTTAAGGCCATTTCACCCCATTGATAGGCAACGTTTTCTGTACCTGTTGGTTCAGGTGATTCTGAATCAACATTTTTTGTATGTTGCTTACAATTTAGAAGTAGGGCTGTTCCAAGGAACAAAAGAACGATTTTTTTCATGGCCGTTTTTTCTAATTACGATAACTATAGTAGTTTGGCGCGCAATTTATGAAATTTCAATAGTTTAAAAAACCACCTATAGGTTTATTAGTAAGATACAGCTTATTTTCATGTCTCTTTCTGGTAGTTTGTCTAGCTTGGATTTGCCCATTGCCAATCCAAGCAATCATCTTTGTTCCCAAAAAAATAGTATTTAAAACATGCGTTATCACCAAGATGTTCCCCTCTACTGTAGCTTAAAATCGCTCAAGAAATGAGGCTGCAAAAATTCAAAAGGTGGAAACTCTTCCTTTGATACGTTCAGCTGTTTTTCGTTTGGAGTTTTTCTAAGGGTTTTAAGAAGTTCAAATTGTTCGTTTACCATAGTCCCATTGCGCTAGGAAAATGCACCAATACTAAGCAGTGGTTTTTTATTTCAGCTTAAAGTTTAAGTCGAATACGTGCTTTTGATAATAATTGGGCAAAACGGATCATTATAAAAGCCCAAAGCAATGAACCGGAAACGGCCAACCAGGGCATTTCACTTTGTTTGTACCACAGAATGTTCAAGTTGAGCCCCCAGATTATAAAGTATAGCATATCTGGAGCTAAATAGGTGGTTAACGAATTTTTACCAGCTGGGAGAAAAGCACCACTCCACCGATGCCATTTTTTAATGTCAAGCAGATAAAACAACAGCGCAAATACTAATATACTTATTCCGTTGCACAGCATTACCCAAGACGGCGTGCCGATGAGCTTAGAAACAATAAACCAATTACGCAATATGAAACCGAATGCCAAAGCACCTAAACCAATCGGTATAATAAAACTTAAAAACCGTTTATAATCTGCTTTATACTTTTTTAACAGCACGCCTATGAGTAGGCCAGAAAGCACAATAGAAGGAACATTTCCGTTGATTACAACACCAAGAACAGGTTTAATTGGGTTTAGTATAGTGGTGTACGTTGTTTGGGCAAGAATATTTAAGAGTAAGAACACAAGCCAAACCCCTATAATTGACCCTATATGGTCTCTGAGCCAGAAATAAGTAAGCGCTGACACCAAATATCCCCAGCCAATTAAGCCAAGTATGCCCCACCAGCTGATACGCATCCAACCTGGGTTTTCTAGTGTGCCAGAACGATATACGATGGCTAATACTAAAATGCCTAAAACTCCAATGACCTTTAATATTTTAAATATGGAAGCATAGGCGGACTCTTTAGGGTAGTTGTTATAAATTAGGAAGATAGATACATATACCAGAAAAAGCCATAGATTTTTATTTATCCCTGTTAGCGCTGCGTTATAGCCTTCTCCATTTACAATAAAAACCCCAATAAACATAAGGCTTGAAGTTCTTATGAGGATATGTTTAAGTAGTTGCATCTTTGATTGACCTAGTTTTTCCCTTGCCATAATGGCAAAAGGAATAGAAAGCCCCACCATAAACAAGAACCCAGGAAAAACCCAATCAGCCAAACCCAACCCATCTTCTTCTATCGTCTTGTGAACCATCCATTTTGGGACACCTGGCACGTACAAATCATTTACGAACAACATTAAAAAAAGGGTTAGCCCTCTCATAATATCTATAGATGTAATTCGATTAGTTTTAGCTAACATAGTACTATGGCTTGTAAGGTTTATTAAACCTGATTATTCGCTAATTAAGAAGACCATCTTGTTACTCGCCAATTGCTTTGTTCTTTTTTAGATAGAAAGGTCCATGCTACTATACGGCTAGATTTATTACCAGTTCCCATAGGTATTGTTTTGAATTCGGTTGTTTTGGCATTCTTTAAACTTTTATAAATTCCCTTAAGGTTGGATTCTTTTGAGACTAAAGTTGAAAACCAAAAGCAGTTTTTAGAGAAAAACACACTTTCTCTAATCATGTTCTGAATAAATTTAGACTCCCCGCCATCATACACAAGTTCATGTCTAACCCCAGCAAAATTAAGTTTGGGGTTATTTACTTTTTTACCGGAAAGATTTTTTATTTTTCTTTTGCTTCCTTTTTGGGCTTCCTCTAAAGAAGCATGAAAAGGTGGGTTGCATAGGGTTATATCAATTTTATCCTCTTTTTTGAGCACCCCTTCAAAAATATGGGCTGGGTCTTTCTGTAATCTACATTCAATCTTGTCTTTTAAAACTTCATTTGAATTGATGATGTGCTGTGCCGACGCAATCGATTTTGGGTCAATATCAGAACCAATAAATCGCCAACCATATTCGGTAATGCCAATGATTGGATAAATACAACTAGCACCAATCCCAACATCCAAACACCTGATGTTATTTCCAGTGGGGATATTGCTATCATTGGTTTCTGCTAGCAGATCCGCCACATTATGTATGTAATCTGCCCTACCCGGAATTGGCGGACATAGGTTTTCATCTGGAAATTCCCATGCTGTAACGCCATAATAATAGTTCAGTAGCGCCTTGTTCAGAAGTTTTACGCCAACCGGATTTGAAAAATCAATAGACAATAAGCCAAACTTATTGGGTCGTATATAGTTTTTAAGTTGAGGAGTGGCAGCAACCAATACATCTAGATTATAAGGCGTTCTGTTTTTGTTTCGGGGATGTAGTCTAGACTTTTCTCCTTTCGGTGTTTTAGAAGACATGTTTCAGACGTTTGTTTTAAAGAGTAAAAATGAAAAGTGTTAAATCCCATTTATGGTCACAAGACAACAGAACGAAAGTAACTAAAACAAAGGACTTCCGAGTCTGCGATACGACTAAACAAACAGGGGTGGTTTAACCAACCTGGCAAATACTAATCAGTATTTTATTAAGTTTAAGAAAAACATGTCACGTGCAATACTGTTTTTTAGCAAGCTCTTTTATCTTGATCATCTTTCAGGATAAAATCCGCAAGGATAGCAGGACAATACAATTCCTTTGGTAAAAAATCATTTGTTTTTAGGCAGGTCATTTTTGGGCAGCAAGAATAGCGCCTACCGCCTGCTTGTATTTATAAGGGTTTCCTGCTTTTTTTATGGCCTTATAGACTTTTTGGGGATTGTGTGTGGATTGAGAAAAAAACTCCCAAAACCCAAGCATTTTCATTTTAATCGGAGTTGGGCCGGAAAGTATAGCATTATACTGCTCGTAAATTGTATCGTGGAATTCTCTAAAAACTTCCCAACGGTGGGCAGGGTACTCCGTGGTATTCATCTTTATCATACTAGGTAAAAAAGGATCTGCAATAAGCCCCCTGCCAATCATAAAATATTCAATTGTGGGGAATTGCTCCCGCATTTTATTGAACCCGGTTACCGATGTAATATCTCCATTATAATACAACGTGTGTTTTGCGACGTCTATACATTTTTGGAACGCCTCAAGGTCAACACCGCCCTTGTATAATTGCTTTCCGAGCCGTGCATGAATTGCTATGTTTTTAAGCGGATACTTTTCAAGTATGGGCATGGCATGTAATATTTCGTCGCTGTTTTCATAGCCAAGGCGCATTTTCATCGAAATCGTTACATCGGTCTCGTTATGTGCTCTGTATAGTATATGGTCTATCTTTTCTTTGTTACAAATAAGACCTGATCCCATGCCGCTATTCGTTACCATAGGATAAGGGCAGCCTAAATTCCAATTAAGCTCGTTGTACCCCAAGGATTGAATATACTTTATGGTATATAGAAACTCATCGGCATCTGCTGTCATGACTTGGGGAATTACCAAACTATCTTTATTAACTTCCGGATTCAAATCGCGCTGATAGGAACCCTTTATCACCATCTTTTTATTATAGCGTATGTAGGGTGCATAATAGGTGTCTATTCCGCCAAAGAATTTCTGTTGGGCATTACGGAATATGGCGTCTGTAAAACCTTGTAATGGAGAGGATAATAAAAAATAGGACATTGTGATTTATTGAAGGAGTCAAAGATAGCAGAAAACGTGAGTGTTTGGGCTTGCCCACCGTACACCCCACAAAATAGGATATTGATAAAAAATTATTCTCGCTCCAATGTGCTTACGTTTTTGTTTTCTGCTTCATATTGGATGGCGGTATAGGAAATGATTTTCCAATCCTGCGCCTTTTTAATTAAAGTGATGGCTGCTTTTGCCAAACTCGTTCCTCCCGCTTGATTCTTCCAAGTTTGGTCAAATGAAACCCAAGCTAAGTTGTTATCATGAAAAATAAGATAGTTGGAGTTTTCGAACGTAGAAGCTATGGGTTCTGGGTTTTCTTCAAAAAATGATTCTAAATTTCCCCCGCTCTCATCCCAGCCCCGAGTTTGCGCAAAACCGGCTTCGGAAACATCTAAACGCAAGACATCTTCGCTATGGTCCCAATAAGACGCCCATTTTTGATAATCTTTCTCCATATAGGCGTTTGTTTCTCCAACAACGACAGCTTTAAGCGATTCTTTAACAGTGTCTGATGAATTTAATCTTTCTTGTTGGCAAGAGAATAGTAGGGTAATACAACTTAAAAGGATATAGTGTTTCATGTTAGATTTGTTTTTTGCTAAAGTAGAACTTGATTTCGCTACAGTTGTAATTTAGCGCCAAAATTTAAAAATCTTCGTATTCGTAATTCTAACATATTCGAAGTCGAACTCCCTAGTGGGTAAAGGCTAATCGAAATCATAGAAAGGTGTTCGGGCAATGATAGTTGTTTGATGCGGCAAAAAACAGGAGTGATAAGAAAAGTAAAGCGTTGCTTGGTTCGACGCTTTTTTCTACCTTTTGTAACAAATACCTAGAAATCACGACACATTAGCATAAGCTTTTGTATTTTGCTGTAAACCTTAAAACTAAAACCTATGGGAAACTTCTTTTATATACCAATAATTATATTTTTAGTGCTTATTGTTGTTTCGGGTATTTTTATCGTTAAGCAACAAACCGCGGCTATTGTAGAAACCTTTGGAAGATTTAGCAGTATAAGACAGTCCGGACTTCAATTTAAAATACCTTTTGTACAACGTATAGCGGGTAGGTTGAGCTTGAAGATTCAACAATTAGATGTGATTATTGAAACAAAAACGCTGGACGATGTTTTCGTACGGTTAAAGGTTTCCGTGCAGTATAGGGTTATTCGGGATAAAGTTTATGATGCCTTTTATCAATTAGATTATCCTCACGACCAAATTACTTCCTATGTTTTTGACGTGGTACGTGCCGAAGTTCCCAAAATGAAGTTAGACGATGTTTTTGTGAAGAAAGATGATATTGCCTTAGCAGTAAAGGCAGAGTTGAACGACGCCATGTCCGAATACGGTTTTGACATTATAAAGACCTTGGTAACCGATATTGATCCAGATGCGCAAGTAAAAGAGGCGATGAACCGGATCAACGCATCGGAACGTGAAAAAATAGCTGCACAGTTCGAGGGTGATGCCGCACGTATTCTAATTGTAGAAAAAGCAAAAGCCGAAGCGGAAAGTAAGCGATTACAAGGACAAGGCATTGCCGATCAGCGTAGGGAGATCGCAAGAGGTCTGGAAGAATCCGTAGAGGTGCTGAACAAAGTGGGTATCAATTCCCAAGAGGCTTCTGCCCTAATTGTGGTTACCCAGCATTATGACACCCTACAATCTATTGGCGAGGAAACCAATACCAACCTGATACTTTTGCCCAACTCGCCGCAAGCCGGTAGCGATATGTTGAACAATATGGTGGCTTCCTTTACCGCAAGCAACATGATTGGGGAATCTATGAAACAGACAAAACTAGACGAACTGAAAAAGAAGAAATAGAAAACAGTAACATGACAAAAAAGCCCTAAACAGGTTATGTACCTTGGGCTTTTTTTATGCTTTAAAAGCACAAACATTAATAGGTGTCAGTTTTTTCCCTGAATCTTTGCCCAAGAATCTCGCAATCCAACGGTACGATTAAAGACAAGTTTGTCTGAGGTAGAATCTTTATCTACACAGAAATAACCGATGCGCTGAAACTGAAACCGATCTTCTGGTTTCGCTGTTGCCAAACTAGGTTCAACATAGCCAGTGATGACCTCTAGCGAATTTGGGTTTATAAATTCCATAAAATCCTTGTCTTTATGAGTATCCGGACTTTCATCCGTAAACAAACGGTCATAAAGGCGAATTTCCGCAGTAACCGCATGTTTTATGGATACCCAGTGTAACGTGCCTTTAACTTTTCTAAGGCTTTCTTCGCTACCACTACCACTTTTGCTTTTAGGATCGTAAGTACACTGCACTTCTATGACATTACCTTCATTATCTTTAGTACATGTTTCAGCTTTAATAATGTACCCATTTTTTAGTCGTACTTCATGACCCAATTTCAATCTGAAGAATTTTTTATTGGCTTCCTCTCTAAAATCGGCCTTTTCAATATAAAGTTCTCTGGAAAAGGGTACTTCTCGGGTGCCTAGTGATTCGTCTTCAGGACTATTTTCTGCGGTTAACCATTCTTCTTCACCTTCGGGATAGTTTGTAATGACCACTTTTAATGGGTCGAGCACCCCCATAACTCTTGGGGCCAATTTGTTGAGATGTTCCCGTACATGAAACTCAAGTAAGGATACATCAATTAAATTATCTCGCTTTGCAATTCCTATAGTGTCAACAAAATTTCGAATACTCTCTGGAGTGTAGCCCCGTCTTCTGAGCCCGGATATCGTAGGCATCCGTGGATCCTCCCAACCATCTACTATATTCTGTTCTACAAGTTGCGCCAGCTTCCGTTTACTAACAACGGTATGGCTTAAGTTACGCCTGGCAAATTCTCGTTGTTTGGGACGTATTTTATTGGAATCGTAAACTTGGTCTAAAAACCAATCGTACAATTCACGGTGCATTGCAAATTCAAGCGTACAGAAAGAATGTGATACTTGCTCTATATAATCACTTTCGCCATGCGTCCAGTCATACATGGGATAAATACACCAATCGGTATTTGTTCTATGGTGCGACTTGTGCAAAACGCGGTACATAATAGGGTCTCGCATCAGCATGTTTGAAGAGGCCATATCTATCTTGGCGCGAAGTACATGGGTCCCTTCTTTAAATTCGCCATTTTTCATTGCTTCGAAAAGTGCAAGATTTTCTTCCACAGATCTGTTTCTATTTGGACTATTGGTTCCGGGTTCTGTTGGTGTGCCTTTTTGAATAGCCATTTCCTCAGAGGATTGGTCATCTACGTAGGCCTTACCTTTTTTGATAAGCATAACAGCCCAATCATAGAGCTGCTGGAAATAGTCAGACGCATACCGCTCGGTATCCCATTCAAATCCTAACCATGTCACATCCCGTTTAATAGCATCTACGAACTCTTGTTCTTCCTTTGCTGGGTTGGTATCGTCGAAACGTAAATTTACCGGAGCATTATGGCGCAGACCAAGCCCAAAATTAAGGCAGATGGAGCTGGCATGTCCTATATGCAAATAGCCATTTGGTTCTGGCGGAAACCGAAATCTAAGTTCCTTTTCTGCATATCCATTTTGAAGGTCCTCGGCAACGATTTGTTCAATAAAATTTAAGGATTTTGATGTCTCGCTCATTTGCTATTTTTTAAAGCTACAAAAGTAGCAAAAATGCACTAAGAACAGGGTTTAAAATAAGTTCACCTTATATTAAACGATTTTCACAACAGTTTTAGGGGGTGCCACAACAATAAATTCTCAGAGTACGCTAAAAGGAACATATTTGTCGTTGAATAGAAGGTTTGTGAAGATATACCTTCGATGTTCATATACAAGTAGGGGCCCAAAACTACAGATCATTATGAAAAATTGTTCCAAAATCTACATCTTAACCGCCTTTTTTATGTTTTTTGCAGCTGTGCATGTCAGCGCACAGGCTATCGTAATCAACGCTCCTGAGCCGGCAGACAATCCTAATCTTGCCGGTAATTCGCCTTGGACGGCCATTTGTGCCGGTAATGGCGGTTTTAACGAATACTTTGTCAACATTACCTGGGCAGGTACCGCCAACGCAGGTAACGAATTTATTCTAGAGCTTTCAGATGCCAATGGAAGTTTTGCAGCTCCTGAAACACTGGTAACCATTACGGACCAAAATACAAATACAGATTTCGATACAAGTTTCTCAGTTCCTTTGACCACGAGAGGACAGGGGTACAAAATGAGGGTTCGAAGTACAGACCCGGTAAGAATAGGTGCAGAATCCGATGCCTATAGCATGTATTATATGGACGTTACGTCCAACCTGAATATTAGTGAAATTGGAGACGGCGTTCCTCCGGGAAGTATTTGTAGCACAAATGCAATTACCTTACAAGTAGATAATATAGCAAATCCGGAAACCTATCAATATTCTTGGTATAGAAGCGGAACACTCTTAACAGGTGAGGTAGGACCTACCTTGAACATCACCCAAAGTGGTATGTACAGTGTATTTATAGATTACGGACCCATCTGTACCGGTTCCGGTAATACCGATTCCAATATTGTTGATGTTACCATAGGCGCCGGAGGTTCCGGAATTGCCGTAAACACTCCCACAAAGACAGCATTATGTGCAGGGGATACGGAAACACTATCTATAAATCTTACAGACCCAAGTTGGAACTACCAATGGTATAAAAATGATGTGGCGATTCCTGGGGCTATAGGAACTAGCTATACAGTGAATGCTGCAACTGCTGGTTTTGAGGCAAATTATGCGGTTGAGATAGCTGCTCCGGGGGTTTGTACAGAACGTTCCGATGCGGTGGGTATAACGAATGCAGATAATTATACCGTAACCATGGACAATCCAGCAAATTTGGTAATACTACCCTCGCAAGCGCAGACATTAAGCGTAAGTACTACCGCTAATGCGCCAACCTATAAATGGTTTCGGAATACCGTTGAAATTTCAGGTGAAACAAATAGTACTTTAAACATTAGTCAAGAAGGAGCATATTATGTAGAAGTAACCCAATCCGGTGGTGCTTGTTCCAGCTCTACAAAAATTTCAGAAACCACAACTGTTGTAGCGCCAGATTCTTTTGAACTTATAACCGAGTACGCCTCTGCCTATACCAGTTGTGTAAGCACAAGCATGGTTTTGCAGGTACAGACCATTAATGCCATTGCGGCTGATGGGACCAGCACGGATGTAACCGCAGACTTGGAAGATTCATTTTCTTACCAATGGCAGCGGAACGGAGTGGATGTTACCGGGCAAACCGGAAAGTCTATAAGTCTCGCTTCTAATACCGAGAATGGAGACTACGTCCTTACGGCTACCTTGGCAGCGTATAACGAGATCTCCAATATTTTGCCGTTACAATTACTTACCAACGAAACGGTAGCGATTACCAGTACGAGTACAGTTTACTGTAACGCAAGCGATAGCGTTACGGTCAGTACTACGACGGATTTAACTTCTGCTACTTATGAGTGGCAAAGAGATGGTGCAGCAATATCCTCCACGGATGAAATATTGAATATCAGCGAGCCAGGAACATACCGATTGGTGCTACAACGAGACGGATGTTCTTTGATTTCCAATGAGATTACAATAGCGCCCTTGGACGAAAATCTGATAACGCTAGACCCTGCAGGTGATATCGTATTACCAGAGGGAAGCTCAAGAACAATAAGAGCGAATGGAGGAACGGCATACCGCTGGATGAATGCGGCGAATGCAGAAATGAGTACGTCGGATAGCGTTACGCTTACAGAGCCAGGTACGTATACCCTAGTAGCGAGTATCGATAATTGTGAGATTGTAAGACAGGTCACTGTAAGTATTTTAGATACGTTTAAAGTGCCCAATGTCATTACGGTGAACGGAGACGGCATTAACGACCAGTGGATCATTCCCAACCTATATTCCAATAAAGCCGACGTAAACGTTATTATCTATAATGAACAAGGAGAGGAAATAGTAAACGAATTTAATTACAACAATAACTGGCCACAGTCATCCACGGCCTTTCAAAAACAAAATATGGTATTCTACTATAAGATCAGGAATGCCAGCGAGGTACTTAAACAAGGTACCATTACCGTAATACGATAACCTTATCATGCTAAAGAAAAATATTTTATACCTGTTATTATTATTTCTCGCGCTAGCCAAAGTAAGCGCACAGGAAGAGAATCCTTTTATCTCTTACGATGTGCCTGCGCAGAACCTTTTAAAGTACAATAGGTTCTTGATTAATCCTACTTTTTCTACGGTTAGGGAAGATAAATCATACGTGAACCTGTTACATAGAAACCAATCGGTACAGTTTGATGACAATAATCAAAATTATTTTTTGAGTTATAGTGGTCGTGTAAGTGACAGAACAGGCTTGGGATTAAGTCTGTATACACAACGCCAAGGTCTCCTAAGTAACTTTGGGGTATTGGCTAATTACGCATACGGGGTGAAGTTAAACGACAAAAGCAATTTGACCTTTGGGGCAAACATGTCCTATTATAACAGTGGTTTTGATGAGGGTAGGGCCAGTACCATAGAAATAGATCCCTTATTGGCTGGTTTACAAGATCAAAGTTTGGTATCTATACAGCCCGGATTAAACTTATCCTATGGTAATTTTGATTTTGGAGTTTTTGCAGAAAACCTTTTTGATTATAATTTAAAGACAAGTGAATCCGTAACGGAGTTCAGAGACAAGACATTTTCCGGACACCTACAATATACCCATCAGTTTAAAAATGCCTCTGGAATTTTTGAAGAAGGTAGGCTTATGCCTTTGGCCCGTGCAAGAAAAATTGGAGAACAAGACCTTACCTTGGGAGGAAGCCTAATCCTAGACTTACCTAAATTGGGTTGGGTACAGGCTGGATACGATAGTTTTTACGGAGCTGCTGCCGGCGCAGGCTTTAATCTCAACAGACGTATATCTTTAGGATATACGATGGAAAAAGGGCTGTCTAGTAATTTTGACAATTTTGGACTTACCCACGAAATATCTTTTGCCTATTCCTTTACTCCTAACCTTACAGAGGATAGGGTAATGTTTGAAGAGGATGATATGGATAGTGTGAACAACGATTTTGAACTGGATACAGAAACACTAGCCAGCAATGAAGAGATAGAAGAGTTAAAACGTAAATTGGCAGAAAATGATGCTATTATTCAAGAATTGATGTTTCGTCAAGATTCGCTTGAATCCTCCCGGCAGTCCGATCTAGAACGTCGCTTTAGTATGGTGATGCGTATGGTACGTAATGAAACCAATGGGAATAATCCTGATTTGGAACGCAGGGCGGAAGCATTGTTCAAGGGAGAGGACAATACTTCAAACGTAGCTTCTATAAACTCCTCTAGGGATAATTCAAGTATAGATGGCGGAAAGGAATATTTAGAAAGAGGACGTAAAGAAACCTCAAAGGATGCCGTAGTAACCCAAACAAAAAAACCGGCAAGGACCACTGCAACTAAGCGAGCAGCGAATGCAGTGGCCTCAAGGTCTGATAGGGTTAGTAGTTCAGATGCTAGGAAAAGAACGGTAGTTGTTCAAGACAAAATTAAAAGTAGACGATTTAAGGACCTACCAGATGTTACCGACGGCTATTATGTTGTGGCCAATGTGTACAAAGGCGGGAAGTATATGGATAATTTTTTAAACAAGCTGAACGATAAAGGCATCAATGCCAATTATGTAGAAAACCCCAACAACGGACTCAAATATGTATACTTGAATAGGTATGATACTTTTGAGGAAGCTCAAGCTGCTGCTGAAAGTAATCTAAATGGTAGTTATGATGGCGCTATGTGGATAATGAACGTGGATAATAGATACACCAATGAAGCATATGCAGATAACGTGAATAAGCTGAAGGAGAAATCCTCTAAATATGAAAGTGATGTGTTGCGCAAAAATGTGATCGTTAAAGATAAAGTGGTCGCGAACAAATCGGATAATGATGGTTATGAAATTAATGGATTAGGTTCTGGATATTACCTTATTGCTAATGTATTTGCAGTTCCTCAGAATGCCAATCGTTTTGTAGCCTTGCTCAACTCTATTGGGCTTAGTGCAAGTTATTTTGTCAATCCAAAAAATAACTATCGGTATGTGTACCTAAAGCGCCATGATGATTGGAGTAATGCATTGATTTCCTATTACTCTAAACTTAACGATGCCTATAATGATAAGATGTGGATTATGCGCGTTAATTCAGACCAGATGGCTTAGGAATAGAAAACCCTATTTTGATAGTGAGACGGCTGTAATGCGTTATGTTGCTTTTTCTTATAATAAATTCAGGTTAGATAGAATGCAAATCATTGCGCACAAGAATAATCAACAAATATATGTTGACAAACAAAAGGTGTATTAAACGAAGCCAATTATCAAGGCTTGTATAAAACGACAGTTCTTATTTCAACTAAACCTAAACAGTAAAGCTTTAGTATCACCCCAGAAGAACCTTATGGTTTTTAATTCCCGTATGCTTTCCTCCAACTTTAAATTGGAATCCAACTCATACCTAAGGTCCTTCCTCCAATACGCTTAACTTTTGGTTCATGAAGGCGCTATTTTAAGAGAAGGCAATCTCAAGTGTCAAAACCAACTAGTTTAGAAGACCAATGTTATTCTATAGAGCTTTCAAAACCTATTAAGTAGTTGTATCCTTTGTAAAATAAGAATAACGGCGGAACTTCGTAATTACAATTGTTGATTTCAAAAATATTTCATTGTAAAGTAAAATATATCGAAAACGCTTCTGCTTCTTTTTGTAAATGTTTTTTTAAGTAAAAAAAAGCATATGTACCCAAAACCTTGCGAATAATTTTTTGTGTTATAAAACGTGCTCAAAATGAGACCTGTTTTTAGATATACAAACCAAGCATAAATTGGAACGATGTAATTATTTGTAACTAAGTTATTCAATATAAAAAAGTTAGAAGCAATGCACTGGGGCTTTACAAAAGGGGTTATTACAAGGACAATTTAAATCTAGATGCAGTCTTCACTGAGTTCACCACTCAGCTTTTTGGGTTAAATCCTAGTATCCTTTAGGGAACATACTATATCAAATACCCGTTTCACAACATAAAAACGGGTTGCCACAACATTAAGTTTTACAGGGAATTACTTAAATCAATCTTTGTAATTGGTGGACTCCGCTCCTATGTATTTATTGATATTCAAAGAACGAACACCAAAATAAACAAAACTGATTACCAAAACCTATAGTCTTGGAAAAGATGAACAAACTGACTATTCTTAAAAAGCTAGCACTCCTTTTTTATATTTTGATAGCTGGCATACAATTTACTAACGCTCAGGAATATGTGCCGTTCACTCCAAGGCTGGAAGGTGGTAACATAGAGATTCGAGGCGATATTATTTTTGTTGGTAACAACATCTTAAACCGGGCCTCACAGGCAAATCCCGAAGAAGCGAACACCCCCTATAATGGCACACAGAACAATAACTCCCTATGGATGGAGTATATTGATATTGATGCTGACCCCACTACCTTCAGCTCCAGTAGCGCTGAACTTAACCTTAACGACCCGTCATGCTCTCAAATTAGGTATGCAGGATTGTATTGGGCCAGTACTTATCCCAATGAGCGAAGCACCGATGGCGGCCAACAGTTTTCCGGTACACCTCGAAGCGAGGAATGGAACCAGATAAAGTTTATGGTTCCGGGTGGTTCCTACGTAGACCTTGTAGCTGATAATGATCCTGATATACTTGGAGAGGAAGACGACATTATAATGAACGGTTATCAGCCTTTAAATCCTACTACTTTTGCAAAGGACGGTCCCGTAATATGTTATAAGAATATAACCAATCTTGTTCGGTCAAGCGCTAATCCCAACGGGGAATATACAGCAGCGAATATTAGGGCCACAAGAGGCAGAAGAAATGGTTCTAGTTCGGCCGGATGGGTGATGGTAATTATTTATGAAAACCCAAACGAATCGGGTAAATTCATCTCAACTTTTGACGGCTATGCCGGCCTTTCCGGATCAGTAGGCAACGTGGACGTGGATGTGAATGGATTTAGGACTTTGCCGACTCCTTTTCCAGTAAGGGCTAGAATTGGGGTAGGCGCTTTGGAAGGAGATAGAGGTATAAGGAACGACCGTTTTTTCCTTAGGGCAGATATGAACTCGGGATCTACATTTACCAACCTTGCAACCGGTTTGAATCCCAATAATAACTTTTTTAATTCAACAATTACCACTAACGGAGCCGAAGTACCTACAAGAACACCTTATGGAACAAATACGTTGGGGACAGATTTGGATTTGTTCAATTTAAATAATCCCAGTCAAAATGTATTGCCGAATTCAGAAAGTGGTGCCACGCTTCGATTTACTTCCAGCGGTGACGGTTATGGCCCATTCTTGGCCACTTTTTCCGTTGAGATAATAGAACCGAACATTGTACTGGAGAAAAGGGTAGAGGATATAGCGGGTAATGATATCACAGGTGCGGGCGTAAATCTTGGTCAAACTATTGATTACGTCCTTTCTTTTAGAAATTTAGGTAACGATTCCGCTTCTGGATACACCATAAGGGATGTTCTTCCCGTAAACACAACATTCCTAAGTGTTGATGTTAATGGGGCACCTGGAGTAACCCATACGGTAGACACAACAACAAACGAAGTCGTATTCACGATACCGGACAATTTGGTAGCGATTGGAACCCCTACAAGCAATATTCGTTTGACCGTACGAGTAGCGGAGAATTGTTTTGATTTTGTCGACGCGTGTACAGACCTAATACAAAATATAGCTTATTCTACCTATAGTGGTGTAATAAATAATGCCATAATTACGGATGACCCCAGCGTGTCCGATTTTGATAATTGTGGGTTCGTAACCCCAGGAGCCACAAACTTTCTTTTAGACGACCTTGCTAACTGTAATTTTTCTAGAACTGCCCAACTTTGTGGGGATTTTATAGTACTAGATTCCGGAGATGGTTTTGATAATTATGTCTGGTATCAAGATGTAAATGAGAATGGCCAAATAGATTCTGGTGATATAGATATTACTGGCTTGGACGGAAATCCAGATAATGACCCAAGCACTACAGTGGTTACTTCATCTGGAATGTATATTGTAGACAAACAGATTGCAGATCCTTGTAAAGGATTTATGGAAATTATTACCGTAGAGCGTTTTGGGGATAATACAGAGAATCCTATCATAGCATTTTTCAATGATTCAAATTCTGATGCAGACCCGACAAACGACATACAAGGCGAAATAGTAAGCTGTTCGGTCGATGGCGATTTATTGCCGAAAATTTTTCTATGTGGAACTAACGATTTGCAACCTATTCAAGTAAACATTATCGATGCTCAAAGTATTGTATGGGAGCAATTAGATGATGGGAGTTGTGCATCTTCAGGGGACGATTGTGCAAATAAAAACCTTACCTGTACCTGGAACGAGGTGGCTACAGGAAATTCCTTTTCTGCCAATACAGAGGGGATGTATAGACTGGTCGTTACCTATCAAAATGGATGCTTCAACAGGTTTTACTTTAATGTTTTTCAAAACACCCTTGACATTCAATACACGAGTAGAGACGTGGTTTGTGAAACCCAAGGAAATATAACTGTAACCAATATTGGCAGTGGATATGGTTTTCAGTTGGTTGATATAGCGACAAATACCATTGAAATTCCTTTCAGCGCAAATAATGGGCCTATATTTAATTTTACCTCGAATGGGGCTTACAGGGTAGAGGTCACACAGTTAGATGTTAATACGGGGCTTCCTATTGACGGAGCCTGTATCTTCAGCACTCCGGGAATAGGGATTCTTGATCGGGATATGCAAGTAGACATAACCACTACAGAAGCTAATTGTAATGCTCAAGGGACTATTCAAGTGGATGCTCTGGATGTTTTTCCTAATTATAGCTATGAGCTGAGATTGGACGATGGCACACCTGCACCTAGTATCGGGAGTCCAGATTATTACCCTGCCCATCCAGGTGGGACACTTATAGATTCGGAAACCGCACAACCTGTTAATAGTTACACATTTAATGTGAACGCAGGCGATTATTTTGTTATCACCCGTTCAGATGATGACTGTTTGGATGTACAATCGGTTCGTGTAGATAGAATTCCCGACCCAACATTGTCTGCTTTGACCGTTGCAGACATAGGTTGTAGTGCCGGCACAATAGAACTTACTAGAACCGGTGGATTAGGGAATCCAGATTTCCTCTATACCATATGGAGCAAAGACGGGGTGTTGCTGCATGATCCAGGAGGGTCGGCTACGGAACAGCAAATCGTGAATAATATAAATCCAAACGCATACCAGACCGAAAGCACGTTTTCTTTTGGCTGGAGGGATGGCGATGGCGATGGCATCGACGAATACTTCCCCGGGGAAGAAGGCACCTATATTTTTGTGCTTCTGGATGCCAACAGTTGTTATGCGCTTTCCAATCCGGTTACGATAAACGATGTAGGTTCTTTGACTATCGATTCTGTAGACGAGGTACAACCTGCTTGTAGTGGCGATGCCAATGGTCAATTGACTGTAAATGTATTGGGGGGCATAGCTCCTTTTCAATATAGCATTAATAACGGTGCAACCTATCAGCTAACACCTAATTTTGTTGGACTGGTCGCTGGGCCATATGAAATAAGAGTTCTCGACAGCAGTGGTTGTGACGTAACGCTTCCCTATAACTTAACAGAACCTTTTCCATTAAGTGCTTCTGCTGGAGTATCAAGAGATGCCAGTTGCGACCCTAACGGTGCTGAAGTCCGTATTACCAACGTACTTGGTGGTGTGGCTCCATACGAATATAGTTTTGATGGCGGTGGTACATGGGGAAGCTCATCTACGGAGCTATTGACACCAGGAGATTATACGGTATTGGTTAGGGATGCTTTTTGTTCCTTTCCTATGAACGTCACCGTAGAAGGCCTTCCTGCTCCGCCGGACGTGGCCTTGACCCCTGAGGTAGATTATAATTGTGATGGTACGGGTACTATTACGGCATCACCAAGTATTACAGGATACGATTATAGATATGAATTAGACGGCGTACCCAACGCACCAGACCCCACAAGCAATGTATTTAATAATGTTGCTCCTGGAACATATACGGTTACCACGTATTACACGTCACAAACCCCACCAAGTCCAAGCCTACTTCTTTCTGAGGATTTTGGTATAGGAAATGGAACTATCCCTAGTCCCGATACTAGAGGTTATGCCTATGAAGACCAAACTACAAGTACAGTAGCGGGCGGAGATGCCAACAGCAATATTAACGACTTTCAATATAGCGTAACCAATAGGATTGTGGCTCCTTTTGGAACTTGGTTAAGTCCAAACGACCACACCGACCCCTCCGATCCCAATGGGCGTTTTTTGGTCATTAATGTGGGCACTCCGAGTCCAGGCCAGATTATTTATACAAAACCAATTCAGGATATTATTCCAAATAGACCCTTACGGATTTCTTTGAACATCTTTAATGTGGTGCGATCTACCGCAACCATTTTAAATCCGGATTTGACCATAGAAATAGTTGATGCGGGAGGTACGGTTATACAGTCCATTAGAACCGGAGAAATTCCAAAGAATACAGGACCGGATGATTGGGTATTGTTTACCACCGACTTTGATCCAGGAACGAATACAAACTTGGACTTTGTTATACGTTCCGAAATCTCAGGGAATAATGGCAACGACCTTGCATTGGATGATATTGAGATTTATCAGATTCCAGAAGTATGTGAACTATTTGTAGAAACACCGGTAACGGTAGCTGCAGGACAAGTATTTACTTCTTCTATTCAAAATTCCACTAACGTTTCCTGTAATGGCCTTAGCGATGGTACAATAACTTTTGAGGTTGAAAATTTTGACACTGTTGCAGGATTTCAATACTCGGTAGATGGCGGGACTTCTTGGATTACATCAACTACCTCTCCCGTAACCACAACTCCTGTTTTTGGAGCTGGAAACCAAACGATTTTAATTCGTAAAGCAGATGAAATTACCTGTGGCACATCAATTACCCGTACGATTACCGAACCATCTGCTGTAGGATTAACAGCCAATATTACAACAGCACTTACATGTGCCGGTGGAGCTACTATTACAGCTGCTGCAAGTGGAGGATTACCAGGGTACGTGTATCAGTTAGAAGATGATTTAGGAAATGTAATAGGAAGTTTCGACTTTCTTAACAACGGTAATAACAGGACATTTTCTGGATTAGCTGCAGGAGATTATGTGATAAGAACAAGAGACCTTAATAACTGCGAAGCAGACGTTGCTTTGACCATAGCCCCATTAAATCCGGTGGTATTTACATCGATACCAACCACTTGTTACGACGGCACCAACAATGCCACCATTCAAGTAAATGTTACCGATGGAAACGGAGGTTATCTATTTAGAATCAATGCAGGACCATGGTTGACACCTACGCCAGCAAATGCTACCACATATACCTTTCAAAACCTATCTAGCGGATCTTATGATATAGATGTACGGGATCAAAATGGTTGCCCATTGATTTTGGCTTCCCAAACAGTAGTGATTGACCCTGCTTTATCGGTAAGCGCTACGGTACCTAATATTTCGGCCTGTGATACGGATGCAGACATTACCATTACTGCAAATGGCGGTGATGGCAATTATACCTTCGCCGTGGTGGCCAGTGGAGTGGCACCTTTGGATACAGATTTTAATACTGCAAACCCTGTTCTTGGCTTTGTTGCCGGAAGTTATGATGTTTATGTAAGGGACAATAATGGCAATACAGGATATTGTTCGGATAGCTTTCCTTTGACCATTACGCAAGACGCACCTATTAGTTTTACACCGACACCCACAGATGTCACATGTTTTGGAGGTGCAAACGGCACTATTTCAATAGCAGTAAATTCTGGTGGACAAGCCCCTTACACCTATAGCATAGATAATGGTGTAACCTTTAGTAACGGGACTAATTTTCCAAATTTAACTGCTGGCACGTATCCTGTAGTTGTTAGGGATGCCAACTTGTGTGTATCTCCTTCGATAGATGTAGTTGTTGACCAACCGGACCAATTAGTTGCAGAAGCCATACAGACCCAAGACTACACCTGTGCCCAGTTGGGCCAGATAACGGTAGGTAGTATGACTCCAACAACTGGTGGTTCTGGAAACTATCAATATAGCATAAATGGTAGTTCATGGACCGCATCTACTACCGGTGGCCATACATTCACGGATCTGTCGGATGGAACGTATTCTATACGCGTTAGGGATGCCAATGAAGTAGGTTGTGAAATCGTTATAAGCGATGTGATTGTTGCACCGTTACCTACTGCACCAATAGTAGATTACTCGGTAATGTATAATTGTGATGGTACCGGAAACGTAACCGTTACTCCTTTCGACGCTTCCTTTATCTATACACTAGATGGAACTGCCCAGGGCCCTGGCGCGGGAGCAAATATCTTTAATAATATAGCTGTTGGTACACAAGCACTACGAGTAGAATATAGTCCTGACTGTTTTGTAGACACTACGGTAGTCATCCAAGGCGGTAATGCCTTTGCAGCATCGATCACTGCTTTTGACAACCTTGATTGTAATGGTGATGGTACGGGCAGCATTACTATAGATGCGGCCAATTATGGTGCAGGAGGATTTCAATACAATATAAACGGAGGCGCTTTTGTGGGCCCCTTTACGGCTGCTCAAACCATTACGGGACTTAATGCACAAGCGCACAATATTATAGTTCAAGACGTCAACGACCCTACATCATGTAGCATTCCACTGAGTCAAGTTTTAACAGAACCTGCCGTAGTTGAAGTCAATGCTGCAATAACTGCACAATTCACATGTGATAATACGGGTGCAACCATTACCGCCACAGGAACTGGTGGCACACCCACTTATCAATATCAGTTGGAAATTAGTGATGATACGGATTTAACAGTGCCTTATGTAAATATTATTTCAGTCGAAAGAACCTTTCAGAACTCACCTATTTTCACCAATGTTCCAGCAAGCAATGCAGGGGAGAGTTATGTAGTTCGTGTTAGGGACGCAAATAACTGTGAAGATGTTATAGACACGGCCATTATCGTAACAGGACCGGAGCTTATTGTATTCGACGCAACGCCTACTGCTTGTTACTCCGGAAATAACGATGGTTCTATTGTTGTAAATGTTACAGGAGGAAATGGCGGATATCAGTTTAGGTTGGACGGTGGGCCTTGGAGAGCTCCAGTACCGGCTAACGCTACCACATACACCTTCCAAGGTTTATCCAATGGCTCTTATGATGTTGAGGTAAGAGATCAATTCGGTTGTCCACTGGCATCCAACACACAAACAGTAATCATACAACCACAATTGATTGTTGATGTTGATATCACTGCATTAAGTGCTTGTGGAGACGGTTCGATAACCGTAAATGCATCTGGAGGAAACGGTACTTTATTATATGCCATTGTTCCTGCAAATACGAGTCCGGCCGGATTATATACCACAACAAGTACGTTGACCATAACCGAGGCAATGGCAACCGCCAACCCTGCTGGTTACGATGTATATGTGCAAGATAATAATGGCGCGTCGCCAACGTGTTCTTTCCTTCAGGAAGATATCATATTTACGCCTGTTCTAGCGCTGACCGTTAACGCAGTTCCAACAGACCCAGAATGTTTTAATGGTCTTGGCTCAATTGATGTTACTGTTGGCGGAGGAACCATGCCTTACGATTATACCTTGGTAGACCTTTCCCCTGCCGACGGAATCGATTATGGAAGCACCAGCAATAATATTTCAACCACGCCACTGGCCTTTAATGGTATAGGAGTAGGCGATTACGAAGTCGTCATAAGTGACGAGAATGGTTGTACAATAACTTCTGCTATGGTAACCATTGCTAATGCAACGGAGATTATGGCAGATATTGTTCCTATATTACCTGCCAATTGCGACGACCCAAGCAATACAGCTGCGGATTATGGTTTTGAGTTTACCAACGTTATCACTTCTGCTGGAACTGTGGAGTTTAGTGACGATTGGGGAGCGACATGGCAAGCATCCAGCGAACTTAGAGGTAGCTTATCTGGCACAGAGGTATTTCCATCGATAAGGGTAACTTTGGCGAGTGGTACTATTTGTCAAGTAGATTTTGACAGGTATATCATACCATTCCCTCTTGATGACCTTGACATTACCATCAACCCTATCATCTTAAATTGTAATGATTTACAGGTTACGGTAGAAGGTAGTCAAGGAAACCCGATACCAGGATATGAATACACCTATACAGATGATCCAGCAAACTTTAGCACATTTTCGGCCAACCCCGGAATATGGACCGCTGCCATTGCAGCCGGCACGTCACATACATTTGCTAATGTAAATCCTACCACACCACAGAACGCCTTGCTTCCATTATTGGTTCCCGGTAGAACGTATGTGTTTTATGTAAGGGATGGCTCCGGATGTATTCGTGAAAGCAGTGTTAATGTAAATAATGTAGTCCCTAATTTACCAATAGACATCAATGTTGATGTTACGCCTACGTGTAATGGGGCTACAACGGGCGTATTAACCTTTAATATTACTCCAGATGCTCCACAGCCGCAAATGCGTTGGGAAATCTATGAATTAGGAAACTTAACACCGGTGGAAACAAGTGGTGGTATTGTTCCTTTTACTGATACGGTTACAACAACAGTTCCCTTAGCCGAGGGAGACTATTATATCGATGTTATCCAAGTGGATGCTTCAAACGTCGACGCCTGTAGGGGCGCTAGCGAAAATGTCTATGTTCCGGAATTGCCTCCTATTTCTGCTACAGCAGTCCCCTCGAGGAATATTTCCTGTAATCTGCCCGGCCTCATCAGCATTAACAATATTACTGGTGGTGGTGGAGCACCATATACCTATGATGTTTCGGGGCCTTCAGGTTTTACCCAGACAGGAACAACGGACAATCCTATTGAAATTCCGGTAAATTCACCGGCGGGGAGTTACACGGTTACGCTATACGATCAATTTAGCTGTCCGTTAGTATTAAACTCTGTAAACTTGTCTTTATCGCCAAATCCAACGATTACTTCGGTAACACAGGACAATTGTTCCTCTCCAATTGAGGTTACGGTTGTAGGCAATTCTCTTGCAGGAGGCCTACGCTATGCGATGGTAGTTTCTGGAAACCCAGCCCCGACCACCTTCTTGGACAATGGAGGTTTGTTTACTAACGTTACCCCAGGAGACTACGATTTTTATGCAACTGATGCAAATGGTTGTATCGCTACTATGCCTGCATTTACGGTTGACCCCGTTTTATCCGCTAGTGCTACTTTAACAAAAGTATTGGATTGTACACCAACGCCCGAGGCTATCATAAGCATTGAGATTTTGGATGGTTCCGGTAACTACGAATACAGTATTGCAAATACGGCTGGAGCACCAGCTGTTGCTCAAACTGGAGTGCCGAGTATTAATTTTAACTACTTAGCACCTTTACCAGGGGACTACACGATTACGATTTACGATACCAACTCGCCCAATACTGCGGCCTGTAATAGAGTATTTGTAATAAATGTACCAGATGTAGTGGAACCAATTATAAATACTATTGAAAGTACAGATGTGACCTGTATTGGGGATAACAATGGTACCATTACAATATCGGCTGTAGACAATGCTATAGGTCCTTATACTTTTGAAATCACCTCTCTGGATGGTGCAGTAACGAGCATTGCCCCAACAAGCACAACAAATACTAGCGCTACGTTCACAGGGCTTTCGGCTTCAACAGGAGTAGGATACGTAGTTACAGTTACGGCAAACGTTACAAATGCTTGTAGCACTACAAGTGCTCCTATTGTAATAGCAGAACCTGCAGCCATAGCGGTTACCATGAATCCTACCGTAGAATTTGCATGTACGGCAGGAAACAATACCAATAATGCTAGTATTTCGGTACAAAGCGTAACAGGTGGTTCAAACACGTTTGTACGTTACCAGTTCTTTAATAATTTAGATTTGGTGACACCCGTACAAGATGGTACCAACGATACCTATATCGAGACAAATACTTTAGGTGGCAATTATACCATTGTGGTTTTTGACGACAACGGTTGCCAAGGAACTGCGGCTGCAACTATTGCTCCATTTGATGAGTTATTGCCTGCCACTATTACGGTTGACCAGGCCATTTCCTGTATTGCAGGGGAAGATATTACTATTAATGCATTTGGATCGCTTACAGACTCTACTACGCCTGCCGGTCTCGCGAATTACGAGTTTAGGCTATTGCCAAATGCTTTTGGCACATCCAACGTATTTGCTGGCTTACCTACGGGCACCCATATTTTTGAAGTAAGGAATATAAATACCAACTGTGTGGTGTCTATTTCTCATACCGTTGGCCAACCTAATAACTTTGAAGTTACCGCAACGGTTGAAAATATAATTTGTGAAGGAACGGACGGTTCTGTGAGTTTTGCCATAAACGACCCTATCAATCCATACACCGGCGGGTTCTCATGGCAAATCTATAATTCTCAAGGCACAGTGGCTACGGGAGATGATGTTCTTCTTGCGGGAGCAAATGGTATATCTGCGAACGTGGGTCCAACGATACCATTTGCTTTAGGGGAAGGTGAGTATAGGGTAGATATAGTTCAGGATAGTAATCCTAATTGTACGGTAACCGATTTCTTTAGCATAGCCGGCCCTAACGGTCCAATAACAGGAAATACACAGATTGAACCAACTACATGTGCTTTTAATGATGGCGTAATCGAGATCATAAATGTGCAAGGTGGTTGGGGAACATATACATATTTTGTGGCTCCGGCTACAGATCCTGCACCAGTAGTAGGGAACTTTGTAGCTAATCCAAGGTTCACAGGTCTTTCTGGTATCGCAACACCAGGAACGGATTATCAAGTTTGGATAAAAGACCAGAACGATTGTATGCAGCGCTTGCCAGATGTGAACCTAAGCGATCCAAACCCAATTACGGCAGACCTCCAAATAAACCAAGGTAACTGTACCGACTTCTCTGGAGAGATAGAGGTAATCAACGTTGCCGGAGGTCAAGGCAGCAACTATACCTATCAATTAATACTTAATGGTGTTGATTTTGGAGCGCCACAGCCAACTAGAATTTTCTCAGGCTTGGGTGCTGGTTCGTACGAAGTACGAATTACAGATCAATGGTCTTGCACCGTAACAACAACAGCCGAAATTTTATATGAAGTGATAGCGCCAAGAGCGGATATCATTAAAACGATAGATTGTAATTCTGGTGGCGAAATCACGATAAGTCAAACAGGCGGCTCGGGTACTTTTGATTATGAAGTTAGATACCCTGGCACGTTGGCTGGTGACCCTGCTGATGACACAAACACGACAGGTGTTTTTGTTGGGCTTATGACACCGGGAGATTATGTATTTACGGTAACTGATACGGCCACAGGTCATTCGTGTAGTACAACGGTCACCCAACGACTGGAGGATAGTGTTTTACCGAACATAAGTATTGACGACTTTACGGATGTTACCTGTAATAGTGCCGATGATGGTACCATTAGCGTAAGCGCCAGTCCAGATAATGGAATAGGGCCATATACCTTTACCATTATATCCGGCCCTGGAAGCAGTGCGACATTCCCAATGGCCGCAACAAGCAGCACAAGTGCAACAGCAATTTTCTCAGGATTGGAAGGTAGTGTTGCTGGCATAACATACACGATTAGAGTGTCTTCTCCAAACGGCTGTACACGGGATATTACCCAAGTAATCATTGAACCAAACGTAATTTCAAACTTTACGGTAACCATGGAACAGTTTTCATGTAACGTAGGAAACAATGCCGATTCTGCTAGTATTTCTGTACATATGCCAAGTTTAACAGGTGGTTCCAATAATTTTGTGAGATTTAGATTCGTAAATACGACGACCGGTACAACGGTTCAAGATGGTGCTAATAACACTTATTTAGAAACTAACTATGCTGGCGGTGTTTACGAAATCACGGCGTTTGATGATATGGGATGTGCAAGTCCGATCGTAACGGAAACCATCAACCCATTTATTGAAATATACGACCCAACGGTTACTACTTTGGTAGACCTGAACTGTAATCCAGGTATGGACGCTCAAATTCAGGTAGGTGTAACGGTAAATCCATCAACGGCCACTCCTAATTTGGAATACGTGCTCACTGGAATGAATGTAGTATTAACAGCAACAAATAGCACAGGATCTTTTACAGGGCTAGATGCAGGGAACTATAGGGTTACCATAACTAATTTGGATACAAACTGTGTTCTTGAAACGGTCCATACCATCGATGCACCTGAAGAGATGCAGGTAACCGCCATAAAGTTAACGGACGAGCAATGTTTGAACAATGGTGTGGATGACGGAAGCTTTGGCATAACCATAACCAATTACACAGGAACATATAGCTATCAAGTATTTGATAATGCAAACAACCCAATAGTAGGTCAATCTGGTACTGGAAACACCGCTACGGCATTAGCTCCGATTACCAATTTGCCAGGAGGTGTCTATTATGTTAGAATTACGCAAACACAGGCACCGTTCTGTATTGAAAACTCCAATGTAATTACGGTATTGGCGCCGAGCGCACCTATAGCTGTAGCTCCGGTTGAGGTATTAGGCGTTAGCTGTTCCAATAATCAAGGTAGCATCTCTGTTATTCCAACCGGTGGAGAGGGGCCATACATTATAGATTGGATCAACACAACAACAGGTCAATCCGGAACACAGGCTAATGTATCTGCTTATATTTTTAGCGGACTTGCCGCAGGAGATTATTCATTTACAGTGACCGATGCCTTTAGTTGTACCGAAACGGCCACCATAACCCTTATAAGACCAGATGATATCGTTGCAACTATCGCTGCTACGACGCTATCCTGTTTTGGGGACAATACGGCATCAGTTACAGCTACAGTAGCACCAAGAACAGCTGTTGCAACATATGGCTATAGATTGAATGTGTATGCCGATATGACTTCGGTTACACCTTTACAGTCGACACCGAGACAAGTTTCGGATACGTTTACAGATCTGGGAGCGGGCTATTACAGCATTACCGTTTTGGATGATGATAATGGCTGTAGTGCCGAGACGCCAAGAGTGCAAATAATTGAGCCTACAGAAGTATTCGCACAGTTATTTAGAACAGGTGAATTAACATGTACTAATTTGGCAGAGTTGGAACTTAGGGCCATTGGAGGAACCGGGCCATATAGTTATAGTGAAGACGGGATTACGTTCTTTCCAATGAATATGTTGAACGGACCAAACACACATGTTTTCGACAACATTGCTGCAGGAACGTATAGCTATTTTGTACGGGATAATTTTAGTTGTGCCTCTATCGCTTCGAATGAAATTACGGAAGATCCAATTATGCCGTTGACGCTGACTGTCGATGATACTGCGGCATTTATAAACTGCTCAGGCGACAGTACTGCGGGTATTGTAGCAACTGCAGATGGCGGACTAGGTAATTATCAATATGCTTTATACACAGATAGTTCATTGAGTATAGGGTCTAGAATTGCAGGACCTCAATTACAAGGAGTGTTCAACGGATTACCAGCAGGCACGTATTATGTTGAAGTAATTAGTGAAGATTGTACCGTGGCTCCTGAAGAAGTGGTTATTGCAGATCCAGTTCCTTTAAGCTATACGGAAGATGTTGTCAATGTTCAATGTTTTGGAGAAAACGATGCAAGTATAACGGTTACCTTAAGTGGAGGTGCTGGCGGATATCAATATGCGATATCACCAAACTTAAATCAATTTGATAGTGTAAATACATTTACAGATTTAAGCCCCGGCGATTACACGGTCATCGCACAGGACGCCAATGGTTGTTTTGAACAATTAACATATACCATTACCGAACCCACTATGCTTGAAGTTGTGGCGACAACTACGCCAGAAGTATGTGTAGGTAGTGAAGATGGTACAATAACGTTGGATATTACAGGTGGTACTGCACCGTATAGCACAAGCTTAAACTCTAATCTGGATGCTGATTTTGTACAAGGACGGACTGAATTTTCCGGACTTGAAAGTGGAAATTATTTGGTATTCGTAAAAGATGCAAACGATTGTGAAATTAACCTTGTTTTAGATATTGAGGCAGGAGTCAACCTTAATGCGACTGTTACACCAATTTATGAGTGTGATGGGGATACACCGAGTAACTATGTGAACATTACATTAGAAGACCAAACAGTCCTTGGAGATGTGTTGTATGCATTGGATTCTACAGATCCTGCCAACATGCAACTAAACCCTGATTTTAGAAACACGGCTGCCGGAACGCATTACATAGCTATCGCGCATGCCAATGGTTGTGTTCAAACAGTTGAGTTTGACATAGAAGCCTTTGATCCATTGACCTTAACCTTGGAACAGAACGGGATCAACCAGATAACGGCCAATGTGAATGGTGGTAGACAAGGATATACCTATTACCTTGATGAAAGGGAAATGGATGCCGAGAACACCTTCACAATTTATAGGACAGATACCTATGTAGTTACCGTGATAGACGAGAATGGATGCGAAGCCCAAGCGAGTATTTTCATGGAATTTATAGATGTGGAATTCCCCAATTTCTTTACACCGGACGGTACGGGTCAAAATGACTTTTGGACACCAAGAAATATGGAAGCCTTCCCGGAAATACTAATCATAATATTTGATCGTTATGGTAGGGAGGTATACCGAATGGGTGCCAACGATTCAGGTTGGGACGGTTTATACAAGGAATCGGAGCTGCCAACGGGTGATTACTGGTATACCGTAAGGCTCAACGGTGTTGAGGATAATAGAGAATTAATAGGACATTTTACATTATATAGATAATGCTTAACCTAAAGAATATGCATAGAAAAATATTGGTGCTTGCTCTGTTTATAGGAGCTTTTGCATTAAGAGGCCAGGAACTTACGATTCCGCAATTATCACAATATCTGGCAGATAATCCTTTCGTGATGTCACCCACCTATGCAGGCATTGGAGACCATGTAAAAATAAGGGTAAACGGTCTTACACAATGGGTTGGTGTTAAGGATGCTCCAGATACGCAGTCGCTCGCGGCAGATATGCGGGTTGGTGAAAAATCCGGTGTTGGTGCTTTATTGTATAACGATAGCAACGGACAGACCAAACAGCGGGGCGCACGGGTTTCGTTTGCGCACCACTTAACCTTAGACCGTTATGAAGACGAGTTTTTATCGTTTGGGATATCTTATAATTTTAACCAGTTTAGAATTGATATAGAAAATTTTGATGCGTTGGATCCCAGCGTAACCGATGATAGGGCAACTACCAATCATAATTTTGATGTTGGATTGCTTTATCGTTATGATAAATTCTACATCAGTGCTAACGCATCTAACCTACTAGAAAAAGACCTTACGGCCTTTAACCCAATCTTTGAGCCTAACACACTTCGGAATTATTATTTGTATACTGGTTACCGGTACAGTAAAAGCAAAAACAGTAATTTAGAGATAGAACCATCTATTTTCTTCCAATTATTTGAAAGTGATGGTAGGTCTGTAACGGATTTGAACGTAAAGTTCCGTTGGTATGATTTCGAAGATTATTATTACGCTGGGCTAACCTATCGTTTTCTGAACGATCAAATTGGAGACCCCTTATACATTGCACCTATCGTAGGCCTCAAGAAAAATAACTTTTATTTTGGGTACTCTTATCAAGTCATTCTAAACGAAATTTTAGGCTACAGTAGCGGAACACATGTGGTAACCTTGGGCGTTGATTTATTCCAAGGGATAAGTAATTGCAGGTGTACGTATTAGAATTTGGTTTCTTTCCTTTAGTTTTGCCAAAATCTAGATTGATAAATGGGAACTGTACGTGTTGAAAATATTAGGGTATATGGCCATCATGGCTGCCTTTCTGAAGAAACTACCATAGGGAGCGATTACCTTGTTAACATCCTTGTAAAAACAAACCTTTCCAAAGCAGCAGTAAGCGATGCGCTTGTTGATACTGTAGATTATGTACACATCAATAAGATAGTAGAAGAAGAAATGGCTATTCCGTCCAAACTCTTGGAAAATGTAGCCAAACGGATAAGCGACAGAATTTTTTCTGAAATTTCAATGGTAAAAAAATCAACCGTAGCGGTCTCTAAAATTAACCCTCCCATTAACGGAGATGTTGAGAAAGTGACTATTGTGCTGAAATCGAAAAGAAGGTGATTATATCTTTTTGAAACTTTGAAATAAGGCAGTACCTTTACAATTGATTATGGCATCGTGGCCGAGTGGCTAGGCGCAGCTCTGCAAAAGCTTGTACAGCGGTTCGAATCCGCTCGATGCCTCCAAGGCCCTCCTTTTCGGAGGGTTTTTTGTTTTGGTATTTTTTGGACAGCGGTTCCCCAGAGGCTTCGGGGCGCACGACGCCTCCAAGACCCTCTTTTTTAGTAAGGCATTTGTTTTTTGCAGTAGCCGGGTAAGTTTTAAAAAGAGTACAGATAACCCCAGAATTCAGGTAATACCTTCATTATTAGCTCGGTAGCTTAGCGGATATATATTTGTACTAGAGCTGCAAAAGAAAAACCAAGAAAATAGCTGGAATAAAGTAAACAGCAATGGTTTTTGCACCTTCATAATCTTTCGCAATCCGTTGCCCAAATAGCAACATAAGTAGCGCAACACAGGAAAGAATAGCGCCATATAAGGCTAAGGTAGGGTCCTGTGACAGTAAAAGTTGAACGACTCCTATAAAACAAAGTACACCGGCGGCAACTTCAATCACCAGGACAGTCCCTAAAAGAAGGGGAACCATATCTTTTAAGGGCGTTTCGGAAAAATGTCCCTGTAGCCAACCAAGATTTCCTTTCCAATCCGTAATCTTATCGATACCACTTTGCAAAAAAGTAATCACAAGAAAAATAAGGAGTAAAATTTCAGTGGCGTTGTTAAGAAGTGTTTCCATGATTAAATGATGTATTAATTGAGTTAAAATACCCGTTTATTAGCTATTCGGATGCAGGGGACTGATTCTCTTATGTAACAGCCTCGTTAGCTTAATAGACAAGTCTGTAAAGATGATTTTGGCATTGCCATTTCTTTCTATATGGTATATGGCATTTTCCAACTCCTCAACAATAGGTAGAATATTGTTTTCATGTACGAAGGGCGCAAATTTTTTCAGTTGAAAACCATCTACATGTATTTTCATATAGGCCAGCTCTTCTGTACCATAGTTCAGCAGTAGTGCTTGTCGCATCACCATAATGCAATAGTGTAAGAATTTTTTCTGTGTCTCCCTTCCGGTTTTGGCCAGTTCCTCGCTCCAAAGAATGAGTTCGTGTATAGCCGCTTTGTTACCTTTTGCCTTAAATGCGCTTCGCACCCATTGTACAAACCATTTTTCAAAGACCAGATCCTCGGAGTCGTTATGAAACAGGTCTAGCGCTTTATTAAAATTCCCGTTGGCTTCTTGCGCAATACGCATTGCCTCTTCTATGGTGGCCCCTTTATCAATTAGACCGGAAACTATGGCTTCTTCGGCCAACGGTGGAAAATGCAACACTTGGCAGCGAGATTTTATGGTCTGGATAATTTGTTCTTCATCTTGGCACAGAAGCAGAAAAATAGTTTTGTCGGGAGGTTCTTCAATAAGCTTCAAAAGTTTGTTGGATGCAGCGATATTCATGCGCTCTGCCATCCAGATAACCATTACTTTGTAGCCGCCTTCATAGGATTTTAAGGATAGTTTTTTCAAAATATCTTGTGCTTCGTCTACCCCTATTTGACCCTGTTTTCTTTCAATCGCTATAAGTCTGTACCAATCAAATAGATTGCCGTAAGGCTGCTCTGCCATAAAATTGCGCCATTCTTGAATATAATTATCGCTTACAGCATGCGATTTTGCCTTGTCCGAGTTTGCAACCGGAAAGGCAAAATGCATATCAGGGTGCGAAAATGAATTAAACTTTAGGTTACACGCAACCTCTCCTCCTTCGTTTTCACCGTTGCTGTTGTTGCAAATTATATATTGTGCGTAGGCCAGGGCCATAGGCAATAGTCCAGAACCTTCTGGCCCTACAAATAATTGGGCATGAGGTATCCTACCTGCATCGGCACTCATGGTCAAATGATTCTTAATATGGGAAAGCCCTAGGATATCGTTAAAAAACATAATTTCAAATATAAGTGTTTTTTAATGTAGCGGAGAATAAAGGTGCTTCCTACAAATTTACAGTATCAGAGTTGTATACCCACTCTATTAATCTTTACATTTGTGCCTTATTTAAAAGTAAAACCACATGAAAGAACTGGACGATTATAATTTCGCAAATAAAAAGGCATTGATACGTGTGGATTTTAATGTCCCGTTAAACGAGGATTTTGAAGTCACCGATATGACTAGGATAGAGGCTGCAAAACCTACGATTATAAAAGTGTTGGAAGACGGGGGCAGTGCAGTGCTTATGAGTCATTTAGGAAGGCCAAAAGGCGAAAAGAATCCGGATTTGTCCTTAGAACACATATGCACAGCGGTTTCCGATGTAATTGGGGTTGCAGTAAAGTTTGTTGATAATTGTGTTGGAGAAAAAGCCGAAAAAGCGGTCGCAGAACTTCAAAACGGAGAAGTATTGTTATTGGAGAACCTAAGATACCACGCAGAGGAGGAAAAAGGGGACGAAACTTTTGCAGAGCAACTATCAAAATTAGGGGATATTTACGTAAACGATGCTTTTGGGACCGCTCATAGGGCCCACGCTTCTACAACCATAATCGCAAAGTACTTTGAAGACGCAAAATGTTTTGGGTATTTATTGTCAAAAGAGATCAAGGCCATAGAAAAGGTTATGCGTACCGGCGAAAAACCTGTTTTAGCAATACTGGGTGGTGCTAAGGTATCGTCAAAGATTACCATCATAGAAAATATTTTGGACAAGGTAGACGACCTGATTATAGGTGGTGGAATGACCTATACGTTCATAAAGGCGCAAGGAGGCCAGGTTGGAGATTCTATATGCGAGGACGATAAAATGGAACTGGCCATGGAGATTCTGAAACAGGCCAACGAAAAGGGGGTAAATATTCATATTCCTGTGGACGTTATTGCAGCAGATGATTTTAGTAATACGGCAAACACTAAGATTGTAGATGTTGATAAGATTGAAGATGGATGGCAAGGACTTGACGCTGGCCCTAAAACACTAGAGAACTTTAAAAACGTTATTCTTGGCGCCAAGACTATCCTTTGGAACGGGCCTGTAGGCGTGTTTGAAATGGATAGTTTTGCTAAAGGTACTATCGCAGTGGGCAACCTTATAGATCAAGCTACTCAAAATGGCGCTTTTTCTTTAGTAGGCGGTGGAGATTCAGTAGCTGCAGTGAAACAGTTTGGATTCGAAAATAAGGTAAGTTATGTATCTACAGGCGGTGGCGCAATGTTAGAAAGTTTAGAAGGAAAAACCTTGCCAGGAATTGCTGCAATATTAGCGTAGTAAGGACGTTATCGATAAACGGGGCTTACCGGATTTTATATATTTTAAGCGATAATATTTTATTCTATCGATAAAATATACGATTTTCGTTAGTCCCGCTAATAATCTTTCGTCAGCTATGTACAACCCAAAATCAAAAAAAGTAGTTTTAATAGGCTTGTTTTCGGTAATTCTAGGCGTTAATGCGCAGCAACAGGATTCCCTTCTCAAAAGTTCACCTGTTGAGCCTATATCCCAGACAATATCAGATAGCCTTTCTCAGGACATGGCAACCGAGCAACTAGTGAATTTGGAGACTAGTTTTTTACCCGACGCACCGGTATCGCTTTTTAAGAGAAATGACTCTACACAGTATGATTTAAGAGATTATAAGGCAGCTGCCAAGTTCGATAGTCTTTGGATGAAAGAGCTACTGCAAAACGCTTCACTTTTTGATGAAATGTATGAAGAGGTTGTCAACCTTGACACCATGGCAATCACAGAAATAGATTTAAACACGGACACGCTTAAATTACGGTTAGAAAAGTTAAATCGCAAGACACCGTTTAACGTTGCTTACAATCCATCTTTGGAAAGCGTCATTAAGTCTTTTTTGACTAAAAGGCGAGGGCTCATGGAACGGATGTTGACTGCAAGTCAATTTTATTTTCCGCTTTTTGAACAAGAATTGGACAACCATGATATTCCTTTGGAAATGAAATATTTAGCCATTGTAGAGTCTGCCTTAAATCCAAAAGCCAGATCTCGTGTAGGTGCTACCGGGCTATGGCAGTTTATGTATGGTACTGGCCGTGAGATGAAACTGAAAATAGACAGCTATGTAGATGAGCGTAGTGATCCAATTAAATCTACGGAGGCCGCTTGCAAATATTTAAATAGGCTCTACAGCATTTACGAAGATTGGGATTTGGCATTGGCCGCTTATAATTCAGGCCCCGGCAACGTTAATAAGGCAATACGAAGATCTGGCGGGTACAGAAACTATTGGAACTTAAGGAGCTATTTGCCAAGGGAAACTGCTGGATATGTACCTGCATTTTTGGCTACCATGTATATTTTTGAATATGCCGAGGAGCACGGTATACACGGAAAAAATGCAGAACGAAATTATTTTGAAACAGACACGATACATGTGAAGAGTCTTATAACGTTTGATCAGATATCCAAATTAACAGGAATTGAGAAAGAACAGGTTGCGCTTTTGAATCCGTCATATAAGTTGGATGCGATACCTTACATAGAAGGGGAACCAAATGTCTTACGTTTGCCTTGGGATGTTATGGGTAAGTTCGTTGCGAATGAAGAAGCCATTTATGCTCATGTAGAAAAGGAGTTGAAAAGTAAGGAAAGTCCTTTGCCACAACTTGTGCAGCAGGCAGAGGAAAACAGGATACGTTATAAAGTGCGCAGTGGAGATTTCCTGGGTAAAATAGCTGAACGTTATGGAGTAGGGGTTAGCCAAATAAAGCGATGGAACGGTCTTAGGAGCAATAATCTCCGTATAGGGCAGCGCTTAACTATATATCCCAAAAGAAATGCAAATGCTTCTGTAAAGCCTAAAAGTACTCCTTCTAGAACAGCTGTAGCGGGTAATGGTAAAGTACACGAAGTACAAAGTGGAGACTCTCTTTGGACGATTTCTAGAAAATATCCTGGAATTAGTATAGATAATTTACGAAAATGGAACGGTATTAGTGGTAACAATCTAAAACCAGGCACAAAATTAAAATTGTGTGATTGTCCATCTTAAACCAAAGACCCAAAAATGAAAAAATTACTAATAGTAATAGTAAGCCTAGTTACAGGTCTTATTTTATTTTCTTGTAAGGAAGAAAAAAAACAAGACTATTTACCCGATTCCATTGGAGCTTATAATACGCTTACCATTGTTATAGAAAATGAATTATGGAAGAGCGAAGTAGGAGATAGGCTCCGTGAAAATTTTGCAGCACCTGCCTTGGGACTTACTTGGGACGAAGCACTTTTTAGCATTACCCAAGTACCACCACAAGTGTTTAATGGAGCTGTTAGAACTACTAGAAATGTGCTATATGTAATGGAGGACTCCCTAGATATAGCGCACATGAAATCCAATATGTATGCTAAACCACAAAAGGTTGGGGTGCTTAAAGGACGAAGTAAAGCTGAGATAATCGAAAACCTTAACGAAAAGGCTCCAGAATTTATAGAAACATTTAAGAAACAAGAGATCGAGGAAGCCCAAAGACGGTTTTTAAAATCTTTAAATAAGGAGAAGGCTTTACAAGAACACTTAGGCATTACCTTAAACGTTCCATCAATTTATAAAGTAGGAAGAGAAGAGGATAATTTTGTCTGGATCGACAGGCAAATACAAAAGGGCACAATGAATATTATCGCCTATAGCGTTCCTTGGAACACGTTTGATAACGATAGTACCTTTGTGCAGGATATTATAAAAATGCGAGATTCTATAGGCAAGCTTTTTATACCGGGAGAGCCAATACCGGGCAAGGAAAATTATATGATTACCGAGAAAGCATTTTCTCCTTATGTCTTCCCTGCCGAGGTTTCTGGCAAAAAAGCAGCTGAGGTTAGGGGTATTTGGGAAATGTCCGGATATCCAATGGCAGGTCCTTTTTTAACCTATATCATAAACGACAAACCTAACAATAGAAAATTAATACTAGAAGGTTTTACGTTTGCTCCCGCTACGGAAAAAAGAGATTATATGTTTGAGTTGGAGGCGATACTAAAAACGTTAAAATTTAACACCCCTTAAAAGAACAGTAGTTGTTTAAATAAAAAAAGCTTTAGGTAATCCTAAAGCTTTTTTGTATGTATCCTATCGCTTAAAGATTACCGAATGCAAACCCGGTAGACACCCTAAAAACGAAGGCGTAAATCGTGATTGCAATTAGCGCAAAACAAATAGCAGCGAATATTTTAAAATAATTTTTTAGAATAATGTATTTCCAGTTTCTAAAAGCTTCAATATAAATTTCTTTTACAAGTAAAATTTTCTCCATAATCGAGGGTTTTTATGTTGTTCTAAGCCAAATATCCTTTTAATTAAGGAAGGCCGTAAATAGATTAGACAAAACCCATATTTCTTCTTCGTAACGCATTTATTATTTTTGAAAATCTATGACCTACTATTTTATTCGATTAACGGGCGCTTCCTTGCCCTTCTACTTTATTATTCGAACGAAACAGACAGCAGACATGGTAATTCTTAGTGTTAGACAAGTTGTTGGGGTTTGGTTTGTCGTAATTGAGAGAAGCTTTTTAAAAAGAAAAAACCGCCGATGTTACTCTGGCGGTTTTAGAAATTTAAGAAATAGATTTACTATTTTACATACTAACGATAATGAATTCCGATCTACGGTTTAGGTAGTGCTTTTCTTCTGGGCAGGCAACCCTACCATTGCATTTATTTAGTAATCGCTGTTCTCCATAGCCTATTGCGCTTTCGATACGGTTTGCATCAATACCTTGCGAAATAATATAGGCTCTGGTTGATTTAGCTCTTTTATCGGAGAGATATTCGTTATAGACCGCACTACCTCTAGAATCTGTATGTGACTCGATTTTTATGACCATATTTGGATATTCGGTCATAACTTCCACTAACTTGTCTAATTCTTTACGAGCATCCTTTCTAATATATGATTTGTCAAAATCAAAATGAATCATTTCTGTCTTCAGCTTACGGATGCCATCTTCCACCGCAATCATTTGTTTAAGTTTGTCAAGTGCTACGGTAACATTAATAGTGTCATTTTCCAGCGTTGTAACTTCCAGTTCGTCAACAAAATAGGTTTCCTTGTTCGTCTTTAGGATGTATTTGGTATTCGCATCTAGGTCTTCAAATATAAAGCTACCGTCTTCACCTGTCTCTATTTCTTTCAGCTTTACATTGTTTTCATCTAGGAGTTCTATTAAGGCTCTGGGCATAATATCACCGGTAACTAGTTCTGTTACGATACCGGCTATGGCATTAACATTTGTAGGTATCTCTTCTACTATAAGGTGTTTAAAGGAATAAAGGTCGTCAAAACCTTTGCCGCCGTCGCGATTAGAGGCAAAAAACCCTTTTTTGGTTTCTTCGTTAATGATATAAGAGAAATCATCTTTGTTACTGTTAATTGGCTTTCCAAGGTTTTTTACTTTGGAAAATCCGCTCTCCTCATCATAGGTAGCTTCATATATATCTAACCCGCCCAACCCAGTGTGGCCGTTAGATGAAAAGTAGAGTTTTTCACCATTGATAAAAGGAAACATTTCTTTTTGTTCTGTATTTATTTCCGGCCCAAGGTTTTTTGGGGAAGAAAAGTTACCATTCCCTAAAACATCGACCACAAAAATATCAGAATCGCCAATGCTTCCAGGCATATCGGAAACAAAATAAAGTTTTTTACCATCTTTACTTAGTGCCGGATGACCTGTAGAATAGGAATCACTATTAAAAGGAAGTTCGGTGGCTGCAGTCCATTTGCCATCCACCTTTTTTGATTGGTAAATTTTTAAATGATTAATTCCTTTGCTATCTCTTTTAAGTTTTCTGCTATAGTTATTTCTTGTGAAATACATGGTTTTATTATCGGGTGAGAACGTTACTCCGGCCTCATGATATTTTGTATTGATTTCTTTGGAGAATTTTACGGCATTTTTGATATCGGCAGACGCTTCATTAAGTTCTCCTACATAAAGATCTAAATAGGGTTGATTGTCCCACTTATACCTTCTGGTAGTTAAAAAGGAAGAGTCGGTTGCAGAAGCAAAAACGAGTTCGTTTTCGTTATGGAACATAGGGGCAAAATCTGAATATTGAGAGTTGACACTTAGGTTTTTAATTTCAAACGTTATAGGGCCGTTCAGAATTTCATCGAGGACAACTTCATTTTTTTGAACAAAGGAATAGGCTTCACTTTCGTTCTTTATCTTTTTATTATATAATCGCATAAGTCTTTTTGACCTTGCGTATTTGCCGTTTCCTTTTAAGGAATGTGCATATTTAAAGATGTTGTCTGCCGACATTTCTTTCGCATATTTTTCGTACAAAATGGAATACCATTTGTACGCTTGCTCCATATTAGTGTTAAAATAGTGCGAATCACCTGCCTTCTCCAATACTTGAAAAGAATAATTGCTCTTGTCTTGCAAGGCCTGTTCGTAAAGTTCAGAAGCTTCTGCATACCACATTTTATTAAAATACTCATCCGCTCTTTCAATAAGCTTAACCGATGAAGATGCTTCTGCGTATTTAGTAACCTTCTGTTGTTTTGAGGTGATTGTCCCTACGTCCGCTTTATTGGAGGCCAGTTCTTCCACGGGTAGACTATTTGTAATGTGAAGAATCCAAACTTCATCTTTAAATGTATTGTCAAATTTAGTTTGGTGGTCTTTTATTGCATTCTCCCAAGCGTTGTGTCTAGTTACATAAAGATAGTATAAGCCACTTTCTTCATTTTTAAAATATCCGGAGTCAAATCCTTTTTTAGTAAGTTTCCTTACTTGCTTTGCTAGCTTGTTGGACTTGCTAAAAACACCGGACACCAAGTAATAACCATTTTTTACATTTGGCAGATTTTCAAAAGTCCGTTGTGGTATACCTCGTTCTAAAGCTTCAACTATAAAAGCATCGTGATTGCTAGGTATAAAATCTGTATTTTGGATTCGTACAGAAGTATCTTTACCAGGATTTTGGTTTATAGCCTCTGTGTTTTGATAGCTTTGCGCAACGGCACCGAAACAAAAAACAAAGATAAAAGCGCTAAAAAAATTTTTCATGAGAACGGCTTGTCATTAAACAGTAAGGTCAACAGTGTTCGGTTATACTGGGTTGTTGAAGCTACTGATTCACGAAAATAGTAGTAATGTAGAAGCCGGATTATATTTTGTTGTGAAAGCTATATAAACTGTAGTGTACCTATGTGAAAATGATTTATAGTTATTTTTAGATAGGCAGATGCTTATATGGAATCGAGGCCAATCCAATTTTTATACCATTTAGTATTAATTTTAAATCGTGAAACTTTGGACTTCTCCTAGAATAGGACCTTAAAGTTTTGTGGTACAAATACTTACTAATCGAAACAAAGCCCCAGAAAAGGATAACACCCCATTAACCTAATAAGGTATTGGGATACCTATGGAGTAATTACGATACATGAGTTTAGGGCAAAAAAAACCACAATATAAAATTGTGGTACAAATTTTAGAGGAAAAATAGTTGACAGATTACTCTTTTTTCTTCTCGTCTAGCTGCTCATCTTCTTTTGAAGCATCTTTGAATTCTTTTATGCCGCTACCTAAGCCTCTCATTAATTCAGGAATTTTCTTTCCTCCGAAAAGCAAAAGCACAACCAATACTACAATTGCTATTTGCCAAGGACCAATAGCCAATATTATATTTGAAAATGTCATATCATTATCTTTTAATAATACTACGAAGATATAAAAAACAAAGTTATGTTACTAGAATATTAACATGTGCAAGCGTAAATAGAAAAATAAAGATACAACTCAAGGTATTTGAAGTAGAGCTAGACTACAAAGCCTATTCTCCGCTATGTTTATTTTTTAGGTGAATTGCCCTTAGTATCATTTCTAAGTTTATCTTTGTTCTAATGGCCCAGAGGAAGAAAAAAAGAAAGGAAATTAAACGAAAACTGCTTCATAAGTATCGTTTAGTAATACTTAATGAAAGTACTTTTGAGGAAAAAATATCCTTTAAATTAAGTAGGCTCAATGTTTTTGTAACAGGCTCTCTTTTCATGATTGCGCTTATTGGCTTAACTATATTACTGATTGCGTTTACCCCTTTAAGGGAGTATATTCCTGGCTATTCCTCCACAAAACTTAAAAAACAGGCAACAGACCTTACGTATAAAACAGATTCGCTCGTAAGAACCTTAAATTATACCAATAAGTATTTGGATAACATAAGAATGGTACTAAAAGGGGATATAGTGAATAATGAAGTAAATAGAGATTCGATATTTCAACAATTTAAAATTGACCCCACATCCATAGACTTAACACCTACGAGACAGGATTCCTTGTTAAGGGCAGAGGTGGCGTTGGAAGATAAGTACAATTTGTTCGAACGAAATTCGGATAAAAAGGAGATGGTCCTTTTTCCTCCAATTACAGGTAGCGTTACCATGGAGTTTGATGCGGAACAAAAACACTTTGCTGTAGATGTTGTTGCCCCGATGGACACTCCTGTAAAGGCAGCGGCGAACGGGACAGTAATTTTTTCGGAATGGACTGCAGAAACTGGGTATGTTATTATTTTGGAACACGAGGACGGGTTATTAACGGTGTACAAACATAATGGTTCCCTTGCCAAGTCCCAAGGTGACGTGGTGCGGGCAGGAGAGGTCATAGCTTCTGTTGGCAATACGGGTGAACTAACCACTGGACCTCACCTTCATTTTGAACTATGGGATAACGGGAATCCCTTAAATCCATTAGATTTCATCGATTTTAATTAAAACCTATGTCCCTAAAAGCAATAGCTGCTAAACTTTTCGCACGTTATATACATAACAAGACCAAAAAGTGGGTCAACAATCCAATTCAAACACAGCAAAACGTCTTTGGCAACCTTCTGCAAAAGGCAGAGAATACCAAATTTGGCAAAGACCATGATTTTAAAAGCATTAGCTCTTTTGAGGACTTTGCAAATCGGGTGCCCATTAGGGATTATGAAGAATTACGGCCCTATGTGGAGCAGGTAGTAGAAGGGAAACGAGATATTCTTTGGCCAGGACAACCCGTATATTTTGCCAAAACATCGGGAACTACTTCTGGTGCCAAGTATATTCCCATAACCAAGGAGTCCATTACATATCAAATAGAAGCATCTAGAAATGCCATGCTCAATTATATACATGAAACTGGAAACGCAAGTTTTGTAGATGGAAAAATGATTTTTTTACAGGGCAGTCCAGAACTTCAAGAAAAGAATGGGGTCAAATTGGGCAGACTTTCCGGTATTGCCGCACATTATATCCCAAATTACTTGCAAAAAAATAGATTGCCCAGCTGGGAAACAAACTGCATAGACGATTGGGAAACCAAGGTTAACGCCGTTGTGGAGGAGACCAAGGACGAGGATATGACCGTAATTGCGGGAATTCCTTCTTGGGTACAGATGTATTTTGAGAAACTCCAAGAAAAAACTAATCGCAATATTGGGGACCTATTTAAAAATTTCAATTTGTTCATTTATGGCGGGGTAAACTATGAACCCTATCGGAACAAGTTTGAAAATCTGATTGGAAGAAAGGTAGACAGTATAGAACTATTTCCTGCTAGCGAGGGTTTTTTTGCATATCAAAACTCACAAAAGGACAAGGGGCTATTATTGCTTCTTAACTCAGGTATTTTCTATGAGTTTGTGAGGGCAGATGAATTTTTTTCTGAAAACAGGAAGCGAATTACGCTAAAGAATGTTGTCAAAGATGTTGATTATGTGATGATTATCTCAACCAATGCCGGGTTATGGGCATACAACTTAGGAGATACCGTTCGGTTTACTTCTTTGAGTCCCTTTAAAATAATCGTTTCAGGAAGAATAAAACATTTTATTTCTGCTTTTGGGGAACATGTTATTGCCAAGGAAGTGGAGGAAGCTATGCTAATTGCTACCGATAAGACAGGTGCACGAGTAAACGAGTTTACGGTAGCACCTCAAATAACTCCGGAAAATGATGTACTCCCCTATCATGAATGGCTCATAGAATTTGAAAAGTTGCCCGAAGACATGCTTCTATTTGCAGAAACATTGGACAAAGCGCTGCAGCTTCAGAACAGTTATTATAACGACTTAATATCTGGGAAAATATTACAAACCTTGAAAATCACTCCCATAAAAATAGGAGGATTCAGGGAGTACATGAAATCTATTGGGAAACTGGGTGGACAAAACAAAGTACAACGCCTATCCAATGATAGAAAGGTGGCAGAAAAATTAATAGACTATAAGTTAGCTTAATGAACCGAGCCTATGAAACTTAAATTTTAATCGTAATTTCGTTTGAAATCCTAACATGGGAAAAACATTATCACCATCTCGCGCGCAAGAATCTACGAACGCTATTGAGCGATTGTATATCACCATGCGGCATCTTTTTAACAGAGGTTTTTATAAACCGAATGGTATTTCTGGTGAAGCGCTTAAAAATGCACTACTGGCCTTACGACCAGAAATATATGGCTCTATTGCAGAGGAGAAAGCGGAGCTAAACGGACTCGTATATGTATTGGAACGATTGCCAGCAGGTATAGAGCAGTGCAAATTTATTAATCTTACCACAGATGAAGGTTTTGGCAATTCGCATATGGATGCTATCATCCCCCCGAAGCGGAGGAGAAATTGTTATCGAATCGATGACGAACAAATGAATATTGAGATTACCAGAGGTAGGTCTGATATATATGACATACTTACCCACTTAACTTTTTTATTTATAGAGTCCGATAAAATCTGCAAACGAGTTCTAATACCAGATACGGAAAGAACTATACGCGACTGGTCTAAACTGGAAGCAACCATTCAAAAAGACAAAATAAATCAGGAAGAAAGGGAAATAGCCTTAATTCACACCGCCAATATTTTAGGAAGATCTTTCCAAGAGATTCTTGAAATTTATGGAAAGTTTAGAACGGATGAAAACCCGGAACGTTTCCTTAAAATAATATACTGGCTGGGTAAGTTATCGTTAGAAGAGGAAATAACAGGAGAGAAACGAACGATTACATTTAGTTCGCTGTTACGAGAACGTTTAGGGCACCACATACATGGAGAGCGTTGGGCAGACAATATTAAGGAGACATTAAAGGCGCATAAGCTTTTGGACAGGCCTATCCATATCATATCTGCCAATATGCACAGTGTTATGAATTCGCTATTTGCCAAGAATGCACTTTCCACCAAGTTTAAGGATTCCAGTTCACTTGCCATTTATGAAGCGCTAAGTAGCTCCGAAAACGAAAAACTACGGAAAAAGGTAAAAAAAGTAGCTGAGGAGAACGGGATGATTTCTTTGGACGATACCTCTGGCACCAACATAGATGTGCAAATCTTTGATTCGGCCAAATTTGGTCCTGGAGTGTGTTGCTATGAAACAAAGGAAGAACCGAATGAAAAAAAACCAATTATATTTGTCATGGACTACGCCTTTGGGGAGCAAGCCTATGAAACTATAGATGAGTTACTTAAGCCCTTTACGGATGCAAAGGAAAATTCAGTATTTCTGAATGTGACTTCTATATCCGTTATGGGAAAAGCAGGCATCTTGGAAGGCGGAAAGGGCGATTTAATGATACCCTCTGCCCATATTTTTGAGGGTACCGCCGATAATTATCCATTTAAGAACGAGTTATGTGCAGTGGATTTTAAAGGACACGGTCTTAAGGTTTTTGAAGGTACCATGGTTACCGTGTTAGGTACGTCTTTACAAAACAAGGACATATTGCGGTTTTTCCATAACTCTACATGGAGCGTAATAGGATTGGAAATGGAAGGGGTGCACTATCAGAAAGCAATACAATCGGCTTCTAGAATTAGAAAGAGCATTAGGGAAGATGTCAAAGTACGATATGCGTATTATGCTTCGGACAATCCTTTGGAAACCGGAAGTACTTTAGCCTCCGGCGGATTGGGCACAACGGGGGTAAAACCAACATATTTGGTTACAGATAAAATTTTAAAACAGATATTTAATTCATAGGGGCAATGGCGAATAAAGAAGTACCAAACCAGCAAAACAATTCGGACGAAATAGATTTGGGGCAATTGTTCCAGATGATTGGTCATGGGTTTAATAATTTGTTCAAGGCCTTTTTGAGATTGTTTCTCTATTTGAAGAAAAACATTGCTATTTTGGCAGGACTTGTTATTCTTGGTTTGGCAGTTGGGTTTGGTTTGAATACTATAGTCTCGAAGACGCTAAAAATGGAGGTAATTGTAAAACCTCATTTAGAAAGTAAAAATTATCTATATGACGTGATAGATGAGATTCAATCTAATATCAAAGCTAAGGACACTTTATTTTTTAATTCGCTTGGAATACAAAGAATAGATTTTGCAGGATTGGAGGTTTCGATTGCCAGAGTCATTGAAGGTGGAAGTTCCGAAAGTGATTTGCAGTATTTAGAGTTGCTTCAAAGTTTTGATAATACAGATGCAATTGCTGATATCGTTAGGGCAGAATTACAGAATAAGAGCTCTTTTAATCATAGGATTACCTTCTATTATAAAAACGCAGGATTGGGCGAAGATTTTGCAAATAAAGTAGTTTCTTATATAAATACAAACCCTTATTTTGAAGGAATGCTTAAAATTAGTAGAGCGAACGCTACTAGCCGTATAGAGGAGAATCAAGAACTGTTAAAACAGGTAGATGAAATCATTTCTAACTATACTAATGGTCTTTCTAACCAAAATAAAAATTCAATTAGTGAACGAATTGTGTTGGACACCAAAGAACAAGTGAATATTGCTGACTTGTTTGAATATAAAAATTTATTGATTCGTGATATTGAATCAAAAAAGTTGGAGTTGGAAGAACGAACCGAGCCAATAAAGGTAATTAACTTTGGAAAACCGCGGCAAGTACAGAAATCCTTTTTTGGAAAGAATATTGTTTTAATCCCCCTGGTACTTGTAACCTTGTTTTTTCTATTTTCATTCTTAGTATATTTAAACAAGAAATCCATAGAAATTTCCAACTAATATGGTTTCTCCCCAAATTGAAAATGAAACGATTCTAATTACGGGTGGTGCAGGTTTTATCGGGAGTAATTTCATTCCTTTTTTTTTAGATAAAAACCCTAACCACAGTGTTCTTAATTTAGACAAACTCACCTATGCGGGTAATCTGGAAAATCTTAAGGAGGTGGAGCCCAATCCTAGGTATACCTTTGTAAAAGGGGATATTTGCGATCAATCCTTTATTAAAGAGTTATTCGAGGATTTGAATATATCGGGAGTTATTCATTTTGCTGCTGAATCACACGTTGACAATTCCATTAGTTCCCCAAATGAATTTATTAGGACGAACATAGAAGGAACTTTTAATCTGTTGGAAACGGCTAGGCGTAATTGGGAAGGGAGTGATAATAGATTCCATCATATTTCAACAGATGAGGTTTATGGTTCTTTAGGCAAAGATGGACGGTTTACAGAAGAGACAAAGTATGCACCCAACAGTCCATATAGTGCGTCCAAGGCATCATCCGATTTTTTGGTCAGGAGTTACCACCACACTTATGGCATGAATGTGGTGACCAGCAATTGCTCCAATAATTATGGACCAAAACAGCATGACGAAAAATTGATTCCGACGATAATCAGGAAGGCAATTACGTTTGAGGACATACCTATTTATGGCAATGGGGAAAATGTAAGGGACTGGCTTTATGTCTTAGACCATTGTGAAGCTATCAACTCGGTATTTCATAGGGGTAAGGCAGGCGACACCTATTTAATAGGAGGCAACAATGAGTTTTCAAACATACACGTAGCACAAAAGATTTGTGCTATACTGGATCAGGCACAACCAAAACCAATAGGAAGTTATAGGAATCAAATTAAATTCGTTACCGACCGAAAGGGGCATGATTTCAGATATGCTATAGACGCCTCAAAAAGCAAAACGGAATTAGGTTGGAGCCCAAAGGAAAGTTTTGACGCAGGCTTAATGAAGACAGTTCAATGGTATATGGAGAAATATAAGAGAGAGAAAAACTAAATATTTAGTAGCACATTAAAATCGAAGAGATGAAGGGAATAGTCTTGGCTGGAGGTTCTGGAACACGCTTGGCACCATTAACATTGGCGATGAGCAAACAGTTGATGCCAGTCTACGACAAGCCAATGATTTACTATCCCGTATCTACCCTAATGTCTGCCGGAATAAGAAATATTTTAATCATTACTACAGTTGAAGATGCGCCAATCTTTAAAAAATTATTGGGGGACGGGTCACAGTTAGGTTGCTTCTTCAGCTATGCGGTTCAAGAAGAGCCTAAAGGTTTAGCAGAAGCCTTTATCATTGGTGAAGAATTTATTGGGAACGATAAAGTGGCTCTTATTTTAGGAGATAATATCTTTTATGGTTCCGGCCTTTCCGCTTTGTTACAGTCGAACAACGATCTAGAAGGTGGCATTATTTACGGTTACCATGTAAAGGACCCAAAAAGATATGGTGTAGTAGATTTTGATGCGGACGGGAACGCCACTTCAATAGAAGAAAAACCAGAAGTACCCAAGTCCAATTATGTCGTTCCCGGTATCTATTTTTATGATAACGAAGTTGTATCAATTGCCAAAAACATAAAGCCCAGTAAGCGGGGCGAATTGGAGATTACAGATATAAATAAAGTCTATTTAAAGGAGAAACGTTTAAAAGTTACTGTTCTTGACAAAGGTATTGCATGGTTAGATACCGGTACATTTACATCGTTGATGCAGGCGTCTCAATTTGTTCAGGTGATTGAAGAGCGCCAGGGCCTAAAAATCGGTGCAATAGAACAGGTGGCTTACGAGATGGGCTATATATCCAAGGAACAACTGCATTTTTTGGCGGAACCCTTACGTAAAAGTGGTTATGGCGAGTATCTGCTTCAGCTTGTATGAAGAAAAATTATGGAAATAATTTAGAAGGCTGCCAGTTGATTTAACTTTGTGTTTATTAAGACTTAAACTGTAGTTAACGAATTAAGCCTAATTGTCAAAATACCATTGGTATCCGGAAGCAACGACAGTATTTCAGTGAATAACCTTTGCATAACCAAATGACAAACGGGGATTTTTCTTACCTCATCAAATTGCATAAATATTTATCGTATTTTCGCTCCTTTATATTAGTTCAAAACAAATTTCGCATTGAAGGATTTGAATATTTTAATAATTATTCCTGCACGCGGAGGCTCAAAGGGGATACCAAGAAAAAACCTACGCCCTCTTAACGGCAAGCCACTAATTTTTTATGCTATAAATAATGCAGTCCAGCTTGAATTGGATAATGTTGATTGTTATGTGTCCAGTGAAGATGAAGAAATACTTTTAATAGCTTCAAAATTTGGCGCAAAAACCATTAAAAGGGCAAGTAATTTTTCAAATGACATTACTACTTTGGATCCAGTAATTTATGATGCGTTAACCAAAGCCCAACAAATAGAGAAAAAGAAATATAACTTGGTTATTACCTTACAGCCAACATCTCCGCTGTTAAAAAAAGAAACCATCAGAGCCGCTATTCTTCAGCTGGTAAAGAATGATACAGACACCTATATTTCTGGAACAAGTGATAGTCATTTGACATGGACAAAAGAGGGAGAAACGTTTGTGCCCAATTATAAAAAGAGAGTAAATAGACAAGAATTACCGGAAACGTACAAAGAGACCGGGGGCTTTGTTATTACCAAAGAACAATATGTTTCCGAAAGTTCAAGATTTGGGAACAAAGTTGAGATTTATCCTGTTTCCAAAAAAGAAGCCATTGATATAGATGATTTTGAAGATTGGAGTCTGTGCGAATATTACTTGAAAAGAAAAACAATTTTATTCGTAGTTGCTGGTAATTCAAAAATAGGCATGGGTCATGTTTATAATGCACTTAGTATTGCCAATGAGATTTTGAGTCATTCAGTTGTTTTTTTGGTCGATAAAAACAGCGAACTCGCTTTCAAAAAAATATCCGAATCTAACTATAAGGTAATACTTCAAGAAAAGCCAACGATTCAAGAACATATATTCGCCATAGGTCCAGATGTAATCGTAAACGATATGCTGGACACTTCTGTAAAATATATGAAACTGTTAAAACAGAGGGGTTATAAACTAATAAATTTCGAGGATTTAGGTGCTGGTTCAAAATTAGCGGATACTGTAATCAATGCAATGTATCCAGAAAAAGAGATTTTGGAAAATCATTTTTTTGGCTCCAACTATTTTATTTTAAGAGATGAGTTTTTATTTACTCCAAATAAAATCGTTGCCAAAGAAGTAACGAATATACTTATTTCTTTCGGCGGTGTAGATCCAAATAATTACACGGAAAGAATCATAAAACTACTATTGCCGCTAGTGAACGATTATAACCTTACAATTACGGTTGTTACGGGTATGGGTTATGAAAATGTCAAAAGATTGGACAAGTACGGCGGACTTATCATATTAAAGAGAAACACGCCCAGTATGTCAAATGAAATTTTAAATGCGGATTTAATTTTCACGTCCGCAGGTAGGACAACATTTGAAATTGCGTCTATTGGCACGCCTGCAATAGTTTTATGTCAAAACCAAAGAGAAACGACCCATTTTTTCGCCTATGAAAAAAATGGTTTTGATAACTTAGGTCTAGGTTTTGAAGTAGATGATAAGACGATAGTGGAGTCATTTAAAAATGCTCTAGTTTTTGAGAATAGGCTCAACATGAGTAAGAAAATGCTCAATAATAATTTGAAATCTAGTAAAGCCAGAGTATTAAGACTTATTACAGAAACAATTGAAAGTTGATTTTATGAAAATACAAGAGTTGTTAAACACATTTGATTTTTCCAAACCCTATCCTAGGAAACCCTATGTAATAGCGGAGGCTGGTGTAAATCATGAAGGTTCCATGGATTTGGCTAAAAGACTTATAAGTGAAGCTAAAGAGGGTGGTGCCCATGCAATAAAATTCCAAACATATAAAGCAAATACAATTGCATCTAAAAACAGCCCTTCTTATTGGGATACCAGTAAGGAATCCACAAAAAGTCAGTTTGAACTTTTTAAAAAATATGATAAATTTTGGAAATCGGAGTACGAGAAACTTAAGCTTTACTGTGATGAAGTTGACATTGAATTTATGTCTACACCGTTCGATGTAGCATCCGCTAGTTTTTTGAATGATTTGATGGATGTATTTAAAATTTCTTCATCAGATATTACCAACCTTCCGTTTATTGAACACATATGCTCCTTTGGCAAACCAATTGTTCTTTCCACGGGAGCTTCTTTTTTGTGGGAGGCGCAACAGGCCGTAGAAACAATATCCAAAAGTAATTTACCTATTTGTTTGATGCACTGTATACTAAATTACCCAACCTTGGACGAGAATGCCAATTTAGGTATGATTACAGATCTTATGAAAAAGTTCCCCAATACGGTTCCAGGGTATTCCGATCATACCTTGCCTGGCGAAATGGAGGTGTTGAAAGTTTCCAATTTACTTGGGGCCGTAGTACTGGAAAAGCATTTCACACACGACAAAACCTTACCGGGGAATGATCATTATCATGCTATGGACAAAGATGACCTACAGTTGTTCTTTGGAAAAATAGAGGAAACATATGGTTATATTGGAGGAATGAGTAAAGTCCCATTAAAAAGTGAAGATCAATCCAGGAAAAATGCAAGACGTAGTTTGGTTTCATTACAGAAGATTGCAAAGGGAGAAGTCATAAATCAAAACCATTTAACATGGAAAAGGCCCGCAAGCGGCGTGTCTCCCAAGGAAATTAATGTTCTAATTGGAAAAAAGGCTTTGCAGGATATAGAGGAGGATACCGTTTTGCATTGGAACATGTTCGATTAATAGTATTAAAAAACATGGAATAAAATGATTGTACTTCTATCAGGACAAATTAAAAATATAGGTGATTTCTTGATTACGGATAGAGCCAAAAAATTGTTTCAAGAGTTTGTAGACAAAGATGTATTACTATTGGACAGAACCAAAGATCTTACACCTTTTCTAGACAAAATAAATAATTCCAGATTTGTCGTGCTTTGTGGAGGCCCTGCGTACGCGCCAAATATATACAAAGGAATTTACCCATTGGTAGATGACCTTTCTGAAATTAAGGTGCCTATCATACCATTTGGTTTGGGATGGAGCGGTGATCCGGCCGGCCAACCGGAAAAATTTAGTTTTAACGATGAGTCTTCATTGTTCTTAAAGAATATTCATGAGAATATTGAATTTTCTAGCTGTAGAGATGAAATTACAGAGGGTATTATTCAACAAAACGGTTACAAAAACGTGCAAATGACAGGGTGTCCTGTCTGGTATGACTTAGAATTTATAAATGACGATTTTGTTCCAAAAGAAATAAAAAGTATAGTCATCACCACTCCTGCAGATCCAAGGCTTTTTTGGCAAACCATAAAGTTGGTGCGTTCAATGAAAAAAGAATTTGCAAAAGGCACTTTTTATTTAAGTTTTCATAGGGGAATCCTTCCCGACAAGTATACCAAGGTAGTTACAAGTATAGGATATTTGCTAATGTGTATAGGTTCTAAACTATTTGTACCAAAGATTATAATCCGTGATATCGCTTATGATATGGAGAAAATGAAATTTTACGAGGATATAGATTTTCATATAGGATATAGGGTACATGCGCATTTATACTTTTTAAGCAGAAGGGTACCTACAGTTTTGATTAATGAGGATGGCAGAGGAATGGGTATGGTGAAAACTTTAAAGATGCCAATGTTGAATATTAATGACAAGAATTTATTTGAGAAGATTACGGAAACCGTTCGGCGCTATAAATCTATGGATTACACAGATTTCACAAAATCTAAAAGTGTTTTTGACGAGAAATTCGTTGTAATGAAGAATTTCTTAAAAAACTTAAGCTCTAAGTATTGAGACCAAGAACTTTATTAAAAAAAATAAAGGACAAGCTTATTTCATATAGATGGAAAGCAATTGTCGTAAACAGTATTTTGGGCGACAATATTTTTATATCCAAAAACTCGTTTATTTCAAACTCTTTAATTGACGATTTTACCTCCGTAGGAAGAAATACTACGATCGTTCATACAAAGATCGGAAAGTATTGTTCTATTTCTTGGAACGTTACTATCGGAGCAACACAACATCCTTTCGAAAGAATCTCTACCCATGCATTTCCCTATATAAAAAGATTTGGTTTTACAACAACGGACAACAGATTTGTAAGTCAAACTATAGTAGGAAACGATGTATGGTTTGGAGCAAATGCAATAGTGATGCCTAACGTAAAAATTGGGAACGGTGCAATTATAGGTGCCGGGGCGATCGTGACAAAAGATGTTCCTGATTATGCCATAGTAGCCGGGGTGCCCGCAAAGATAATTAGATATAGATTTTCGGAAGAGACCATAAACAAGTTAGTAAATCTAAAATGGTGGGATTTAAACGTTGCAACTATTAAGCAGAATATTGCTTTATGGAAGAAAGATTTGGATAACGATGCCTTAATTAGATTAGAGCAGTTATGCAAATCATAAAAAACTCCGCAATATACCTTGGCAGTAGTATTCTAAATAAATCCATACCCTTTTTATTATTAGGAATACTAACCAAATATTTGTCTCCTGCGGAATATGGGATTGTTTCAATATTTCAAATAACAATCACGTTTTTTACTGCAATAGTCGGAATGGCAATCAATACAAATATTTCTAAAAACTTTTTTCAGTTTGAGAAAAGTAAAATGGCGAAGCACATTGGAAATATAATGTTGGTGCTAGTAGCGTCCACCACCATTATTTTAGTAATTACGTGCATCGCAACCCTTTTTTTTAATGAAATTTTTTCGATTCCTGTCATTTGGATCAGAATAATGCCACTTCTGAGCTTTATGTTTATGGTAAATACTATTAATCTTACCATTCTGAGGATGGAAGGAAGGGCGTACACTTACGGAATATTTGAAATCTCCAATACTGTTGTAAATATGTCATTGACAATAGCATTGCTCGTGTTCTATAGTTACGGGTGGTATTCAAGAGCTTATGGTATTTTAGGAGCGTATCTTTTGTTTTTTGTTATTGGCATTATTTTTATTTACAAGAGTGGCTATATTCGATATAATGTTGACTGGAAAGAAATTAAACTCATCTTAAAACTCTCCGTTCCTTTGATACCCCATGCATTGGGAAGTATAGTAATAGCTATGAGCGATAGATTTTTTATAGAGAGAATGGTTGGTTTAAAAGCGGTTGGTATCTATACGGTTGGATATATGTTCGGAATGGTCGTAATGCTTTTTACAGATGCGTTTATGAAGGCATGGAGTCCTTGGTTCTTTAAACGTTTATCAAAACCGGGGGAAGAACAAAAAACTAAAATCGTACACTATACGTATTTGTATATTATTGCAACAATGCTATTGGCACTGGCGGTTACGGTATTAGGTCAGTTTGTACTACCCTATTTTGTGGATGAAGAGTTTTATGGTGCTAAAAAATATATTCTCTGGGTCGCCATAGGATATGTTTTTTTTGGAGTTTATCAAATATTCTTTCTTTATCTTGTTCATATAGGGAAAACCTCATTTTTAGCTATTAGCACCGTTATTGCAGCAGTGCTGAACTTAATACTTAACTATGCACTAATAGTGCATTTTGGAACCATAGGGGCAGCTTATGCTACCATAGCTGCTTTTATTGTTAGTTCGGGATTGGTAATTTGGTATCAAAATAAGCATTTTAAGATGCCTTGGTTACTTAAAAAGTAGCTGTATAATTTTAAGCCATGACAGATTTTAAAGGAGTTATACATACCAAAAAAGGATTGAATATTTTTGTTGGTATAGCACCTTCCCACAACAAGAATTTTGAAGATATATTGGATATGTATAAATCAGGAGAAAGCTTGAACATTTTGATAAATCCTGGAAATTATCCCTATCGTTCCGAGAAATGGGATAAGGTAATTCTTGACGACACAAAAATGGGGAATCCTACGGGAAACCTGTTAAAAAGCATTACGTTTCAGATTAAAAAAATTAGATCGTATAGGAGAATCATTAAAGAATCGGAAAAAAAAATACCTCGCCAAAAGTTTACCTTATATTATTGTAATTTAGAGGATACGTTGAACAATTATTTCTTTTTCAACTTTAGGGAAAAGTTTAAAGATGATTCTATTTTAGTCGAAGACGGCATACTTAATTATTATAGTTATACCCTAAATAGTAAAAGAAAGAAAACCTTTTTAATAAAAAGAATTCTGTTCTTGTTTTTTGGAGTTCCTTATAGGATTGTTTCAGGGCAATTATCGGGAATCGACATGGAAGAAGTTAAAAAACAGTACGTACGGTATCCTGAGAGTGCTATTTTCCCTGAAAAAGCAGTTGCTTTACCAATAAAAAAAATAGAATACCTCCCTTTAGACAATACAGTATTATTTATTGGGCAGGATATTTTGGAAAATATTATTGGAACGGAAAAATATAAATTATGTTTTAAAGAAATAATTGAAAGTATAGCATCAGTGATGGGAGATGAATTTCGATTGTTATACAAGCCTCACAGAAATGGTACGTATCAAACAGCATCCGGTATGTTGGGAAAAGCTTTTGAAAATCGATATCAATTAGTTCTAGACCATACTCCGGTAGAAGATCTAATTGTTCAAATACAACCAAAATATATTTTTTCATTCTATTCAACTGCATTGTTAAATATAAAAATGTCTTTGCCAAAGGATACTACTGTTGAAATTTTTTCTAAACCTTTGGATACTACTGACCCAAAAATTTCTCAACTTTTTCAGAAATCCGGTATAAATATTATTGAATGACATTAGTGTTGAACATAGTTATTCTTTTGCTTATATGTTTAATCAGCATCTATAAGCTTAACAAAAACTATAAAAGGTTTTACATACTCTTTTATGTCTACTATCAAGGAATGATTACCTCTGCCTCCTTAACTTTTATTGAGTCCGGTATTTATATCAGCGAGCAGGCAAGGGATAGTTATTTTGTATGGGCCAATCTCGTATTCTTTGTGTTTTTTCTAATATCCATACAAACATTGGACGTTGTCATAGATTTTTTAGAGCGTAAGGTAAAGGTGCAAATGCCAGTACTAAAACTACGGGATAAAAAGTTGGACTACAGGATCATTGTGTTGGTTGGGGTATTGGTTTTGGTACTTCTTTTGACCAATCTAATAGTATCGCCAAGCCCTCTTTTTAGTTCTGGAGTTACCAGATTTACGTATTGGGAAAATTCTAAATTATCTTTTTTGAGAAAAGTTATAGGAAATACGGCGATTTTTGTTCCTTTTATATTTGGGTGGATTTATCTTCGAAAGAGAAAATTAGGAGTACTCTTATTAATTATATATATAGTTTACATAGTCTTAATAGGTCAAAAATTCAGTCCTATAATGCGCTCGCTTTATGCTTTCTTTTTGCCATTTGTGCTGCATTCTTCACAAAATTTTAAATTTAATCCGTTGAAGCTTTTTAGAGTAAATTTCATATTTATTTTCTTTGCTTTATTCAGCTTGGTGTACATCAAATATGCGATACATAATCCTTTTAGAAGTGCTGGTATAGAAACTCCATTACAAGCTATTTTTTATAGGGCTTTTGGGCTACAAGGCCATTTGTTTTGGGGTTCTGTTGAGCAATTTTTATATTTAGGAAAGGACAAATCTTGGGACTTTAGAGAGCTTTACAGGGGAATGCATACGTTAATGAGATACTTTTGGTATGGAGATATGAACCATATTGAAGCATCTATACAAAACGGCTTTAGCTTTGCAAACGCTTATCCTGCGGTATTATTAAAGATAGTCCCTTTGCCTCTCGCGTACATTACCCATTTAATCTTGGTAGCATCACTATTAGCTCCTTCAGCTTGGGTATTGTTGGAGTCTGTAAAAAGAAACAATCTTTTGGTTGCGTTCTTTTCGTTTCAGTTTTTCAATTGGACGGGAGTTGCATTCATTATGGGATATTTTAATAAAACCCTTCCCGGATTGTTGCTCCTATTTTTGCTCAGCGTATATTCCTTGATTATTTTAAAAACAAAATTAGGTAAAGAATAATATGGTTTTACATTCTAGAAATATCGCTTATTTTTCTTTTTGTATTCTCGTAGTAGTACTTCCTTTTGAGTTAATTTATGCCTCCATAGCACTTGGCATATTAATGATTTGTACGTTATTATTTTCAGAAAAAAAGGATTTTAAAAATCTCATTGAACCTCATAAAGTTTATGTTATAGCGACATACTTCCTTTTTGTGTGTGCTGGCTTATTGTATACAAGTAATATGCAGGTTGGCTTGGATAGGATGCTGAGGCAATTACCGCTATTGTTGCTTCCTATTTGCGTTGTTCTTTTAAATATGGATCAAAGAGAGAAACAAGCAGTTAAAAGACTTTTTGTATACTCATGTCTTGTTTTGTGTGTGTTATCCCTAACAACGTTACTGTATAATTATATAGACAACTACAATCTAAGGTTCCAGTATAATTTTGTGCAAGCGAATATGTATCATTTCCATTATCCTTATGATAGTTTATATATAAACATTGCGTATGTCTTTCTTCTCTTTGGGGCCTTTTCAAAGTTTTTTAAAAAAATCGTCAGCATTGTTTTTTTTATTGTAATCTTTTTGTTCGGAGTGCGCATAGGTATACTAACCTTCTGTTTGGTGTCTTTTGTTTTTTTAATGAGAAATATAGGACGATTATTAAAAATTAAAAATATTATTGGTGTATTATTAATAGCGGTCTTAGTCGGTTCCCTGCTTTACGCGAGTCCGTATGCAAAGGACAAATATTACGACACTTTGTTTAGGATAGGTCTTGTAGATGATGAAAATATAACTGAAATAGGTAAAGAATATCATAAAATCAATCTCAGGCAGTCACTTTGGTCGAGCGCGGTAGCACTTATAAAGGAAAAGCCCTTATTTGGACACGGTACAGCGGGGGAGGTAAAGTTACTTAAAGATAAATACATAGCACAAGGTTTAAAAAACAGAGATGAACTAAACTCCCATAATCAATATCTTACTACCGCTTTGCAGCATGGTATTGTAGGTTTGGTATTTTTGATGATGGCCATTTCCTGCGGTTTTTTTTATGCCTTTAAAAGAAGAAAAATCGATAACTTCTTGGTTCTTGCTATATTCGCGATCGGATTTATCACGGAATCCTATTTGCTTAGGCAAAAAGGTATTTTGGTTTTTGGAATTTTTCTTTCGATGTTTTTACACTCGGGCGCAAAACTTAGAAAAATCCGCTCTGTTACCGAACAACGCACATACTTTATGAATAAATACAAAATAGCACATATCCTAAATTCTGTCGGGGGCGTTGATGTTTCTCTACGTTTAATTTTGGAAAACATGGACAGTATGGCTTTCGAAAGCATAGTTGTCCATGGTATGGACGATACCTCGAAAGAGTTTCAGGATAACCAAGGAAACACCGTTAAGGAGTATAAAATCTCTATAATGAGAGATATTAACTTGATAAAGGATATTAAAAGTATTTTCGAGGCACTGAGAATAGTAAGAAAAGAGAAACCTGATTTGATACATGCGCATAGTGCAAAGGGAGGTATCCTGGGTAAGGTAATAGGAAATATTCTAGGAATTCCGGTTCTGCATACCCCTCAGGCATATTCTTATTTAAGCGTTGGCAATGGGTTTAAGCGAAGTATTTATTTATTTGTGGAAAAACTTACCTCTATAGGTAGAAATAAGGTATTGGCATCTTCCGAATCAGAGAAAAACAGGGCATTGACCGAAGTTAGATATAGTAAAGAAAATGTGCTCTTGTTCAACAATTCTATTGTAGCACCCAAAGGCATTTCTTCCTTGTCAATAGATAAGACATGGCCAAGCAATTATATATGTTCGGTAGGAAGACCTTCTTATCAAAAAAACATTGAAATGATGTTGAGGGTGCTGTCTGGGGTCAAGGAAAAACACTCGGATATTCACTTGGTTCTTATGGGAATCGGCTATCATTCACCAAACGTGGAATCTGTAAATGCCCTGATTGTAGAATTAGATCTTAAAGAGAACATAACCTTGCTCCCATGGACATCCAGGGAGGACATTTTCCATATTATTTCCAATTCTAAGTTTTATATTTCAACAGCACGTTATGAGGGTTTGCCTTATTCTATTATTGAAACTTTGATGCTGGGAAAAGCCTGCATAGCTACCGATTGTGATGGTAATCGTGATTTGGTCAAAGATGCATATAACGGTTTTCTAGTGCCAATGGGAGACGTGCTAGAGATGACAAAAAAAGTAGAAGAGCTTTATACAAATTCCGAACTTTTACAAAAGTTCGAAAGTAATTCAAAAACGTTCTTTGAAAATAATTTTAATATGAGGAAGAATATAAAGGACTTAGAAGCTATCTACACTAACGAGATTTCAACCTGTTGAGTTGTAAAAGGATGTTAGTTAATTATCTTTTTAGGCTAAAGCAATAAATTTAATATAGTTAAAGAAAAAGTATCTTTATATTTAGGATATTAATAAAACAACCTGATGGTGTTTAATCAACACAGATACTCTGTTTTAATTACTCCTATTTCTTGTGGAATCGATTTGTTGATCATTAATCTGATGGCACATTTGTTGCCTACAAACATAATGGAAACAATACTTTTTCATTCCTACATAACAATGGCTTGGATGATTATAGCATTTAAGGCAGGGTTTTACAGTATCTATCGCTATACCAAGGTAACCCATATCCTAAAGCTCCTTTTCCGTCAGTTCTTTTTTTACGGTTTTATTGTTTACGCCTTTATAGGGTTTTTTAAACAGCCCAACATGAGTAGATTGGCCTTGGCAAAATATGTTCTTTTTGTATTTCTTTTGGTGTGTATTCTTAAGTTCATTAGTTACTACCTTTTAATAACATATAGGGAACGTGTAAAGGGGAACATAAGAAATGTGGTAGTTATTGGGAATAACAAAAAAACAATACAATTAATAAGGCTTTTTAAGGAAAGAACTGAGTTCGGTTATGAGTTTAAAAAGCAGTTTTTTCCTAAGGACACTAATTTCAGTTTAATAAAGTGTTTTGTGTATATCGTAGAAAATAAAATAGATGAAATATACTGTTCTGTTTCGGAACTAAGTAATACACAATTGAATGGTTTTATTAATTTTGCGGACAATAATCTTAAAACCTTAAAATTCCTTCCGGACAATAAGAATATTTTTTCCAAAAAGTTGAAATTTGAATATTATGATTATTTACCAATACTATCGTTAAGGGATATCCCCTTGCATAGTGCCATTAACTCTTTTATTAAACGATTGTTCGATTTTGTTTTTGCAGTATTTGTTATTTTCGGCATTTTGATTTGGTTCGCTCCATTCTTGGCAATTTTAATACGATTAGAATCCAAGGGACCTGTTTTCTTTATACAAAAGCGCACAGGATTTGATAACAAGGAGTTCCAATGTTTTAAGTTTAGGTCCATGGCCATGAATAATTCTGCAGATGCTCAACAAGCCGGCAAGAATGATATGCGCGTTACCAAAATAGGTAGGTTTATAAGAAGGACCAGTATAGATGAGCTACCCCAATTTTATAATGTATTGTTCGGAAATATGTCTGTTGTAGGGCCAAGACCGCATATGTTGAAACATACCGATGAGTACGCCAATAAAGTTGATAAATATATGTTGCGGCACTTTGTAAAGCCCGGTATTACAGGACTGGCGCAAGTAAAGGGCTATAGGGGTGAGATAGAGCACGATAGCGATATCCAAAATAGAATTAAGTTTGATATTTTTTACATCGAGAATTGGTCGTTTTTTCTGGACATAAAAATAATCGTACAAACAATAATAAACGCTTTTAAAGGTGAAGAAAAGGCATACTAATCATTAGCAAACATTTTTTAATACTTATATTTTTAAAGTGAGTGAAATCATAATCGGGTATCACCCCTATTCAAAGGGCAGGTTTCATATATTGAATGAGTATTACTGTTTTGGAGTTTGATTCGTTAATCTTCATGTCTAGTATAGTAGATAATTGATTTTTATTAAGTAATTTTTCTGATTAGTACAGCTTAGAAGACCAATAATAGAGCTCTACAAAGAGTATAACGATGAAAATATAATGCTTAACACGTAAATACATGGCAAAACTAAAGGACAATCCCTTACCAAATCAAACACATATTTGAGCGAGTAAAATAATACTAGGCTAGCAAACCAAAGCAAGAGCTCTAAACACTTTAAAATCGTATATGATTATTTCAAGTCGTTGACTAAGGAAGAACTACAAAGAAAGGAACATAGAAATTTTTCGAAAAGATAACTTATTTAAAGAGAGGCAAGAATTACTATTGCCAAAATCCGAAAACAAATGAACATTCTTATTTTAGGTGCTGGTGGTCGTGAGCACGCATTAGCTTGGAAACTTAAACAGAGCACAAAATTACATGAGCTCTATGTTGCTCCCGGAAACGCCGGTACTGCACAAATCGCAAAAAACATACCAATTGGTGTAAATGATTTTGAAGAGATAAAGCAGTTTGTGTTGGGCAATAAAGTGGGTATGGTCGTTGTTGGACCAGAAGATCCCTTGGTCAATGGGATTCATGACTATTTTCTTGAAGATCAACAGTTACGATCAATTCCTGTAATTGGCCCACAAAAAATGGCCGCTACCTTAGAAGGCAGTAAGGAATTTGCAAAGGAGTTTATGATGCGACACCATATTCCAACGGCGCGGTACGAGAGTTTTACAGCTGCAACCGTGACGGAAGGTTTCAAATTCATGGAAACCCTTAGTCCGCCTTTTGTATTGAAGGCAGACGGTTTGGCTGCAGGTAAAGGTGTAGTAATCCTAAATAACCTGGAAGAGGCCAAGGCAGAGCTCAAGGCGATGCTCTTAGATGAGAAGTTTGGGTCTGCGAGCGCAACGGTTGTAATCGAAGAATTTTTAGACGGTATAGAACTCAGCGTTTTTGTATTAACCGATGGGGTAAACTACAAAGTACTTCCTACGGCAAAAGACTATAAACGAATCGGTGAAGGAGACACTGGACTTAATACGGGCGGTATGGGCGCTATTTCCCCGGTTCCATTTGGAGATAGGATGCTTATGGACAAGATAGAGGAGCGAATAGTAAAACCTACCGTAGAAGGCCTTAAAAAGGATAAACTGCCTTATAAAGGTTTTATATTTATAGGCCTTATTAAAGTTGGGGATGATCCTAAGGTAATAGAATATAATGTTCGTTTAGGTGACCCGGAAACAGAGGTTGTACTTCCGCGTATTAAAAATGATATGGTAGAATTATTTGAAGCTGTTGGCAACGGCACGCTGAATGATGTAGACCTAGAGATAGATTCGCGAACTGCGGCAACGGTAATGACGGTTTCTGGTGGCTATCCAGGAAGTTATGAGAAAGGAAAGGAAATTACGGGAATTGAAACCATTACCGATTCCCTTGTATTTCATGCGGGAACAATACAAAAAGAAGGTAAAACAGTTACCAATGGCGGGCGTGTCTTGGCAATCACCTCTTTTGGGGAAGATTTCAAATCGGCTTTGGAGTTATCCTACAAGAACATAGGTAAACTTACCTTTGAAGGTATAAACTATCGAAAAGACATTGGATTTGACCTGTAATCCATTAAAATATAAACAAGAAAAGCAACAGTTATCTTGGTTATCAATGACCAGTTTAAACGGTGCTTTTAATCAATAGTGAAAAAATCCTTACAAATAGGAGTGAGATGTACTAGACTTATCCTCCTCACCGGCATCGTTATATTTTTTGAGTTGTAACATCCAATAAATAAAAGCAACGGATCCTATCAACATAAAAAACCAGTTGATACTATTAGAGAGTGTCCAGCTTTCCATAAAACGCAACATATCTAATGGGGCAAACAGAACGTTTACGAATAAATCCTCGATACCTTCAAAAAATGACTTCATCTTATTCCTATATTTACAAAGCAAAAATATAAAAATCGTAGATGATTTCAAGCATTTTTGGAAAAACAAAACCTATTAACTTCATTATTTTACTAGGTTTTTTATTCCTTTTTTATTGGGCTGTTCAAATTTACTTGCTTCAATCCGATTTTTCGACCAACCAACTAGTGTTGGAAATCGGAGTTTTATGTGTTCTTTTATTCAGTGTTTTTGTTGTTGATTTCATTGTAAACAGGAATAAGCTAACAGGAGCAAATTCTTATGCTATCTTTTTTTACACGCTATTATTTGTTGTTTTTCCAGAAACATTGGGAGATAGTAACGCTATTCTATGTAGTTTGTTTCTATTGCTGGCTACCAGAAGGCTTTTGAGCATCAGGTCTTTAAAAGATATAAAATCAAAAGTCTTTGATGCAACGCTATGGGTTCTAGCTGCTAGTTTGTTTTATGATTGGGCCTTACTGTATATGCTTCTTGTTTTTGTGACGATTTATATTTACGAACCACAGAACATAAGAAACTGGTTGGTAATATTTTCTGCCGCCTTTTCATTTTTTATGGTGACCTATATGGTTTTGATACTGGCTGATAATCCAAGTTTTCTAATATCACATTATACTTTTGCTATTGATTACGCTGCTTTTTATTTCCCCAAATGGGATTCCAGTATTAAGGTGAGCGCATATGTCATCATTAACCTCATACTTGCATTTTGGTTGTTTTTGTCCTCCGGAAAATCGGGCACAGGTAAAACTATAATCATGAGGCTAGTGGCGCTGTCTTTTGTTATAGGCTTGCTGGTGAATGTATTGGTACTTACGGAAAGCACCTATGCGATAATGATCACCTTTTTCCCGTCAGTCATTTTTATATGCAATTATATAGAATCTATAAAAAGACGAAACCTTTTAGAGTTGGCGCTTGTACTAAGCGTAGTAGCACCCTTATTTGCGTTTTTAGTGAAACTGTGGGTTGGGTAATTAGAATTATATTTGTAAAAAAAGTCTTATGTTCAGCAAATTAGCAATCGATATTTTTCAAGAAAGTATAGATAAGTATCATATTAAGGATGATGTATACCAATCATTTTCCAACACGTATCCACCAGATAGTATTGAACATTTGTTATATCGAAAAAACTGGATAGACACCGTACAATGGCATTATGAGGATATAATTCGAGATCCGGAAATTGAGCCAAATGCAGCCTTGACCTTAAAACGAAAGATTGACGCCAGCAATCAGGACCGCACAGATTTGGTTGAGTATATCGATAGTTATTTTTTGAATAAATACCAATCGGTAGAAATTAGCGCGGATGCTACTATAAACACGGAGAGTCCCGCTTGGGCCATAGACCGACTTTCCATTTTAGCTTTGAAGATCTATCACATGAACGAAGAGGCAACACGGACAGATGCATCATCTGGGCATGTAGAAAAGTGTAAAGCAAAGCTTGCTGTTTTATTGGAACAACGAACTGATTTAGCCACTGCCATTGACCAATTATTAACCGATATAGCATCAGGAAAAAAGTATATGAAGGTCTATAAACAGATGAAAATGTATAATGACGATGAGCTTAATCCAGTGCTAAGAAAAACCCCTAAGTCATAACGTTTACGAAAAACGGTCACGTTTGAGTCAATTTACTTGAGATACTAAAAAGAAATTAATTTGAAACAGGGGTCTAAACATGAAGAACGTATTCCCCCTTTGGGAGTTAGTAGACTTTTGGTCATACGGCTCTCTGCCATGGGTGATGTGGCGATGACAGTCCCCGTTTTAATTGCCTTGAATCAAAAATATCCCCACCTTAAGCTAACCGTACTTACTAAGCCTTTTTTTGAACCTATCCTGGCTCAGATTCCTAATGTCACAGTACACCAGGCCGAGGTAAAGGGAACGCACAAAGGTGTTTTAGGTCTTTGGAAGCTGTACCAAGAATTAAAGTCAAGCAACTTTGATGGGGTGGCTGATCTTCATAATGTACTTCGAAGTACCATTTTAAAACAGTTTTTTAAACTAAAAGGTATTCCCTTTGTACAAATGGATAAAGCCCGAAAGGAAAAAAAAGCACTCACTGCGGCCAAGAATAAAGTATTTAAACCTTTACAATCTATGCATTTGCGGTATGCAACCGTCTTTGCAGATCTTGGTTTTCCAGTTGAACCTAAAATGGAACATATTCTTCCTAAAAGGAAACTGCCGTTGTCTTTTAATGAAAGCGAGGGAGTTGATACTAAACCCTTTATTGGAATAGCACCGTTTGCTGCGTTTAAAGGTAAAATGTATCCGTTGCAATCCATGAAAGAGGTGATACATCAACTAAATGAACTCGGTGCACATAAAATCCTATTATTTGGTGGTGGTGCTGTGGAAAAACAAGAACTAGAATCCTGGGAAAAGGAATTTCAAAATTGTATAAGCGTTGTAGGTAAAATCAATTTCAAGGAAGAATTAGATCTTATTTCTAATCTAGTATTAATGGTGGCCATGGATAGTGGTAACTCCCATTTAGCCGCTATGTATGGTATTCCAACGATTACCCTTTGGGGCGTAACACATCCGTATGCCGGCTTCTATCCTTTTGGGCAAGACCCAAATAACGCGCTAATGGCAGATAGGGAGAAATATCCTTTGATACCGACTTCTGTTTATGGCAATAAATTTCCTGTGGGTTATGACCGGGCCATGGAAACCATAGCACCGGAACAAGTAATTCAAAAAATTAAGGAACTATTGTATTCTACTGAATCTACGCGGTAATTTGTTTTGCTTCAATTAACTTGAAATATTGTTTAAGCTGCCCCATAAAACGATATTTTCTTGAGCTGGGAGATGTTCCAGCCATTAGGGTTCGGATACCGAAATACGAGCTCATTAAGTAGGTGGCAACTGCTTCACAATCTACATGACGGTCTAGGTGACCATTAAACTTTCCTTTTTGTAAGGTAGAAACCAGATTCACTTCCCAAATAGAAAGAATATCGTTAAGGTGCTTCATTATAATTTCGTTTCTTCCGTTAAATTCGGATAAAAAATTACTGAGAATACAACCAAAGTCCATTTCATTATGTACGGCTGTTTCTAGCGCATCTTCAAAACAATCACTTATTTTAACTATGGGGTTGTCATGACCTTCAATAGGTTCTATTAATGTACTATACACTTTTCTAGCCAATAGGTTTTGCACAATCTGAACAAAAAAATCTTCTTTAGAATCAAAGTGATAGTAGAACGCACCTTTGCTCATAGAGAGCTCTTTTAAGACATCGTCTACACTGGTATTGTAATATCCTTTTGAATAAAATAACTCTAAGCCTTTAGCTTGCATACGTTGCATGGTAGCCATGCGTTTTAGTGATTTGTCCATAATTTCAAGATTTGGGTTTATCCGACCATGTGGTCTATACAAAGAACCCTCAGAGGGTATTTTGGAACAGGATATTTGGACGTACGGATGCAAATTCTCGGTCAAAGTGCATAATATCGATGTACTACCTTTAATTTGAAAATTGTTACCGACCAAGTGGTCGGTTTAAGTGTCAGTTTTTTTGGTTGAAATGAGAAGGAAATAATACCAGAATTCAAATTGAAGAGGCGTTGTGATAGTTCTAGATTGGAGAATTTGGTTGGTGAACGGCAACTCTAAGCGTGCTGTTTCTTAGAATATCCAATAGTTCGAATGTATTTAGATATGGATTTCTGGGATTTAAAGTAATGGTTTCGATTAGGATTTCACTATCGTATTTAAGAATAGCTTTTAATTAAATAGTAGCTATTATAGATAAATATAACGAATAGAGTCAAATATTTGACTCTATTCGTTATATTTGATATATATATTATAAATATGTTGAAATCAATTTCTAAAAAACAAGTGCTTGACAGAATTCGTTTTGAGAATCCATGGTGGGTAGAGGGGCATATTGAAGATGACTTCAATATCATGTCAAGGCGTTTATATTTTGACTTATTTCTGCCTTTAGTTTATGAACGAGAAGTGAGAAGAGCAGTTGTTTTAATGGGGCCAAGAAGGGTAGGTAAAACGGTTATGCTATATCACATGGTTGAGGACTTAATTGGCAATGGAATAAATCCAAAGAAGATTATATTCATAACTATCGAAAATCCAATTTATAATAATATTGGCCTAGAGCAACTTTTTAATTACGCAAAAGAGGCATCTGGACTTCCAGATAAAACAGACTGGCATATTATTTTTGATGAGATTCAATATTGCAGGGACTGGGAGGTGCATCTCAAATCATTGGTAGACAGTTATCGAAAGGATAAGTTTATAGTTTCGGGGTCCGCTGCTGCTGCTCTTAAATTTGCCAGTACAGAGAGTGGAGCTGGAAGATTTACGGATTTTCTGCTACCACCGCTTACCTTCCATGAGTATATTCATTTATTAGGTCTGGAGAGAATTATTACAACTACAAGGCTTAAATGGAAAGAACATGATGCTGAATTTTGTACGTCTTCACATTTAAACGAATTGAATAAACATTTCATAGATTATATTAACTACGGGGGGTATCCCGAGGTCATTTTTTCTAAAAAGATAAAGGCTAATCCAGGGCGCTATATACGCCAAGATATTGTTGATAAGGTATTGCTGAGAGATTTGCCCAGTCTTTATGGCATTGGAGATACTAGGGAACTAAATTCCTTATTTACAACCATTGCTTACAATAGTGGTGGTGAGTTTTCTTTAGACACCCTTAGTAAAGAGTCCCAAGTGCCTAAGAATACGATTAAGAAGTATATTGAATATTTAGAGGCGGCTTATTTAATTAAACGAGTAAGGCGTATAGATCAAAGCGGGAAACGATTTAAACGGGATAACTTTTTTAAGATTTACCTCACTAATCCCTCACTACGTAGTGCTTTGTTTTCTCCAATAACGGCTACTGATGAAATGGTAGGAAACATGGTGGAGACCGCTATTTTTGCCCAATGGATGCATAGGGATTGGTTTACACCTTATTATGCTAGGTGGTCTAATGGAGAGGTTGATATGATAGGATTGAATACTACATTGAAACCTTCTTGGGCACTGGAAGTAAAATGGACTAATCGGTATTATAACAAACCAAATGAATTGAAGAGTTTGTATAAATTTTGTTCAGAAAGTAATTTGAACAATCCTATAGTTACTACAATAGACCAAGAAGGAGAAAAGGAATACAAAGGGTTGAGCATTCAATTTCTTCCCTCTTCTTCTTATGCTTATACCGTTGGAAAAAATACCTTGGATAGAAAAAAGAATACATAAGTGACGTATCGGGCTTTCCGAATGTGATTTAAAACTTAAGTAAAAATTTCCCTCCTTAGGAGGGGTTAGGGGAGGCTTCTTACGCCACAGTTCCCTGACAACTACTTCCTGCACCCGCGGTACAGCCATAACAATGTTGAGAAATGATGATATTCCTATCGTTCAACAAATCTTCATTATAATCTTTAATGTGTTTTATTTTACTGGCAACCTTTAAATCCAGCATTTGATTAAAATCACAATCGTATAACCAACCGTCCCAACTAATGGAAATAGTATTGGTGCACATCACATTGGCTACTGCAGAGGGGTTATAGGCATCAACTAGCGCATACATATAGTCATCATAGTTTTCCGAGGCAATTAAATAATCTAGGAACCGAGCAATGGGTAAGTTGGTTATGGCGAACAAATTATGGAATTGAATATCAAAATCTTCTTTCAAAGCCTTTTTAAAATCTTTTTCCATTGCAGCTTGGTCACCTGGCAAATAGGCCCCTGAAGGATTATAGACTAAATCTAAACGTAAAGAACTCCCAGGCATGCCATAGCCTCGTTCATTTAGCTCTTGTAACGCCTTAATCGATTTATCAAAAACACCTTCTCCCCGTTGCTTGTCCGTTTTACCTCGTGTCCAATGGGGCATAGAGGAAATAACATGCACATTGTGTTTCTTAAAGAAATCTGGGAGGTGATAGTACTTTTTATTTGCTCGAATAATAGTAAGGTTGGAACGAACGATAAAGTCTTTGATACCTGCTTTAGCCGCCTCTTCTACAAACCATTCAAAATCAGGATTCATTTCTGGCGCTCCACCAGTTAAATCTAGCGTATGGGCACCTGTATTCTTAATAACCTCCAAACATTGGGACATTGTTTCCCGTGTCATTATTTCCTTACGGTCGGGACCGGCATCTACATGGCAATGTTCACAGACTTGATTACACATATAGCCTAAATTAAGCTGTAGAATCTCCAACTTTTTTGGACGTAAAGGAAAATGTCCTATTTCAGAAATCTTATCCTTGAAAAAGGGTAGTTCACCATCAGCGAATATACCTCCGTTTAAAATATCGAGTTGCTTATTGCTTTGTGCAAGTTGGTTTCCTTTTGCTTTTAATGATTTTGTAGCCATTTCTTTTTTTTATTGTGGTTGATGGTTTTTGGTTGATGGTTGTCAGAACAAATCCAACAACTTACAACGGGCAACAATCAACTATTTACATAGATAACTTATTATACTTGTTCATCATCTGTACCCCGTGTACCAAGGTAGCTCCGCTTTCAATGGCAGCACCTACATGAACTGCCTCCATCATTTCTTCCTTGGTAATTCCTTTTTGCAAGCCGTCCTTGGTATAGGCATCAATACAATAGGGACATTTTACCACATGCGAAACCGCTAGCGCAATTAAGGACTTTTCCCTAGCAGTTAGTGCGCCTTCTTCGAAAACGGCACCGTAATAATCAAAAAACTTGGTCCCAAGTTCTTCGCTCCATTCGGTTATCTTTCCAAATTTTCTTAGGTCCTTTGGGTCATAATACGAATCTGCCATCTTTTTTTGTGTTTTTAGTTTAATAGTTTCTTGTTGTGAATAATCGAAATTTATGGGAATACCCTGTCCCATCTTTTCTAATTCGGGTAGTATTTCCATATTATCCCAGAGACCAGAACTTAAAGTATCTGCATATTCCTCTGGCAAATGATTTTTAATCATTAGTTGTTGTGCGGTGCCGTAGTCATATTCAAAAGACCGATGAGTATAATTTAGTTCACCATGCTCTATTTCCAGTATCATATACCAAACACGCGTAGTACCATCATTTGCTGGCATCCCAATAACCCCAGGGTTTAACCAAAGCTTTTCTTTTATAGACTGATGGAAAGGCAATCCGCAATGCCCTGCAATAATTACATCGGTGTTGGTCTCTTCAAAGCAGTTGCCCTTACTACTGATTGCATTGGATTTAAAGATAAATTCTGAGGTATTCCCATAATTCCCATGGACCACAGTAATTTTTTTATTGCCATATAGAAAACTGATATATTCGGGAATTTTAGAAATCCACCGTAACGAATCCTTAGATAAATGACCTTTGGTAAACGGGAACCAAGTTTTGGAAAAACCATCACAACGGCTACCCGCTTTAAAATCGCATCCACAATCCTCGCTATCGTTCGCTAATTGTAACTCTACATTACCAGCGATGCTCAATGCTCCCCATTTCCTAAAGAGTTGTATCGTTTCTTCAGGTTGTGCACAGTAACCAGTAATATCTCCCGTACAAATACAGTTTTCTGGAGCAATACCTTCGGCGTCAGCAATATTTATGAGCTGCTCCAAAGCTTGAAGATTGCTATAAACCCCACCAAAGAGCAATAGCTTTCCGGTTTTGGTTCCGATATGTTTTATCTTTTTATCCATTTGGGTATAAAATAGAGCATGATACAACTGAGAATCCCCCAGAAATTAATCCAAAGTAAATCTCCGTATTTTCCATTGGTAAATATTAAAGCGTTTGGAAATCCCTTGAAAATCAGCAAAAATCCGAATAAAATTCCACAAAAAACACTGAGATGAAAACTGATCTTAGGTGCTTTGCCTTTCCAAAACAGAAAAACCGGAGTTAATCCAATAACCATAGTTCCGCTGATGGTGGTAGCTGAAAGTATTTCTGCATCTAAAAAGACAGGAATGGTTCCTAAAACTGCAATAGCTACCATGGACCATCGCCCAAACTTAAGTGAATCCCCTAAATTTAAATCGATAGCCAGTAATTTTGAAAAGGACGAAAATGTTGAATCCAACGTCGAAGCGGCCGATGTAATCATGATAAAATTGATGACCAACAAAATAACCACGCCAAAAGCTTTCCCAACTTCAACTGCGGCCTGTCCTTGCATTCCTTGTGATTGCGCGTATGCTCCAATTATACCGAACAGTACAATACATAAACCTCCTAATATACTGGCCCATAGGAAGCTTTTAAGCGTCACTTTTGGACTACTTAAAAAGCCTCTGTCTGTTAGTACAGGATCATGAAAGGGATAACTAAAGGATTGGAGCACAGCCGCAAAAAGCAAATTTAATCCCATATCAAAGGACCATACACCTGAGCTAACTGCATTTTCAACCGTAAAATTAGCCTCTGAACCAAAGATGACACCAAGTAGTACGAGTAGTAAAATAGAAAATAACCCCATTTGTAGCACATCGGTAAAAATGGAGCTGCTCATACCTCCTTTAAGCACGTACGCTAGTGTAAGGGTGGTGAAAACCAAAATGGACCAGTAATACGGACTCGTCCCGATATCTCCGAAATAGGTGCCAATAACCATAGTGTTACTCCAAACTTCATTAAATAATCGAATCGCAATAAGAATGGAAAAAACCGTTACGGCTCCCTTCCCAAATTTGGAACTTAGAAAATGATGAATACTGGTGTACTTACCATGTAAACGCATTTTGTAAATAATTACACCTGCTACCGCAAAGGAAAAGTAATATCCGGCGTACGCTACCCCACCAACAATACCATAATCCAATCCTAAATTAGCAGCATTTGTAATGCTTTTAGCAAATATCCAAGAGATGATTAAACTACCCATTAGCATGAATGTGTTGGGCGTTTTCTTATTCTGTTCCGCCTTAAAAAACTGACCGGTATTTTTAGCAAAAGGAGAGATTAGGAACAATATCAAACTAGATATTCCTATTAATCCCCATTGCCAAATTTTAATATCCATCATTTTTAAAACTTCGTAAATCAATACACGATTTAATACATTAATCCTCGCTTTGCGAATCCCACCAAACTGCTACGTTGATACTATTCCCATCTGTATTTGCAGCTGCAGTACTATAGTTTGTGCTATTTAACGCCTCTTCTTCTGCAGGATATGGCATACGTATGGGAATCAAATTATCGTTTAAGCTAGCCGAAATCGTTTTTAGTGTTGGAAACCCTGTTCTTCTAAACTCAATCCAACCTTCATATCCGTTTATCATGTTGCAAATCCATTTTTGGGTAATGATGTTTTCCAAGGCGTTACCGTTGGTATACGATCCGGTTCCTGTTAGGTAATCTGCTGGGAGTTCCACTTGCCAATACTCAAAAGCTTGCGAAACGCCAATATTGTATAGTGCTTGTGCATCCGCAGTAATCAAGCCTTTCAGAGCAGCCTCGGCCAGCAAAAAATGTGTCTCCATACTGGTCATGAAATTGGCATCCAAAACACCTGTGTTTTCACGAAAGATGGTACCTGATAAAGAATAATCAGATAAGGTAGCGGCATTTTGCGTTGCATCGATGCCGTTCAACAAACCGTTAAATTCTCCAGAATCACTATTGCTGAAAGGCCTGAATAAGGTGGAAATTCTTGGGTCGTTCAATTCGGTTAGTATTTCATCCATCGTTTCCGAAAGTACAAAGTTGTTGAAATCACCCACTCTCAAACGGGCCAACCTAAAGTTGTTGGGTTCCCCGTCCGTAAAATCAAAAATAGCATTTTCAGTATTTTCATCAATGAAGTTACCATCGGCCAGAATAGCTTGTAATTGAGAAGAAATATCCATTTTACTAGAAATCCGAAGTAACTGCTTAATACGAAGTGAATTTGCAAAGCGAACCCATCCCTGTAAATCCCCTTCAAAAAGAATATCCCCTTCTAGTGCAATACTACCGTTGTAGTTTTCAATGGCTGCAATTCCTTTCTCTAAGTTGTCTAGGATTCCTCCCTCATTCATGTAGATGGATTCTTGGGTATCATACACGGGAGTTACCGTACCGCTATCTCCTTTAAAAGCCTCGGAATAGGGTACGTCTCCAAATAAATCGGTCAAGCCCGCACTCATATACGCCTTAAGAATCCGTGCAGGCCCCTCATATACAGCAAAGGTTTCATTTTGCTGAGATAGGTTTAGCATAATTTCGTTGTCCCTTAAATTTTGGTAAAAAATAGGCCAAGGATTTCCTCCTAATTGTGGAGATTTTAAATTATGCCTATCAAAAAGATTAAAGTCCAACGCCGTTGTGTATTGACCTAACAAATTACCAGCGGTAAACCCTTCATAGGACATTTGTTCCCCATAATCATAAATGACCTGTCTTAATAGTAGGCTTGGTTGTACGGTTACAGGTGAGTTTGGATTCGTGTTTATTTCCTCAAAACCCTGGGTACAACTGGTAACAACCAACACAATAAATAGACTATATAATTCTTTCATCTTTCTTCTCTTAAAAAATTAACCCCGCTTTAAAACCAAAACTGCGTGTTGTCGCATAGGACATATCTTCTACACCACTAACAAAGCCCTGTCCTTGCACTGCTAATTGCTCAGGGTCAAAATGCGGGTTCTCTGTAATGGCAAATAAGTTTCGTCCAACAAGGGATAAACTTAAACTTGCATCTTGTTTGAATAAGTTGAGGTTATTAAATGTATATCCTACAGAAAACTGCCGTAGCTTAAGAAATGATGCATCGTATATGTTATTTTCTTCATGGTTTCGGTCATAAAATTGCCGGTAATAACTTTCTGCACTTACGGCAACGGTGTTTGTTGCAAATACTGGATTCGCAGCCGTTCCTGTATTTACAACACCTTCCGGGATGATACCTACTTCTGGTCTAAAGGAAGTTTCTGCCAATTGACCTCCAACATTTCCAAGAGCTCTGGTTCTGGAAACGATGATGCCCCCTTGACGCCAATCCAATAGAAAGCCTAAATTCCAATTTTGGTAATTAAATTGATTGCTTAATCCTAACATAAAATCAGGATTATAGTTCCCTAATTTTTGAAGTGTATTATCTGGAATGTATCGGCCTTCATTGGTAAGGATAAAATCGCCATTATCGTTTTTTAAATACCCGGTTCCATAGAGGTCTCCAACACGGCCCCCTTCTTCAACCTGTAAAAATACCGTTTGGTTTTGACTGTCATAAATCCGGGAGTAAGCCAATGTGAGTCGGCCATCATCTTGTGGTAAATCTTCTACTGTAGCTCTGCTTGTGCTAAAATTTAAGGTACTATTCCATTGAAAATTTTCTGAAAGTATGGGAGAAATACCAGCTATAATTTCTAATCCTTTTGCGCGTACCTTTCCTCCATTTACTACCTGTTGGGTAAAACCAGAGGAGATTCCAATGGGCAGTGAAATGATTTGGTCTTCTGTAACGGCATTGTAGTAAGAAATATCAAAACGTAATTGGTCACCGAAAAAACGAAGGTCTGCACCTATCTCAAAAGAAGAGGTGGTTTCTGGCCTTAAATTAGGATTCGCAATGGTGTTTTGATTACTAAATGTAGGCTGACCGTTAAAAGGCGTTTGCGCCACGAAAGCTCCTGTGGTTTGGTACGGATTGGTATCGTTACCTACTTGGGCCCAACTGGCCCTAAGCTTTGCAAAAGAGATTGCCTCTGGTAGGTTTACGACTTCAGATAGAATAAAGCTACTGGAAAAAGAAGGATAAAAGAATGAGGTGTTATCTACCGAAAAAGGTGTTGCCAAGGCACTAGACCAGTCATTTCTTCCCGTGATATCCAAGAACAGAAATTCTTTATAGCCAAATTTGGCCAAGCTATAAAAACTATTGATACGCTTTTTGGATTCAAACTCAAAAACTTCAATTGGCGATGCCCCATTAGAGAGGCGAAAAATACCAGGCTGTGCCAAACTGGTGGTTTGTGCCTGTGAGGTATACGCTTTTTGATCTAGTCGGTTTCCACCTAAAGAGACATCAACCTTAAAATCACTAAACCGATTGGTATAGTTTAAGAGAAAATCAGTATTTATTTCCCTGTAAAACACATCATGCTCTGCGTAACCTCCATTTTGAAATCGGTTAGAACTAAACGCTCGGCGTAGCTGGCGCAATTCGCTGGAGTAATCCATTCCCGAGCGTATGGTTGCCGTTATATGGTTCGTTATATCATAACTAGCGGATAGATTTCCAAAAACACGATCTCTGTTAAAGGAATTACGATTCTCGTTTAATGTAAAGAAGGGGTTATCAAAAAAGGTATAGTTATAGGAATATTGTTGCACCCCTTCTAAACCGGGTTGCCAATAATCCCGAAGACTATCGATGTTCAAAGAACGTGGTCCCCAAGCGACCAAGGAATAATTCACGTTTTCTGAGCCATACCCATTGGAAGGGCGATTATCACTTTGCGAATTCACATAGCTGATAGCCGAGTTGATATTAAGTTTATCTGTCGGCATAAACCCTAATCGAGCACTTACGGTTTGCCGGTCTAGGTTAACACCAGGAATAATAGACTCACTTCGTAAATCTGTAAAAGAGAGTCGGTAATTTCCTTTTTCAAAACCATTAGAAATAGCAATGTTATTTATGAGGGTAGTTCCAGTATTATAAAAATCCTTTAAGTTATCAGGATTAGAACGGAACGCTGTTGGGGTAATGGGCAAACCACTATATAAAGCAGTATCACCCCCACGAACTACTGTGCCATCTGCTAAGGTTACGGGACTATCAAACTGCGGAATCAAATTTCCGACATCTAAACGAGGCCCCCAACTGTAGGTAATGTTATCGCTGGTTCCACCACCTAGACCATCTACAAATTCAAAAACACCAGCTTGTCCTTGTCCATATTCATTTTGAAAATCGGGTAAACGAAAGGCCGAGTCTACGAAAAAGCTGGTATTGTAGCTAATACCAAGGCCTTTCGTATTTTTTCCGCTTTTGGTTTCTATTACGATGACACCGTTAGATGCGCGTGTACCATAAAGTGCCGCGGCACTGGGTCCTTTTAAAACAGATACTGCTGCAATATCATCAGGATTCACTTCCATGGCACCGTTTCCAAAGTCAATAGCTTGAAAACCGGCCGCAGCTTCATTGGTAAAGTTGAAGACGGAATTATTATTAATAGGCACACCATCTACTATAAACAAAGGGTTGTTGTTGGAGAAAGAAGCTTCTCCACGTATGGTGATTTTAGATGATGAACCTACACCAGTTGCTCCCTGGTTGATGGTTACACCTGCTAATTTTCCAGTCAAGTTATCTAAAAAATTAACTGCTTTTACCTCGGTCACTCCTTTAGCATCGAGGCTTTGTACTACATATCCTAGTTCTTTAGTTTCTCTTTTTAGGCCTAAGGCCGTTAACACAACTTCATCTAATTGTTCAGAAGATTCCAGTAAGCTTACGTTTATAACAGATCTGCCATTAATAGGAACATTTTGTGTTTCATAACCTAAAACCGAAAATTTTAAAACGCCTAAGGAGTTGGGGATGGTTAAGCTGTACTTTCCTTCCTCATTTGATAGGGTCCCTTTATTTGTGCCGATCAATTGTACATTAACAAAGGGAATCGGTACGCCATTGGCTTCCGTAATGGTACCAGAAATAGTTTCTTGTGCAATTGCAATAGTCGCTATAAACAAAGTCATAGCCAACAATGAATACTTCATGTAGTCGTATAGAATGTGTTAGTGCTTTAGATGGAGCTGCCCATCGTTTCAATAAAACTTAAGAATGAAGTAGTAGCGGTGACCCTTTGTTAAAAGGTCGTTGAAGAAAAATGATATAAAGAATAGAAATTATAACCGTTTGATGCTTCTTTTTTAGCTGTATTACTAGCGTCAACAAGTATAATAAGGAAGACGAAATGGATTTTCTGAAAGATGCGAGTCGCTTCACATCTGTAAACGTATCAATATCGCTAAGCGTAGGTAATTGATGTAAAATCCTGTCCGTTAGGTCTAAAAGTGTCGAAATTCTATTAAATAGGCTAAATCGCTGCCAGGGTAATTTTTTAAAGGTTTCCTGGTCAAAGTTAGATTTATGGATACCCATTAAGTAAAAACCGCCATCTAAAGACGGTCCTAATACTGTTTTTCCTTCGTTTAAAGCAGCATTTGCTTTGAGTAAGTGCGCTGTTTGTAGTTGAGGCGTGTCGTTACCTATAGTAATAATATTCTCAAAACCGTTTTGGAAAACTTCTTGTATGGCGTTTGTGAATCGCTCCCCAAAAGAAGACCCTTTTTGCTCTTTGTCTGAAATATGAAAGAAGGGCAGTCCCGTTGCTTGTACTTTCTGAAGTGTTTCTTTGGTAAGCACTTCAAATAAACCTTCGCCTTTTGGTATTGGTTTGTGCGCTAATTCTGTGTGGGCAGAATTGGCAAATATCAGAATGGCGGTATTCTTTGTGTAATGCAACAGGATTATTTTTGCTTGTCTACGTAAACTTACGATAAAAAGGATACGAGGGTTTGGTCGTACCTTTAAAAAGTTCATTACAAATTATGAAATAGAATTTTGCATAAAACCGACGGACTAGTTTGTTTAAGGTTTTATGGCGGAGTTGTGTTTTAACATAAGCATCGTTTTACGAAACTAAATAGACGGTGAAATTCAAAAAAGCTACTGGAATTAATAGTTTCAGAGCTATTACCGACCAAGTAGTATATATTTTATCCAATTAATTTAAGATGGAGCAAGCTTGTTTTGTCTTAAACGTTCTACTTTTGTAGCTCAATTAGCGCTATGGGTTTACAATCATTACAATCTAAATCAATTGGCCTAGTCTTATCCGGAGGCGGGGTACGTGGCATGGCTCATATTGGAGTCATAAAGGCCATGGAGGAGTTTGGACTGGATGCCAAAATCGTTTCAGGAAGTAGTGTAGGCGCTTTGATCGGAGCATTATATGCTAATGGAAATTCTGTACTGGATATGATGCGATTTTTCAGGGAAACACCATTGTTTAAGTATAATTTTTTAACCATTGTAAAACCAGGTTTAATTGATACGGAACGCTACATAGATATATTTAAGGCCTACTTTCCGCATGATAGTTTTGAAGAATTAAAAAAAGAACTTCATGTGGTAGCCACCAATCTAGAATTGGGAGAAGAAGAGTTTATTACTAAAGGAGAACTCATTAAACCTTTATTGGCATCAGCGGCATTGCCTCCTGTTTTTAGTCCTGTTCGTTATAAGGATATGTTGTATGCTGATGGCGGTATTATGAACAATTTTCCTTCTGAGCCTATGGTCGGCAAGGTCGATTTTATAATTGGCAGTAATGTATCCATTGTCTCTAAATCACAAAAGAAGGACCTTAATAACTCCATACAGCTAACAGGAAGAGTTACCGGTTTAATGATTTATGCCATCAACAGGGAAAAAATTGACAAGTGCAATTTGATCTTTGAGCCACAAGAATTGGAATATATAGGTATCCTTGACCGCAAAGGCTTGGAGAAAGCTTATGCCATAGGATATGAAACTGCAGTAAGGAAGTTTGAAAACAGCACACTCTAACTCCCGCAAGGGAAGATAACGCTTACTTGGATGCAAGTGCGGTTTAGTAGATTTGATTAAAATTAAAAGATTTAACTAATTCCTTCGATCAAGCACTAATCTAGTTTATTTAGGGTATTTAAATGTATTGTATCTTCTATCTTTATCTCTAATTGATATAAAAATTCAGCACTTGCATAGGAGTTTCCCTTTCCGGGTGACAGGGGCTTTTTCAAACATCATCATAATCTACCGTTAAGGTAGCTGTAGTAGGATGTGCTTGGCAGGTTAGTATGTAACCATCTGCGATTTCGCCATCGGTCAGGATTTGGTTTTTAACCATTTCTGCCTTTCCTTCCTTTACTTTGGCAATACAGCTACTACAGACACCACCTTGGCAAGAGTAGGGCGCATCAATGTTTTCTTTGAGCACAGCATCCAAGACAAGCATCTTTTTGTCCATAGTAAGTTCAAACTCTTCGTCGTCCACAATCACTTTTACTTTTGTTTGCCCATCAGCTGCAACTGGCATTTCTTCCTTTATTTCAGAAGTAGTAAACAGTTCAAAATGTATTTTATCCTTAGGAACGTCACTATCGACCAAAGTATCGGTAACGAGATGAATCATTTGTTCCGGTCCACAGAGGTAGTAGCCATCAAAAGAAACATCTTTATGCTTGTTTTTTAAAGCATAATTAACGGTAGACGTATCTATTCGTCCAAACAATGCCTTCTCCTCCTTAGTTTGACTGTTGGTGAAATACACAAAAAAACGATTGGCATAGTCTAGCTGTAGCTTTACTAGGTCGGTATAGAACATGGTCTCCTCGTAGGATTTGTTGCCATACACCAATACAAAGGTATTTTTGGGGTTGCTGTCCAAAACCGTTTTCGCAATACTCATAATGGGCGTAATGCCACTCCCGGCGGCAAAAGCAGCGATGTTTTGCACTTCGGATGTTTTAAAGGTAAACCTGCCTTCTGGCGGCATTACTTCCAAAACATCGCCCACTTGAAGTTTGGTACTCGCATAGTCCGAAAACCCACCACGATCTACCTTTTTAATACCAATGGTAATATCTTTTTTGGTAGGAGCGGAGCTAATGGAATAGGCACGGCGCAATTCGGCACCCTTTATTTCTTTTTTAACGGTAATGTATTGCCCTGCAGTAAAGGCAAAAGTCTGGGCAAGTGCTGCAGGAATATCAAAAGTAACCGCAACGGAACTAGGGGTCAATTTTTTAATGGAGCTTACCGTAAGGGCATGAAAATCGGCCATAATATGTTTCTCTTTTAAATAGAATGCAAAATTAAGCAATGAAATAGCGATACAAAACGGAAACTTAAAAAAAACATACCTAGAATCCTTATGCATAAGAAAATTATGTATATTTGAATTTTAGACAAAAGCCATGGCAAATTCAAAATTATACAAAGGCAGTTTAAATACTATCATCTTAAAATTGCTGGATGAAGAGGGCAAAATGTATGGGTACGAGATTACCCAAAAGGTAAAAGCGTTAACCAAGGGTGAGCTAAAAATTACGGAAGGGGCATTATACCCGGCATTGCACAAACTAGAAGCCGAGGGTCTGTTGGATGTTGAGGTGGCGAAGGTGGACAATCGCCTTAGAAAGTATTACAAACTCACGGAACAGGGTCAAAAAGAAACGGTAAATCGTTTGGCAGAATTAGAGGAATTTATACGGAGTATGCAGCAATTGGTAAATCCTAAATGGAGTATATCATGAGTAGAAGTTTACCATAGCTGATATAAATCAAATAGATCATTGGCTCAAAAAGCAGGGTATCAAATATATAGAAATCCGGTATGAGCTTCTGGATCATTTAGCTACCGAATTTGAGCGTTTGGATAATCATACAGAATTACGGACTTTTTTGTACAACCGGAGGGTTTGGTGCAGAACAGCCTTGAAAGAAAAACAAAAGGCCGTTAATAGTAGTATGACCAAAGCATTTTTTAAAAAGTTACTAGATTTTATTATTACTAAAAAGATTGTCTTTTTATTAGCGGGAGTGACATCCCTATTGTATATGAGAAATGTCTATGATGATGAGGTGCTTAAAAACATTCTCTTTTATCTCTATGTACTTCTAGTACTGTATCAAATCTACCTCATGATTTTTAGTGGTTTTGGCCATCATTTTAAAAAGGAGTCAGTTTCGTTGGCGTATCTGACTCAAATTTTTATATTTTCTCAACTACCTCTTTTTTGGCTGGGGCTTTTTCCAAAAGAGTGGTGGCTTGTCCCAATTTTTTATATACCCTTTCTCAGTTTTGGTATTTTACTTGCCTTGGCTGCCATTTTGGCTTTTCATGAAAAAAAAAGCCTTTTATTAAAGAATCTTGAAGTTTTTAAAAATCAATTTCAATGAAACTAACCCAAGACCAGCTAGCGAGTATAGAAGGATTTTTGAATCGAATGGAACTAAATCAAGTAGACTTAAGAAACGAAGTTCTGGATCATATTTCTGCAGGTATTTCTGATGGCATGTTTAGTCAGCAGCTTACTTTTGAAGAAGCCTTTGCCAGAGAGAAAGAAAAATGGCACAATGACTTACAAAGTCATTCCAGCTATTGGCTTGGCCTTTTATGGATGGGTCCTAAGATTGTGATTCAAAAATGTGTCAAGCATACCAAAATCATGTATCTAAAAGCAGCTTTACCCGCTATATTAGCCCTTCTATTTTTCTATAGCACCGAAAATTTCTGGTCCGAGCAAGTTTTAATGATCTTAAATTCCTTTGTTGGAATTGTTTATATATGTCTCTTTCTGCTATTGTTGTTTTTGAATTATAAAATGAAGCGCACAGGCTATCAAACTTCGTATCGTTTTCTCTTTAAAATCAATGCCATTTCCTTTTGTTTGTTGTTGATCTTATACAACCCTATCATTAGCGATATTTTAAGTTTGGAAAAAGAAGGTTCCATTGCGTACATATCTTTATTTGTCCATGCCTTTACCCTCGCTTTTTCTTGGTTTTTCGTTCAGTTTTATAAGTCTCACAATAAGGTTAGGACAGTTAAATTCACATGAAACTAACCCAAGACCACATACAAGACCTTTACAAATTTACCAGAGCCCATTATGTAGAGCACTACGACCTACAAACCGAGCTGGTGGACCACCTTGCCAATGGCATTGAGCAGCAATGGGAAAAAGATTCTAATTTGAGCTTTGAGGAGGCGAAACAAAAGGAATTTAAAAAGTTCGGGATCTTTGGTTTTATGGATGTGGTATCCAAGCGTCAAAAGGCAATGCGAAGCAGATACCGTACTATTCTTTTGCGATTTGCAAAAGAATGGTTTCAATTACCAAAGCTTATATTCTCGGTTGTAGCGATAACTATTCTTTTTTTGAGCTTAAAAAGTATTACGGACCAAGAGATTAAGCAAGGTGTTATTTTTGGATTATCTTTTTTATTGGCCTCGGTTTCTTTAGGATACTTCTATATAACAAGAAAAGATCGTGAATTGAATATGGTTAGAGGAGGTAAAAAATGGATGTTCGGTGAAATGATTTTTAATTTCGGAGGTATGATTCAGCTCAGTAATGTTTTATTGCAAATAGGACTTTCAGGTATTCATTTAAAAGACGCAATTCTTAACAATATATGGCTAGATATATTCTTTTCTGTTACATGGGTTTTCATTGGTATAGCCACCTTTATTGCTCTGTTTGTCATCCCCTCAAAAGCAGAGGAACTCTTGGCAGAAACCTACCCAGAGTATAAATTTCAACAGAAAATGTAACAAAACCCAGATTTGAGTTACCAATAACCAGAACGTTAAAATCAACCGACTATGTTCAGACTATTTGCAGGACTTCAATGGAAGTCGTTTTTTCGCTCGGCTACTTTTGGGAAAAGCCTAGGGCTAAAAATCCTAATGGGTTTCTTTGGGGTGTATATGCTTATTTCATTGGCAGCAGCCGGTGGTGGCATGTATTTTATCCTAAAAAAGATATTCCCGGACCAAAGCCCCATGTGGACCATTAGTCAATATTTTATTTACTGGGTGCTTATAGAACTGTTCTTGCGCTACTTTATGCAAAAGCTACCGGTCATGGATATTAAGCCCTTTCTAACCACTCCGGTCAAGAAAAGTGCCATAGCGCATTATATTTTGGGTCGTTCAGGGGTGTCCATTTACAACTTGTTATCCCTGTTTTTCTTTGTGCCCTTCGCTATTGTGCTGTTGTTTCAAGGATATCCGGTACTCAATGTCATACTTTGGGTCCTTGCTATTTTTGCCATCGTACTTTGTGTTAACTATATCAATCTACTGATTAACAAGAACGATAAGGCCTTAATAGCTATAGGCAGCAGTATTGTCTTAGGCTATGCACTTAACTATTTTGGTGTGTTTGACATTAAAGCTTTTTTTGCGCCTATTTTCCATGCCTTATATGCCTATCCCATAGCCGTTTTGGTTCCGGTTGGGCTTGCCGTATTTATTTACTACGTCAACTATAAGTACTTATATACTAAAATTTATTTGGACGCCACCTTAAAAGCTAAATCTGTTGAAGCTAATACTAGCGATATGGCATGGGCCAAGAAATTTGGGGAAATGGGACCTTTTTTGCAGCTCGATTTGAAAATGATATGGCGTAACAAGCGTACCAAAAGTCAGGTGTTCATTTCTTTATTGTTCGTTTTTTATGGATTGATATTTTATACACAGGACATCTATGCGGATATGGTACCCATGAAAGTATTTTTAGGTGTCTTTATGACGGGTATTTTCCTAAGTAATTTTGGGCAATTTATACCTGCCTGGGATAGCAGCTATTACTCTATGATGATGTCCCAGAATATCCCGTTACGCAAGTATTTGGAATCCAAAGCCAGTTTAATTTCTGTAAGTGTGGTAGTGATGTTTTTATTGACCATCCCTTATATTTACTTTGGTTGGGAGGCCTTGGCTATTAATTTTGCTTGTGCGATGTATAACTTGGGCATAAATATACCGGTCATCTTATTTTTCGGTTCTTTTAATAAAAAACGAATTGAACTAGATCAGAGTCCGTTCGGGAATATGCAAGGCACCAGTGCTACGCAGTTTCTCATTATGCTACCGGTATTGGTTGCCCCAATAGTACTTTTTTCTATTTTTTACTATGCGATTTCCTTTGAAGCTGCGGTTATTATTTTAACTGTTTTGGGCGTAGTAGGTTTTGCCATGAAGAATTACTTGTTAAACCTTGTAACGGAACAGTATCGTAAAAAGAAATACGGAATGATAGCCGGGTTTAAGGAGAAGGCGAGTTAATTTTTTAGAGACAAGCCTGTCCACCGCAGGTGGGATACAAGAGAGAAGAGAAATAATCAAAAGCAGCTAATTTTATAATTATGATACTAACGGAAAAACTAACCAAAACGTACGGAAATCAAACCGTATTGAATATAGAACATTTAGAAATCCCCAAAGGAGAGAGTTTTGGCCTGGTAGGGAATAATGGGGCAGGCAAAACAACGTTTTTTAGCCTTTTATTGGATTTAATTCAGCCAAGTTCTGGCCACATAACTTCCAACGAGGTGCAAGTGAATACGAGTGAAGCCTGGAAACCCTTTACATCGTCCTTTATAGATGAGAGTTTTTTAATTGGATATTTGACGCCAGAAGAGTATTTCTACTTTATCGGAGACCTTAGGGGAGCAAATAAAGCCGACGTGGACGCCCTATTGTCAGAATATGAAGATTTCTTCCATGGCGAAATCCTCGGGCAGAAAAAGTATCTTCGGGATCTTTCCAAGGGAAATCAGAAAAAAGCCGGTATCGTGGCCTCTTTCATAGGTAATCCGGAAGTGATTGTTTTGGATGAGCCTTTTGCCAATCTGGATCCAACTACACAAATACGGCTTAAAAGTATCATCAAGGATTTGGCGGCCAAGGATAATGTAACGGTTTTGGTTTCCAGTCACGATCTAATTCATGTAACCGAGGTGTGTGAACGTATTGTAGTTTTGAACAAAGGCGAAGTAGTAAAGGATATTCAGACTTCTACCGAAACCTTAAAAGAATTGGAATCCTTTTTTGCTGGATAAATCCCTTTGGGTTCAATCTTAATAAACGCACTTTATCGATAAGTAGCTTACCTAAGCCAAACCGACTGTACAGTCGGTTTTTTATTGTAGTAGATTTCATCCTGTCAAAACAAGACCGGATGGTTAACAAAAAGCATCGATAAAATACGCTAAACAGCCTTCTGATGAGTAGAATCTATAACAAAACAGACCATAGGGTTTGTTTAGAATACGACCTTACTTGGGTATCGCTGAAATTTTGGCGCATTTAAATCATCCTTTTATCGATGAACTACATAATAATCTGACCATTTTTAAGTTAACCATACATACGTATAGCTATAATTTTGAAGTTTCAAATTAATTACATTTCGGTCCTGCTTTTAGGAGCAATCATCTTCAACGGGTGTTCTACTAAAAAAGACGCTGCGCTAAACCGCAACTGGCATGCTTTAAACACCAAGTATAACACCTTGTATAATGGTAATATTGCTTTTGAAGAAGGCAGGGTTACGCTAAACGAGAGCTATAGAGACGATTATTGGGAAGTTTTACCAATAGAACGTTTAGAAGTTTCCGGTGAGGTAAAGTTAGATTCCGAGGATAACAACCCAAATTTTTTACTAGCAGAGGATAAGGCTACCAAGGCCATTCAGAAGCATAGTATGGATATTAAGGACGAAGAGCGGAATCCCCAGACCGACGAGGCTTTTCTGCTCTTGGGAAAGGCACGCTATTTTGATGAGCGCTATATCCCCGCGCTTGAAGCTTTTAATTATGTATTAAATAAATACACGCAGAGCGATAAGCTAAATGAGGCCACTATTTGGCGGGAGAAAACCAATATTAGGCTGGAAAACGAAGATTTGGCCATAAAGAACCTGAAGCGTCTCATGAAATACGAGACCTTAAAAGACCAGGAATATGCAGATGCCCGTGCCATGCTTGCTCAGGCCTATATTAATCTTAACGCGCCCGATACCGCCATACAGCAATTAAAGATAGCGTCGTACTACACCAAAGAAAATCCTGAAAAAGGAAGATACTATTACATCATAGGCCAGTTGTACAACCAAATAGGCCATAAAGACAGCGCCATCTATGCCTATGACAAGGTAATTGAGCTGAAGCGAAAATCGCCCAGGGTGTACATGATCAATGCCGAGATACAGAAAATCAGGAATACCGTAATTACCGATGATAATAAGTTGGAAGTTTTGGAATATTTGACTTGGCTTGAAGAAAATCGTGAAAACCGACCGTTTTTGGATAAGATTTTTAGGCAAGTGGCCGAATTTCATTTAGAGCAAGGCTCGGACAGTTTGGCGGTGGTGTATTTTAACAAATCGCTTCGTGCAACACAAAACACACCAAAGCTTAACGCGCTGAATTATGAAAATTTGGCGGAGTATAATTTTGACCGCAATAGCTATAAAGACGCGGGAGCCTATTACGATAGTGTTTTGCCCAATTTGAATGAGAATTCAAAGAAATACAGGACGGTAAAAAAGAAGCTGGACAATTTGGAAGACGTTATCAAATACGAGGATATTGTACAATATACGGACAGTGTGATTACACTTTATGAACTACCTGTCGATGACCGAATTGCTTATTTTGAGAATTATATAACCGAGTTGAAAAAAGCCCAAGAAGCAGCACAGAAAAAGGAAAAGGATAAGATAACAGAGGGTTTTGCAGCGTTCTCCAAGAGTAAGGGAGGAAAGGAAAACAAAGGCAAGTTTTATTTTTATAATATTACCAGCCTTGGTTACGGTCAGAACGAATTTAAGAACAGATGGGGCAATAGAGAACTTGCCGATGATTGGCGCTGGTCCAATAAAGCAGTGGCCAGGGCTTCTGAGGCCACAGGAGAACCGGTCGCGGAACTTCCGAACGATGCAGAACTCACCGAAAATGAAAAATTCTCTTTGGATTTCTACATGGATCGCGTTCCCAGCGAAGTTTCGATTATCGATAGCCTAAGGACGGAACGCAATTTTGCAAACTACCAACTGGGCTTGATATACAAGGAAAAGTTCAATGAAAATCTATTGGCGTCGGGCAAGTTGGAGAATGTATTGGCCTCCAGCCCAGAGGAACGTTTGGTTCTTCCATCTAAATATAACTTGTACAAAATATACGAGGAGGAAGGCAGTGCGTTAATGACTGCAATGAAAGCGGATATCATTGCAAATCATGCAGATTCCCGCTATGCGGAGATACTCCTAAATCCACAAGCGGTATTAGCCAACGATTCCGATAGTCCGGATAAACGCTATGAAGCCCTGTATGAAAAGTTTAATAATCAGGAGTTCCTTCAGGTGATAACAGCATCCGAGGAAAACATAAATAGATTTACAGGAGATGCCATTGTGCCCAAGTTTGAGATGTTAAAGGCCAACGCTATTGGTAGGCTACAAGGATATGAGGATTTTAAAGAAGCATTAAACTATGTGGCACTTACCTATCCGAATAATCCAGAAGGAAAGAAAGCGGAACAGATGATATCCGAACAGTTGCCTAAATTAGAACAAAAGGAATTTTCACCGGAGACCGACTCTAAAGGAACGTCTAATTGGAAGGTAATGTTCCCGTTTAAACGAAGTAATAACGAGAAGGCCTTAAAATTGATGGAGCTACTGGAGAAATCCATTACAGAACTAAAATATAGGAATAGCGTATCCAAGGATATTTACAATTTAGAAGACCAGTTTGTAGTGGTGCATGGATTTAAATCCAAAGAATTTGCACTTGGCTACGCTGAACTACTAAAAAACAACAGGGATTACCGCGTTGCTGATAAGAATTTTGTAATTTTATCAGATAACTACAAGGTAATTCAGGTACATAAGAATTTACAGGATTATCTTAATACGCTTATAACCCCAAAACCCTAAATCCATGTTTTCAGATAAACAAAAACCTAGAGCTATGAACGAAGTAGGAGGACAACCCAACAGAATAGAGAAAAACACGAAGATTAAAGGAGATATCATCTCCGAGGCCGATTTCCGTATCGACGGTAAATTGGACGGTAATGTAAAAACATCCGGAAAAGTAGTCATCGGAAAAGATGGTTACATACATGGCAAGGTAGAATGTGTAAATGCAGATATAGAGGGCAGCTTTAATGGTGAACTTTTAGTCTCCGATTTACTATCCCTAAAATCCAGTGCCGTCATAGAAGGAACGGTATCTGTTAGCAAACTTGCCGTAGAACCGGGAGCCACGTTTAACGCTTCATGTACCATGAAAGGGAGCGGAAGCGCTATCAGCTCAAATTCCGGAAGTTTCAAAGGTAAAAATGAGCCAGCAAAAGCCTCGTAAGGATAACAAGGGTCTAAGGAACGCAGCGAAACTATCAGGAATCGCAATACAGATGGGCGCTACTATTTATTTAGGTAACCTTCTGGGTTCCTGGTTAGATGGCAAGTACGATAAAACCTTTTGGGAGACTACATGTACGCTGCTAGCCATTTTTTTATCTATGTATTCGGTTATTAAACAGGCAAATCAACTTAACAAGTAGGGGTTTGATAAAGACATTGGCCTTGTATTTGTTGTTTTTTGGACTTCTATTTGGCGTTAGCATAAATATTCACCTTTATGTATTAGGTGATAATATCAATGACGTACGTTTTTCTTTAGTTCAAGTTTATCTATTCCATGCCGTTTTTTCGTTTCTCTTATGTAGTATTTTCAGAATCCTTTCGGGACTAAAGAAATGGCAAGAACAATTAGGGTTCTTATACCTAGGAGCATTAGTTTTTAAATTGATTGCCTTTTCTGTGCTTTTTTCAACGTCCCTTTTTGGGAACGAGCTACTCACTTTTTTAGAACGGATTTCTATGCTTATTCCGGTGTTTGTTTTTTTACTTCCGGAGGTGTACTTTATCTCCAAAATATTAATGAAAATAGACTTAATTAAGAATTAGCCGAAAAAGTGTAGTAAATTATTTTTTAATAAGTACCTTTGCGCGACTTTTAGAAAGACATATTTTGAAAGAATCGCAATGAAAAAAGTATCTAGTTACCTTATTAAATTTACCGCCACAATATTGTTTTTATGTGTGTCGATGGGTTATTCCAACCCAATTTCCGATGAGCCAGGAAAAGTTGATACCAAGGAGGAGATAGACGCATACATAACTCATCACATAAAGGACTCACACGATTTTCATTTATTTTCTTATACAAATGATGCAGGTGAACGCAAACACGTAGGTTTTCCCTTGCCTGTAATAGTTTGGTCAAGTAAGGGCTTGACAACATTTATGTCTTCGGCATTTCATCATGATGATGATGGAGAAGTGGTTGTTGAAAAAAACGGCACACAATTCGTAAAGCTTCACAGTAAAATATACGAACTAAACGAAGGTGCTACGGAAGTTACTTTTGACGAAGGCAAACATGCGACAAATGCTAGCAAGGTGTTAGATTTTTCGATTACTAAAAGTGTTGTTGGTGTTTTACTAGTAGGTTTGTTTATGTTATTTGCCTTCTCTTCTTTGGCAAGTCAATATAAAAACAAAAAAGTTCCTACAGGATTTGGTCGTGTCCTAGAACCACTAGTACTTTATGTTCGTGACGAAATCTCTAGACCTAATATTGGGGAAAAACACTATAGAAAATTTACAGGTTATCTGTTAACCGTATTCTTTTTTATATGGATACTTAACTTATTGGGACTAACGCCATTTGGCTTTAATGTTACAGGACAATTAGCGGTAACTGCATGTCTTGCAATATTTACTTTAATCATATATACGTTTAGTGGTAACAAGGAATATTGGATGCATATTTTGTGGATGCCAGGAGTTCCTATTCTTATAAGGCCTGTATTGGCGATTATAGAATTAGCAGGAGCATTGATTATTAAGCCATTTTCATTGTTGGTGCGTCTTTTTGCAAATATTTCTGCCGGACACATTGTAGTGATGAGTTTAATTGCCATTATGTTCACGTTGAAAGATACCTTAGGTGTTGCAGGAGCAACGGCCTTATCCTTTATATTATCCTTTTTTATAACATTAATAGAAGTTTTAGTGGCCTTTTTACAGGCATATATTTTCACCATGTTATCAGCGCTATTTATCGGTATGGCCGTTGCAGAGCATGATCATGCTCATGACGGGGACGGTCATGACGTTCCAGATGCTGAGGATGTTCGCGAAAATTTTATTTAGAGTTTTTTTAATTTAATATAAATTCATTTACTATGTACAACTTAATTGGAGCCGGTTTAATCGTAATCGGAGCAGGTATTGGTCTAGGTCAGATTGGTGGAAAAGCAATGGAAGGTATTGCTCGTCAGCCAGAGGCTACTGGAAAAATTCAGACTGCGATGATTATTATTGCTGCACTTTTAGAAGGTTTGGCTTTTGGTGCCTTATTCTTAGGAAAATAAGAATAGAAACTAGTAAGGACATTTTCCTGCAACGGTTGGTTGCAGGGAATTGTTTTAAATGAAAAATAAGAAGTAGAATTTATAGTTATGGAAACTTTAATAAACGATTTTTCTCCAGGGTTATTCGTAGTGCAAACAATCCTTTTACTAGGATTAATTTTACTACTGGTAAAATTCGCCTGGAAACCTATATTAAGTTCATTGAACGAACGTGAGCAAGGTATTACAAATGCTTTAGATGCAGCAGAAAATGCGCGTAAAGAAATGCAAAACCTTCAAGCGGATAATGATAAGTTGTTAAAAGAGGCCCGTGCAGAGCGCGAAGCCATGTTGAAAGAAGCTAGGGAGATAAAGGATAAATTAATCTCCGATTCTAAGGAACAGGCCAAGATAGAGGGGGATAAAATTGTAGTGCAGGCACAAGCCGCTATCGAAAGCGAAAAGAAAGCAGCGATGGCCGATATAAAAAATCAAGTGGCAGAACTTTCTGTTGCAATAGCGGAAAAGGTAATAAAGCAAGAGCTTTCAAACAAGGACAAGCAATTGAAATTGGTGGATGAGCTTTTGGGCGATATCAAATTGAAGTAAAAAAGCATGAGCGAATCTAGAGCAGCAATACGTTACGCCAAGGCCATCTTGGAATTGGCCGTAGACAAAAAGGCTACTGATGCCGTTGAGAAGGATATGCGTTCTGTGGCCGCAACGATTTCTGACAGTGCCGAGCTACGACAACTATTATCCAGCCCCGTAATTGCCAGTACTACTAAAAAGGAAGTCTTACTTAAGGTATTCAAAGATAGCCATGCCATATCAGAAGGATTGATAGGGATGTTGATAGACAACAAAAGAGTTTCGATTTTAAACGAAGTGGCCTTAAAATTCATTATTCTTAATGAGCAGCAAAAAGGAAAGGATGTCGCTTACGTGACTACTGCCGTTCCCATGGATGCCGCAATGGAGAAAAAGGTTTTAAAGCAGGTAACTACCATAACTGGGAATAAGGTTACTATTGAAAATACGGTCGATGAGCAAATCATCGGAGGTTTTGTGCTACGTGTTGGCGATTTACAGTACGACGCTAGTATTGCAAACAAACTGAATAATTTAAAAAGAGAATTTACAAATAGTCTATAATAACTATAATAGGCAGTAGCGTCTAACGTCTACCGTCTAATATCTAACGTCTAGTAAAAATGGCAGGAGTAAAAGCCGCTGAGGTATCAGCAATTTTAAAGCAACAATTATCAGGTTTCGACGCAACCGCTACTTTAGATGAAGTAGGAACCGTTTTGCAAGTAGGTGATGGTATCGCCAGGGTCTTTGGTTTGGCCAACGTGCAATATGGGGAATTAGTTGAATTCGAAGGTGGTTTGGAAGGAATCGTTCTAAACCTGGAAGAAGATAACGTAGGAGTAGTACTTTTAGGCCCATCAAAAGAAATAGGAGAAGGAACTACAGTAAAACGTACACAACGTATTGCATCTATCAATGTTGGTGAAGGAATTACCGGTCGTGTTGTAAATACCTTGGGTCAGCCAATAGATGGAAAAGGACCTATTGCCGGTAAAACGTATGAGATGCCATTGGAGCGTAAAGCACCAGGCGTTATTTTTAGAGAGCCGGTGACAGAGCCAATGCAATCTGGAATTAAGGCAATTGATGCGATGATTCCTGTGGGTAGGGGACAACGGGAATTGGTTATTGGTGACCGTCAAACAGGGAAGACTACAGTTTGTATCGATACGATTCTAAACCAAAAGGAATTTTTTGATGCTGGGGAACCAGTTTATTGTATCTATGTTGCTATTGGCCAAAAAGCTTCTACTGTTGCAGGTATTGCAAAGGTGTTAGAAGACAAAGGAGCAATGGCATATACAACTATAGTTGCTGCCAATGCCTCAGATCCTGCACCAATGCAGGTGTATGCTCCTTTTGCAGGTGCATCTATTGGAGAATATTTTAGGGATACCGGTCGTCCGGCGTTGATTATATATGATGATTTGTCCAAGCAAGCGGTTGCCTACCGTGAGGTTTCTTTGTTATTAAGAAGACCACCGGGACGTGAGGCGTATCCTGGAGATGTTTTCTACCTACACTCCAGATTATTGGAGCGTGCGGCAAAGGTGATCAACAATAATGCTATAGCCAAGGAAATGAACGATTTGCCAGATGTATTAAAACCTATGGTGAAAGGTGGAGGTTCTTTAACCGCCTTACCCATTATTGAAACACAGGCGGGTGATGTATCGGCCTATATTCCAACAAACGTAATTTCGATTACGGATGGTCAAATTTTCTTGGAGCAAGATTTATTCAACCAAGGTGTTCGTCCAGCAATTAACGTAGGTATTTCTGTATCTCGTGTTGGTGGTAACGCACAGATTAAGTCCATGAAGAAAGTGGCAGGTACACTTAAATTGGATCAAGCACAGTTCCGTGAATTGGAAGCTTTCGCCAAGTTTGGTTCGGATTTGGATGCTGCTACCTTGAATGTTATTGAAAAAGGGCGTAGAAACGTGGAAATCTTAAAACAAGCACAGAACGATCCGTATACGGTAGAAGATCAAGTAGCTATTATTTACGCAGGATCTAAAAACTTATTACGTAATGTTCCAGTAGATAAGGTAAAGGAGTTTGAAAGGGACTATTTGGAGTTCTTAAATGCTAAGCATAGAGATGTTCTAGATACCTTGAAAGCAGGTAAGTTAACCGATGAGGTAACGAATACGTTGACCGCTGTCTGTAAAGATCTTTCATCGAAATACTTAGGCTAAGAAATAGGAAATAGATAAAAAGTAGTGAGTATGAAGTATTTATTACTTTATACGTAGTACTTAATACTAAGAATAGAATGGCGAATTTAAAGGAAATACGGAATAGGATAGCATCGGTTTCTTCTACTATGCAGATTACCAGCGCCATGAAGATGGTTTCTGCTGCTAAGTTGAAGAAGGCTCAGGATGCTATTACTGCGATGCGGCCGTATGCGGATAAGCTTACGGAATTATTACAAGGCTTAAGTGCCAGCATGGATTCCGATTCAGGCAGTACCTATGCAGATAATAGAGTCGTAAATAAAGTTTTAATCGTTGCCGTTACTTCCAATAGAGGATTATGTGGTGCATTTAACACCAATATTCTAAAGCAATGCACGCATTTGACTGAAACCGTTCATGCCGGCAAGCAGGTAGATTTTCTTGCTGTAGGCAAAAAGGCAAACGATTTCTTGGGCAAAAAGCACACTGTAATCGCAAACCATAGCGGTATATATGATGACCTTACGTTTGACAATGTAGCTGCTATTGCAGAAAATTTAATGGAGCAGTTTACCAATGGTTCGTATGACCGTATCGAGATTGTTTACAATAAATTTAAGAACGCCGCCACTCAAATCGTAATGACCGAACAATTTTTACCTATTGTACCGATGGTAGGCGGTGAGAATATCAGTACGGATTATACGTTTGAGCCTTCCAAATTGGAAATCATAGAACAATTGATTCCTAAGTCTTTAAAAACACAATTGTATAAGGGAATTCGTGATTCTTTTGCCAGTGAGCATGGTGCGCGTATGACCGCAATGCATAAGGCAACCGATAACGCAACAGAGTTACGAGATCAGTTGAAATTAACATACAACAAAGCAAGACAAGCTGCAATTACCAACGAAATTTTAGAAATTGTTGGTGGCGCGGAGGCCTTGAACAATTAGGAGTAACCCAGTGGAGCCAAATGTTCCAAAGTCGCGGAGGCCTTGAACAATTAGGAGTAACCCAGTGGAGCCAAATGTTCCAAAGTCGCGGAGGCCTTGAACAATTAGGCGTAACGCAGTGGAGCCAAATGTTCCAAAGTCGCAGAGGCCTTGAACAATTAAATTCTTTGGCTGAGAGTAGTCTAAGAAATAGTGAACTAAAAGTTTATACTTAAATAGGAACCTCACAGCAATGTGGGGTTTTTTGTTTTCTATCATTATTGTTCCTTTTTTTAACCGACTTTTGCAATCGCATGAAAGCAAAAAAGACCGCCCTACTTTTCATATTCATTACCATACTTGTTGATGTGATTGGCATCGGTATCATCCTACCTATAATTCCAGATTTGATTATGGAACTTACGGGAGAAGGAACGCATATGGCCGTAATTTATGGTATGTGGTTAACCACCGCCTTCGCTGGCATGCAGTTCTTGTTTTCGCCCGTGCTAGGAGAGATTTCAGACCGTTATGGCAGGCGTCCTATTCTATTAATGGCCTTGTTGGGTTTGAGTGTAGATTACCTTATACACGCGTGGGCACCATCAATCATGTGGTTGTTTGTAGGTCGTTTTTTGGCAGGTATCACGGGAGCGAGTTTTACGGTAGCATCGGCCTACATTGCCGATATCAGCACAAAACAGGAAAAAGCGAAGAATTTTGGACTCATAGGAGCTGCTTTTGGTCTCGGTTTTATTATAGGCCCCGGTATAGGTGGTTTTTTTGGGGAAATTGATATTCGACTTCCTTTTTATATTGCAGCGGGATTGACCTTTGCTAACTTTTTGTTTGGTTGGTTCTTTGTCCCAGAATCTTTGTCTGCCGAAAATAGAAGATCCATTGATTTCGTAAAAATGATTCCGGGGGTGTCCTTGGTAAGCCTTCGAAATTATAAGGGAGTATTATTATTGATTACTGCGTTCTTTTTAGCGAATCTAGCGGGTCAGGCACTACCCTCCACATGGTCTTATTACGGTATTGAACGGTATAATTGGAGTCCAAGGGACATAGGTGTTTCCTTAATGGTCGTTGGCCTTTTGGTGGCAATAGCCCAGGGCTTTTTGGTAGGAATTGCCGTGAAGAAGTTTGGTCGAAATACCGTGGTGATATCTGGGTTTTTATTATGGACCATTGGGATGTTCCTTTTTTCCATTGCGGAAGAACCATGGATGCTCTATGCCTTTCTTATCCCTTATGCCTTAGGTGGCGTAGCCGGGCCAACGGTACAGGGTGTAATTTCCAATCAGGTTTCCGAAAAGGAACAAGGTAATTTACAAGGTGCTATTACAGGCTTGGTAAGTGTCACGGCTATTTTGGGTCAGTTGATATTCTCTCCCGTTTTCTATTACTTCATACGTCCAGAAGGGGATATCTACTTCCCTGGCGCGCCCTATGCCTTGGCATCGCTATTTCTGTTAGTAGCTTTAATACTTGCTTCTTTGGCGATGCGACGAATGAATCTTTCCGATGATGAAGGGGAGCTAATATCATAGCATTCTTTTAATTTCGGCTTTACTTTTCATAACGTTCCGTTACTCTAATTTATAGTAGAACGAAGTTTTTTTAATTTGAGATGTAACATTTTGGGGAATATGTATCTAAAAGGAAAATCCTTAAAATAGATACCATGAAAACCTTAAAAACAACCTTTTTAATTTTACTCCTTAGTATTAACCTTGCCGCAAGCGCACAGGACTATCCGTTTGCCGTTACCGTAAAAGGCGCGGGACAACCCATATTACTTTTTCCAGGGTTTGCCTGTACCGCTGCCGTTTGGGAAGAAACCGTTGCTGAACTTTCCAAAAATTATGAATGTCACGTTTTTACTTTTGCTGGTTTTGGTGATGTAGCGCCCATAGGGAAACCATGGCTTCCAAAGATAAAGAAGGGTGTAGAAGCGTATGTAAAAGACCAAAATCTAAAAGAAGCAATTGTAGTTGGGCATAGTTTGGGAGGTGCTTTGGCTCTGTGGTTAGCTACCGAGGAAGAACATCCGCTCTCCCAACTAATAATAGTGGACGCTTTGCCATCTACCGGGGCACTAATGATACCGAATTTTAAAAGCGAATCTCTGGCATATGAAAGTCCATGGAACAAACAAATGCTGGAGATGGATGCCGCTGCATTCGATGCAATGGCAACTCAAATGGCCAATGGAATGACGGTGAAAAAGGATAAACAACAACAAATAAAGGATTGGATGGTCCATGCAGATAGGGAAACCTATGTGTATGGCTATACAGACCTTTTAAAGCTCGATTTAAGGGAGGATATTCGTAAAATAAACATTCCGGTCAGTATTTTAGCTGCGGCTCAGCCTTATGGCCTAGAAATGGCAAAAGCCACCTATACAGAACAATATAAAAACTTAAAGGACTATGAGATTGAATTCGCTTCCGATGCTGCTCATTTTATTATGTATGATAGTCCTCAATGGTTTCTGGAAAAACTAATTAAAAGTATAGCAAATTAATGAATAGCGCAGATAAGAGATATAAGGAGCTATATACCGCACATTATCCTAAAGTGATGCGCCTATGCCTTGGCTATGTGGCAGGAGACCAAGACACAGCAAATGATTTAGCCCAAGAGATATTTATAAAAATTTGGGAAAACCTAGAAAACTTTAGAAACGAAAGCAGCATAAGCACTTGGATTTATAGGATAAGTGTGAACACTTGTCTTTCCAAACTTAGAACCAGAAAAAAGAATTACAGAACAATTGCCATTGCAGAAGTTCTTGAAATCGTTGAAGAATATTCGGATGCAGAAAGAGAAAATCAATTAGTCCAGATGTATGAATGTATTCAAAAGCTTTCAGAAACGAACAGGGCAATCATTCTGCTCGTGCTTGAGGGTCTTCCGCAAAACGAGATATCCGAAATTATCGGAATGAAGCATGATGCCATTCGAACACGAATACATCGAATTAAAAGTCAATTAACAAAATGCGTATCCCATGAATAATTTTGAAAAACTACAATCAAATTGGAACAATCAACCAGAAATACAAGCCACAGAAAAGGGGTTTCAAAACCTACTTAATGGGTTACGTAGGGTTAAAAACAAGCAGCGTATAACCAATCTCGTATTGGGAAGCACCATTAGTATACTAATTGGTTTTTTCTTTTATATCGCCGGCTATAATAGCCAACAAGTGGTATTGGGGATTTCTATAATGATAGGGAGTTTAATTATACGTATCGTTCTTGAAGTCTTAAGTATACGCAGCCTCAATAAGATGAACAGGCTATCCCAACAAACCGATTTCAGGAACGATTTGATAGCCTATTACACCAAAAGGAAATTTGTCCACTTCCTTTGGACGCCTATTACCATTGGTTGCTACGTTGTTGGATTTCTAATACTCTTGCCGCTATTTAAAGCTAATTTATCCGCTGGATTTTATACCTATATCGTTATATCATCCATAGTACTACTCATCTTTTTTTCAGTTTTTATAGCGAAGCAGATACATAATGAAATAAAAGAATTAAAACGATTACAGCAGGATTAAGCTTTTTTCTATCAATTGAAATATACTTTAAGCTTTTTTGATTCAGGTTCTTTAACCATGGTCGGATATACCCGAGAAGTTATTGACAAAAGCAAGGATGTTGATACCTTAAGAATATTTACACCTACAACATAGGTTTCCCTCAAAACTAAATTTGTTTACAGGGCGTAAATAGGTACTTTTAAGGCTTCAATACAATATGTTTGAATCCACTTAAAAAACTTTTTAAACAAACGGCTATTTATGGGTTGGCAACTGTACTGCCCAGAATGCTTAATGTAATATTGGTTCCAATCTATACGGCCGTAATGCTTCCGGAATCTTACGGAGAGGTTATAGTCATCTTTGCTTACTTTGCTATCTTTAATGTCTTCTTGGCTTATGGTATGGAAACTACTTTTTTCCGTTTCTATAAAGAAACCGATCAACGAAAAAAGGTAGTCACAACCTCTTTGCTTTCCATTTTAGCTACTACGATATCATTTTTGATTATAGGATTTCTTTTTAAGGGCAGTTTATCCCAGCTTTTGGAGATAAAGCCCAAGTTTATTGGCTATGTCTTTGGAATTTTAGCCTTGGATGCTTTGGCAATTATACCTTTTGTATGGTTACGGGCCAATGAAAAGCCAATGCGTTTTGCAGCGATCAAAATTTTGAATGTTTGTTTAAACCTAGGCCTAAATCTCTTTTTCTTGGTATTATTACCTCATTGGGTTTCTCCAGAGAGCACAGGGCTGTTTCGTAGAATCTATATCGAAAATCACGAAATATCATATATATTGATTTCTAATTTGGCAGCAAGTGGGGTAACCTTGTTGCTTTTAATATCGGTATACCTAAGAAGACCCTATGTTTTTGACCTATCGCTTTGGAAACGTATGATGCGCTATGCCATGCCCGTTCTTGTTGCCGGTATCGCCTTCACTGTAAACGAAGTATTGGACAAAATTTTGTTGGAACGATTATTACCAGATGATATTGCCAGCGCCGAGGTTGGTAAATACGGTGCATGCATTAAACTAGCCGTCTTTATGACCCTATTTGCTACCGCTTTTAGAATGGGAATAGAACCCTTCTTCTTTAGTCATTCGGATACCAAGAACCCCCAAAAGGCGTATGCGCAGATTACAAATTACTTTGTGGTATTGGGAAGTATTATTTTGCTAGCTGTGATAGTCTTTGCAGATGTTTTAAAGGAGCTTTTTGTGCAGGACGAAGCCTATTGGGACGCTATGCCGGTAGTTCCTATTATATTGTTGGCCAGTTTTTTCTTGGGAATCTATCACAACTTGTCCGTCTGGTATAAAGTAACTGACCGCACCAAGTTTGGTGCATACATTTCCATGATCGGGGCAGTACTAACGATTATTATCAATTTCGCCCTCATACAGTATTTTAGCTATATGGCTTCTGCAATTGCTACTCTGGTAGCCTACGGTTCTATGATGGGACTTTCCTTTTATTTTGGACGTATGTACTATCCAATTCCGTATAATTTCAGAAAAATTGGTTTTTATTTAGGAGTGTCCATCCTCTTTTCGATCCTGTCATTTTATATTTTTGATAGAAATTTAATCGTTGGAATTGTCTTGCTGCTCCTTTTTCTGGGGATGGTCTATAAATTGGAGGCGGATAATCTTAAAAAAGTATTCTTAAAACAGACATGAAAATTAAAATAATCAATAAATCGGCACATAAATTGCCGCATTACGAGACAGACGCTTCTGCGGGAATGGATTTACGCGCCAACCTATCCGAAGCAATAACCTTGAAACCCTTAGAAAGAACCATTATAAAAACAGGTCTTTTTATAGAGCTTCCCAAGGGTTATGAAGCGCAGGTAAGACCTAGGAGTGGACTGGCAGCCAAAAAAGGAATCACCGTTTTAAATGCACCGGGCACCATTGATGCAGATTACAGAGGTGAAGTAGGCGTTATTTTGGTTAACCTGTCCAACGATACGTTTGTTGTTGAAAATGGTGAGCGGATTGCTCAGATGGTCATTGCCAGGCATGAACGTGCAGAATGGGAACTAGTTGAAGAACTTTCTGAAACCGCTAGGGGAGAAGGTGGTTTTGGTAGTACTGGGGTAAAATAAACACCGGCTAACCCAAATAGGAAGAATATACACTGAGTTATGCAAAAAGAATTTGTTCTCTTGTTGTTTTTAGGAGTATGCTGCACTCCTTGGCATGGTTATACCCAAGAAGAACAGGAAATTCAGGTAGAAGAAAGCGCCGAGGTGTTTTTAGAGGAATACTCAGACGAGTTTCAAGAAAATTTCTTCGAAGGGCTTAAACAAAAAGGCATTCAAAATTATGACAGGGCAATCAATTACTTATTGGAATGTAAAGACTTACAACCTGATAATGTTGCTGTTACGCATGAGCTGGCGAAATTATATTTTTTAGATAAAAATTATACGGAATCTCTTGTTTACGCGGTTGATGCGGTTTCAAAAAAACCAGAGAACTATTGGTATTTGTATACCCTTATAACTAGTCTAAAGGCTCAAGGGAACAACCTTTCAAGCGTTGAAAAGGATATTCCAATGCAGCATATGATGCTAAGAGAAAACTTGGCTAAAATATATTACGGACAAGAGAATTACGATGAAGCTTTAAAACTGGTTCAATCGTTGGAACCCGCTAAGAGCGTAAGTATACTAGAGCAAAAAATTAAGGATGCCATTGCTATCAAGCAAAAGAACAATACAAGTGTCTCGTTTACAACCACTACCATGGAGAATAACAACGCGTTAACTAATTTGGAAAGTTATAAGGTGAGAATAAGGGGCTTACTTATGATGACCTCTGGCAATAGTACGTTACTGCAGGTTTCCGAGGATGCGTTGGAAAATTTTCCGGCTCAACCTTATTTTTACTATGCTAATGGATATGCCTTAAATAAAAATGGGAAATATAGGGATGCCATAGAAGTTTTGGAAACAGCTTTGGACTATATGGTCAGTGATATATCCTTAGCGAACAAAATTTACACAGAACTTGCCATGGCATATAATGCGATTTCTAATCCTTCAAAGGCAAATATGTACCTTCGTAAGGTAAAACCCGGATTTTAAGTATGAAAAGCAGCTTAACCCAGTCCCTAAAAGCAATTTTGTATACGCTTTTAGTCGTATTGATATTCTCTTGTAAAGGTGCTAAAGTTATTACCGATGGCAGTATAGATGAGCGTTTGTCCGCAAAAATGGTCATAAAATCACACGACCAGAATAAAACAAATTTTAAGACGCTTAGAGGAAAGTTGAAAATAGATTATACCAATGGACAGGATACCCAGAGTTTTACGGTTAGTTTACGAATGGAAAAAGATCAGGGTATCTGGATAAGCGCTCCATTTGGAATCGTAAAAGCCTATGTTACTCCAAAAAGGGTCACCTTTTATAATAAATTGCAAAATGAATATTTTGATGGTAATTTTTCATACCTCAGTCAACTTTTGGGCACGGATGTAGATTTTAACAGCATACAAAATCTACTCTTGGGAGAAGCTATCTTTGATTTAAAAAATGATAAATACCTGGTTAGCGAAATAGATAACACTTACAGGCTTACCCCTAAAACAGCCCGATCTTTGTTTAAAGTGATGTTTCAAATAGAACCCAATAATTTCAAAATGGCCACCCAGCAAGTGTCTCAACCCGAGCAAGGAAGGATGCTTCAAATCGACTATAAGAATTATCAAAATGTAGGGCCGACCGTATGGCCAAATAAAATTTTTATTAGTGCGTTAGATGGTACTGCCGAAAATGCGATAACTTTGGAATATAGGAATTTAGAATTAAATCAAAAGCTTAATTTTCCATATACTATACCAAACGGTTACAAAGAAATTGTGCTAGAATAAAATGGGTCTAAAAACAGGTTTACAAGTGTTTTTTTTGGTATTGTTGACCAGCCTGGTCCAGACCACCTATGCACAGACAACAGAACAAAAAGCGCTTGAGGAAAAGCGGGAAAAACTACAACAAGAGATACGGGATATTAACCGTTTACTTTTTGCCGAAAAGAAGGAAAGAGGAAATGTTCTGGATCAGATGGAGGCATTGGATAAAAAAATTACAGTGCGTCAGGAATTGATTAGGGTTACCAACCAGCAATCCAATCTGCTTAACCGGCAAATCAATACCAATATTAGAAACATAGGTAAGTTAAAGAGCAATCTTGAACAGATAAAACAGGAGTATGCTACTATGGTTCAAAAATCCTATCAGAACAAATCAAAACAGAACAGATTGATGTTTTTGTTGTCCTCTGAAAGTTTTTTTCAGGCGTTTAAGCGGATACAGTATATGAAGCAGTATACCGACTATAGAAGGGAGCAAGGAGAGCAAATAGCGAAAAAAACAGATGAATTAGCACGTCTAAATAGTGATTTGAACGAAGAACGAAAGGTAAAGGAAGTCTTATTGGCGCAAAACCGAAAAGCAAAGGATGCACTGTTTGGTGAAATCCAAGACCAAAAAGTGCTTTTGAATACCATTCGCAAGAACGAATCTAAATATTCCAGTGCTATTTCGAAAAAGAAGCGGGAGGCTAAGAAGATTGATCAACAAATAGAAAAACTAATTCGTAGTGCCATTGCCGCCTCCAATAAAAAATCTGGTGTTAAAACAAAGGCGAAGGCTTCGAGCAGTGAGTTTTTGTTAACGCCCGAAGCAACCATAATTGCCAATAATTTTTCGGCTAACAAGGGCAAACTCATCTGGCCCGTAGAAAAGGGGATAAAAAGTCAGGGTTTTGGCATTTATAAGGACCCCATTTATCCTGGTATTAAGCACGAAAGCAATGGGGTAATCATAGCCACCGATTCTGGAGCAAAGGCAAGAGCAATTTTTGAAGGTGAGGTAATTGCGATATTGTCTGTTCCTGGCGGAAACAAAGGAGTACAGATAAAGCACGGTAACTTTATAAGTACCTATTACAATCTAGACCAATTGTACGTTAAAAAAGGGGACAAAGTGGCTATTAAGGAAGCTTTGGGAACGGTTTTTACCAATACGTCCAACGGCCAAACGCGGTTAAAGTTTTACTTATATCAGAACACCTCTAAACTAAATCCAGAAGATTGGGTATATCAATTATAATTTTATTATATGATGCAGGAGAAGAGTATTACAGGAATAGATGGAAGTTTCACGCTCCATAACGGGGTGAAAATGCCTTACTTAGGTTTGGGTACGTATCAAGCGGACAATGAAGATGAGGTAGTCAATGCTGTTAAAACCGCGCTTGATGTGGGGTATAGGCATATAGATACTGCTGCTGTGTATAAAAATGAAGAAGGCGTAGGAAAAGGAATAAGAGCAAGTGGTATACCTAGGGAGAATATTTTTGTGGTTTCTAAAGTCTGGAATTCGGATCAAGGATACGAAAGCACGCTGCAGGCTTTTCAAGAAAGTTTGGACCGTTTACAGTTAGACTATCTTGACCTATACTTAGTTCATTGGCCCGTAAAAGGCAAATACAAGGAAACTTGGAGAGCGTTAGAATACTTATACGCCAATAAAAAGGTAAGGGCTATAGGGGTAAGTAATTTTCTTCAACACCACTTGGAAGACGTAATGGCCGATGCTACGATAGTACCCATGGTCAATCAAATGGAATTTCATCCCTATCTCGTACAGCAAGAGTTACTTGATTTTTGCGCTAAAAATAACATTCAGTATGAAGCTTGGTCGCCCTTTATGGTCGGCAAAGTATTTGAATTGGATTTTTGTAATCAGCTAGCAGAAAAGTATAAAAAATCGGTGGCCCAAATCATACTTCGCTGGAATCTTCAAAAAGGAGTGATACCTATTCCAAAATCCGTGCATAAACACCGGATTGCTTCAAATGCCGATATTTTTGATTTTGAATTGTCCCAAGTAGATCTTGGGTATTTAGATAGTTTAGATCGAAACGAACGTACAGGAGCGCATCCCGATCATTTTGATTTTTAAGACCCAGTAAACAAGGCCTTCAACTCTGTAGCATCATCCGGTTTCATTTTACCAGCGAGCACTAAGCTAAGTTGTTTTCTTCGCAAGGCTCCTGCAAAACGTTCTTTTTCTAAATCGGTTTCGGGGGTTAATGGCGGTACATCTGTTGGTTTTCCGGTATCGTCTACTGCTACAAAAGTGTAAATTGCCTCGTTGGCCTTGGTTCTTTCTCCGCTAAAACGGTCTTCCATCCAAACATCGATATAGACCTCCATAGACGTTTTAAAAGCGCGTGAAACTGCTGCCTCTACAGTAACCACACTCCCTACCGGGACGGCTCTATTGAATGCCACATGGTTAACGGATGCCGTTACTACAATTCGTCTGCTGTGCCTTCTCGCGGCAATACTCGCTGCACGATCCATACGCGCCAAAAGTTCTCCTCCAAATAGATTATTTAAGGGATTGGTTTCGCTTGGGAGCACCATATCCGTCATCGTAGTTCTTGATCCTAAAGGTGTTTTCAAATCCATCAACATAAATATTTCCGCAAAGATACGGGGCTAAAAAGGGAAAGGGTAAGTGTTTTGGAATATTTTGGCTAATTACTGTTGTACTATGTTTCTCCTTTCGGCTAGGGGGGCTTCGCTTTACTTTTCCGAAAGCAACCACGCATCCGATGATTCGTTACGTTTAATCTCTCTTAAAGATTCCAGGGCCTCTTGGGCATTATCATTACGATCATAAGTAACCATGTGCAGTCCGTAAGCATTTGTGCCATAATAGGCCGCATTATAGCCTTTGTCCTGTAATGCCTTTACTTTTCTATCTGCATTGGCTTTAATTCGAAACGCACCTGCAACGATATGATGTTTCCCGGTTGCCAATACTTTTTTACGAATAGAAACAGCATTAACATTTACGGTAGGTAATTCTAAAGGAGTAGTGTCAAAAAACGTAGCCTCCTGTATCTGTTTCGTTACCTGTTCTTGGGCATCTTGTCTTGCTAATTGCTCGTTTACGAGTCCGTTGCTATATATACGATATCCTGCAAGTCCGGTAGAGAGTGCCAGTAGAAAAATAGCAGCGTATTTTAGATAGGGTCTAAAAGAACTGGTTTCGCGTTGTTCCGGACTTATAATAAAGGGTATCTTCTCTTCTAGAGCTACTACCTCTTCCTTTAAAACCTCCCTCGTTACGGGAATGGCATTAAATGGGGCAAAACCAAAGGAGGAAGTAAGGTAATTGAATTCCAAATAAGGTTGAAACTGTATGTTCCCTTCTGAATTTGTCCATAATAGACCAATATGCTCTAAAGGTAGTTTTTCTCCTGTAGCCAATTGTTCAGTCCATTTTTTTGCTGTTTCCTCTATCTTGAAGAGTACGATGTCAAATGAAGTTTTTTCGGCTTCTGCAATGTGGGAAACCAACAGACCATCGTTGGACGTCAATTGTTGGTTAAAACCAATTGATTTTGTTGGAGCAAAGAAAGTATTGGTGGTATCATTAATTTGTGCAGAAGTCTTCTGTGTAAGAAAGGCCCCAAATGTAGGGACTACTACACAGTTGTACCTGTAAAGCAATTCGCTGATATAGTGTTCTACTCCCATATAGGACAAATATCAAAAAAAATAAGGGCCATAAAAACCCTTCACCTAACTTTTTATTAACATTAATATTTGTGGTATTTTGCACTATCTCATGATAAAATTCCAACACACTACGGATGAGCTCATTGCAATTTTAAGACTGCAACATGTAACCAATATTGGTGACGTCATAGCAAAACGACTTATTGCGCACTGCGGCAGTCCATCGGCTATTTTTGAGTCTAAACGGAACCAGCTATTAGAAATCGACGGTATTGGAACCCATACCATTAGACATTTATTCGATGCGGAACATTTGGCGGCGGCCGAAAAGGAGTATTTGTTCATAACTGCCAATGATGTTGAGTGGACCTATTTTGAAGATGGCGACTATCCGCATTATTTAAAGCATTGTATCGATAGTCCTATCCTGCTTTTTAAAAAGGGAAAGATAGCTTTAGAGGACCGAAAGCTTATTAGTGTGGTAGGCACTCGTAAAATTACGAGTTATGGTGCTGCGTTTTGCGAACGCTTTATTGCGGATATAGCACCTTTAAACCCAATCATTGTAAGTGGGTTTGCCTATGGGGTGGATATTTGTATTCAACGGGAAGCTATAAAACATGGCTTGCAGACCATAGGTTGTTTGGCTCATGGTCTTAATCAGGTATATCCGAAAACACATGGTAAATACCAGGCCGATGTCTGCGCTAATGGAGGATTTTACACAGAATTTTGGAGTACCAGTAGTCCAGAACGGGAGAACTTTTTAAAACGAAACCGCATTATTGCAGGAATGAGCGAGGCAACCTTGGTTGTAGAATCGGCCGAAAAAGGAGGAAGCTTGGTCACGGCCGATATTGCCAATAGCTACAATAGGGATGTTTTTGCCGTGCCCGGACGCACTTCTGATAAATATAGTCTAGGCTGCAACAACCTAATCAAACAACAAAAAGCGCATATGTTGACATCTGCTGCCGATATGATCTATCTGCTAGACTGGGATTTGGAAGAAAAGAAAACGACCTCGGTTCAAAAACAATTGTTCGTAAATCTGGACGAAACCGAACAGGGTATTTATACATACCTACAGCAAAATGGCAAACAATTACTGGATAGCATTGCCCTTTCTTGTAAGCTTCCCATTTTTAAGGCTTCCTCTACCCTTTTGGCAATGGAAATGAAGGGAGTCATACGTCCATTACCAGGTAAATTGTTCGAAGCGATTTAGTGTTTTGACAGACTAACCGGTCTAAAAAATACTGATTGCCCTCTTCTGTCTCATCACTTCGTGTAGTTTATCGGATTTTTTATTTTTAAAGTCGGCCTAAGCGACTCTTGTGCCATGGATGGATGTTTTTAGAACCGACCAACCGGTTCAATTTCTTTTCGATTGATATTTCTAGTTAGTGTTGCTATTCTTTACAGAAGTATTTAACGTGAGTTGGATATTAGCAAGCATTTTTGACGACAAGTTTCTGATAGGGTAGCTAGTTTCAAACTTTCCTTAGTTTAATTACTGCATTATTGGTCATGACAAATAATATGCACCACATGTAATGCCTTGAAAATCAAAATTTATCGTTTATTCAATTTGTGAATTCGGGTAATGCAACTGCTTTTTTTGAGTGCAAAATACTTTACGGATAAAAAGACAGGTTTTACGATATGTTAGCTTAAAATTGAGGCAAGGATAAAATTAGTGGGTATAAATGCTAGTTTTCACATTTTAACTATTTTCGCACGGTAATAAAATAAGAAAATGAAAAGATCCATCGTAGCTATAGCAACATTCCTGATTGGAATAACCACTTTCGCCCAAAAGAAAAAAGATCTTATTGCAGAGGTAGCACAGTTAAAGGCAAAAGCTACCGAAATGCAGGGGCAATTAAACGAAATAGCAAAAACCAAGGAGTTAAATTTACAGGACAGTCTACAAAGCTTTAGCTATGCTTTTGGCACCAGTATTGGCAGTAACCTAAAAACGGTAGGTTTTGATTCACTATCTTATAATGCCTTTTCCATGGCACTGGAAGATGCGTTGAGGGGCGAAGAAAAGATGGAAGTCCAAGATGCGCAGATGCTTATAAAAAGCACGATTCAAGCAAAACAGAAAGCATTGTCCAAAGCCCAAAGTGCGGAAGGCGAACGCTTCTTGGCAGACAACGGAAAACGACCTGAAGTTGTTACTACTGACAGTGGCCTGCAATACGAAATTCTTAATAAAGGAGATGGTGCCATAGCAACATCGACGGACAAGGTAAAGGTGCATTACACTGGAACCCTCATCGATGGAACCGTATTTGATAGCTCTGTAAGGCGGGGTGAGCCAATTACTTTCGGAGTTACCCAGGTAATCCAGGGCTGGACCGAAGCCTTGTTGCTTATGCCCGTTGGCTCTAAATGGAAGGTGTTTATCCCACAAAGTCTGGCTTACGGCCCAAGAGGTTCTGGTGAAATCCCCCCTTATGCAGCATTGATCTTTGAGATTGAATTATTAGGGATTGAGTAAATCCCGCTAACCTTTTAAAGGGGTAAACTATTAATTTCTGAGCAATTTTTTTAACATAACTTTTGCCACTAGTGCTATTATAGTCTAGGTTAACCACGGTAACATACGTTTTCCGGACCTTTCCCTGTGAAAAGCTAAGGGAGGCTTTTAATATCCCAATTTTTCCCGAACTCGTTCTAAAACCCCATCAGCGACTTTTCTTGCTTTTTCGGCACCTATGGCCAAGGCTTCGTCTACTTCGTTCAAATGATTCATGTAGTATTCAAACTTTTCGCGTGGCTGATCAAACTTGTTCTGGATGACCTCGTATAAAGCTTGTTTGGCATGTCCGTAGCCGTAGTTTCCCGCCAAATAGTTGGCGCTCATTTCTTCTATTTGTGGCTGTGATGCCAATATTTTGTAAAGTGCAAATACGTTGTCTGTATTCGGGTCTTTGGCGTCTTCCATGGGGGTACTATCGGTTTGTATGCCCATGATCTGTTTGCGCAATTTTTTATCGGACTGGAATAGATTTATCAAATTTCCTTTACTCTTACTCATTTTGGCACCATCGGTTCCTGGAACGTACATGGTTTCTGCCTGTACCTTACCTTCAGGCAATACAAAAGTATCTCCCAATTGGGCATGGAAACGAGAGGCCACGTCGCGTGTCATTTCAATGTGTTGCATTTGGTCCTTTCCTACAGGTACAATATTGGCATCGTATAACAGAATATCTGCCGCCATAAGCATAGGATAAGTAAAAAGACCGGCATTTACGTCTTCCAAACGATCTTGCTTATCCTTAAAAGAATGTGCTAGGGTCAAGCGTTGGTAGGGAAAAAAGCAACTGAGGTACCAAGAAAGTTCCGTTACCTGCGGCACATCACTTTGGCGATAGAATACGGTTTTTTCAATATCTAACCCAAAGGCCAACCAAGTGGCAGCGGTGGCATAGGTGTTGCTTCTAAGTTCGGCCCCGTTTTTTATTTGCGTTAGGGAATGCATGTCTGCAATAAATAGAAAGGATTCGTTTTTTGGGTCTTGCGCCATCTGTATGGCGGGTATTATAGCACCTAGGATGTTACCTAGATGTGGTGTCCCTGTACTTTGTATACCTGTTAATATTCTTGCCATTTGCTTTTCATGATAAGCAAGCAAAGGTAAAACAAATCAAAAAATAACTATCAAAATCCCTACTTTTGATTCATGCTCAAAATGATAAAAAGTATTGGCCATATTTTGTATCGGATTTGGTTTTATGTTTTGGTGGCAGTACCGATACTCCTTTTTTTTCCCATACTACTAGTGTTTGCCTCAAAAGAGACTTGGTATCCCCAGTTTTTTTGGATGGCACGGAACGTTTGGGCCAAGCCAATCCTTTATGGTATGGGATGCCCGCCAAAAGTGGTATATGAACAACGATTGGTTAGTGGACAGAGTTATATGTTGGTCGCAAATCATACGAGTATGTTGGATATAATGTTGATGCTCTATGTAAGTAAAAATCCCTTTGTATTTGTTGGCAAGAAGGAATTGGTTAAAATTCCTCTATTCGGATTTTTTTATAAAAGGGTCTGTATTTTGGTCGATAGGGAGGACACACGCAGTAGGACCGGAGTGTATCGCAGAGCACAAAAAAGACTGAACCAAGGCTTAAGCATCTGTATTTTCCCGGAAGGAGGGGTGCCAGAAGAACATATTATATTGGACAAGTTTAAGGATGGCGCTTTTAGAATGGCAATTGCTCATAATATACCGGTAGTGCCCATGACCTTTTACGATAATAAAAAGCGGTTTTCTTTTACCTTTTTTAGTGGAGGGCCTGGGATTAGTCGTGCAAAAGTGCACGAGTTTTTTGAAACAGGTATTTTGGCGCAAAGCGACACATCTACCTTGCGTGAAGAGGTGCGGGAGGTAATTTTATCGGATTTAACCTTAGGTCTTAGAACCTAAAACTCAGTCCGCTATAAACACCTACGGTATATGGGTTAAACGTACCATCTGTTTCAGAAAACGTATTTAACTGATATTTGAATACCGGTTCAATGTTCATATGGATGTTACGCGAAAACTTATAGTTGACGCCTAGTCCAAAATTAGCACTAAAATTAAGATTGTTTACGTTTTTTGCGTCGCCCATTTCAGTAGTAAGATTATCGGATGTTAAGGCTACAGAATTATCCACTAAAAATAGCGAGCTTACACCACCAATAACATTTAAACCAAACTTATTGTCTATAAGGGCATAATTTAATTCTAAGGGTATTTCTAAATAGCCCATCTGTTGCGTCATGAAACCCTCCCTTTCGATATTTTGTGATGAAGAAAAGTCGAGCGAATTCGTCGGTGCCTGTTCACGAGCACTACCTCCAGGTTTACTGGAGACAACTAAGTTTTTAGAGGTGGCCCTGTAATTGATGTTATCTATCTGTCCATTTGTTGTTGCTAATGGTGAGGAGGAAAATGCAATATCATTGGTATCGTAACCAAAATCTACTTTATGAATTCCAGTACGTACCCTAAGCTTGGCATTTATTTCATATCCTACTGATACCCCATAACTCATATTGATATTGCCAGACTTTGCATTTGGAACAAATATGGAGTGCACGGAAGAGCCTTCACCGATGGCATTGAAATAAACTGGGGCTACACTTGGTCCGGCAGACCATTTTTTAGTGGGTGTTTCTGCAATAGCTTCCTCTTTTTGGTTTTCTATTTCGTCAAAAATTGATTTTTTATTTGCTGAAAGCGTACTGTCCTTTTTTCGTTCTTTTTCGTTCAATGCTATTTGAGCTTCGGTTATTTCCGAACCTATCTGTCCTGCTATGTTTGCATTGGGCAACTCGTTTTCAATAGCCTTATTTTGCTGTGAATCCCTGTTGTTCGCTGCAACTGCAGTTTCGTTGCCATCCTTTACCATCTTTTTATCGATTTTAATAGGTTGGGAGGGCAGCGCTTTTTCAGCTGACTGTTGTACTGTTTCTTTAGTATTAGCAATGTCACCCTCCGGTGTTAGGTTGGCTTTGTTGATATTCTGATATCTTTCAAGCTTATCTTTACTGGTTTGTGGCGATTGCGCTACAGCTTTATTTTCTTTGGACCATTTGGTGCCGGGAATAGTTTTGTTTTTTTGGGTTTGGTTTTGCGCGTTTTTTAAATAGTCATCTTTTGAATCCTTGGTGGTTGCCACTTGTACTTCGGGTTGCTCGGAAACGGAATCGGATTCAGTATCCGTGGCTACTTCAATGGAATCCGCGTTTTGTTGGTTTACATCCAACTTTTTAGTAGCATCATTAGTAGTGTCTATATTGTCTGTATTTTTTTGCTCAACATCTGTTATGATTTGATCTCCTTGGCTTATTTGATTAAATGGGTTAAAAACAAGGAGCCCCACCACTAATGCAGCCGCGATACCTCCAAGCGACCACCATAAAGGTAGTATTCGTTTCTTTTTCTTTTTGTCCAACGAAGCTTCAATAGATGCCCAGACCTTATCGTCGGGAATTTCTTTGAAACCCAAGAACTTGTCTTGGAACAGTTCGTCTAATTTCTTTTTGCTCATCTTTTTAAGCTTTATTTTTTTGTCGATTCCTATGAATCAAAAATAATTTCCCAATACCATGGCAATGCCTATGATCGATTGTAAAATCTTTGTTTGAATTTTTTCTTTTAAAAGCATTCTAGCACGCGCAAGATTAGATTTTGATGTGCCCGCTGTTGTACCTAACAATTCGCCAATCTCTTTGTGTGTATGTCCATCCAACACATACAGGTTAAACGTGGTTCTATACTTGTTCGGAAGCTCCTGAATGTACCTCAACAAGGTCTGTAAAGGGATATCATCATCTTCCGTATCTAGCACTACCTCTTCTACCGTGTTTTCATTTACCACACTTAAATACTCTTCCTTTCTATATTTTTGCAATACCGTATTTACCGTTATACGTTTCATCCAACCTTCAAAAGACCCTTTAGAGGAAAATTGACCTATTTTATCATAAATGGTCATAAAACTATCGTGCAGACTGTCTTCCGCTTCTGTTTTATTATTGGAATATTTTAAGCAAATACCGTAAAGAACACCAGAATAAGTACGATACAGTTGGGCTTGCGCCTTTCTATCGCCTTTTTTACAGTGTAGTATGAGTTCTTCTTGACTCACTTAAAAATTGGTTGGTTCGGTGTTTTAGTTTACGGGTACATCTAACTCTAGAAATAAAAGTTCGCCCTCACTATTTTCCCCTTGATAAAATCTAAAGGTGTAGGGCTGGTCATGGATAACGGTAAATTTAAAAGAAGCTTGTGCTTCAATTGTTTCTTCCGTACAGCCTGCTTGATCTGTCCTAACAGAACCAATGGCAACAACGTTTCTTACTGTAGTATCTTCTTGTGTAACTTCAAATCCATCAAAAAAGGAACAGTTGTTCGGTAGGGTATAGTCTACCATAACTTCATAGGTTTCATTAAGGTCAAACGACTCCGGTAATACAGCGTTGTTTATACGTAGCGTGGCGAAATGAAAATTTTGACCATTGTCATCGTCAAGAGAGCACCCCCATAACAGAGCTCCTATACAAAATAGAAGGAGCACCAATTTTTTCTTCATCATAGCACTTTGTTTTTACTTTTAAGATGAAAATTGTGCGGAAGGGTTGCGTGCAGGACTAAAAAATCAACAAATAAATAAGGGTATTTAAGAGTTTATCGCTTTAATAGCTTCCCGTATTTTACCTTCCAATTCTTCAAATAGCTCTGGATTGTCTAGCAATAGTGCCTTAACGGCATCTCTACCCTGGCCAAGTTTGGTATCTCCATAGCTAAACCAAGACCCTGCTTTTTTAATGATTTCATATTCAACACCAAGGTCTATAATCTCCCCAACTTTAGAAATACCTTCACCGTACATAATATCGAATTCGGTAGTACGGAAAGGGGGAGCTACTTTATTCTTTACAATTTTAACCCTAGTCTTGTTACCTTGCACATCACCATCTGTATTTTTTATTTGCGTAGACCTTCTAATATCTATCCTAACCGAAGCATAAAATTTAAGTGCATTACCACCGGTTGTTGTTTCTGGGTTACCGAACATTACACCAATTTTTTCCCTTAGTTGGTTAATGAAAATAACGGTACAATGTGTTTTACTAATAGAACCCGTTAGTTTTCGCAGTGCCTGTGACATTAAACGCGCATGAAGTCCCATTTTAGAATCGCCCATTTCACCTTCAATTTCGCTTTTAGGTGTTAATGCGGCGACAGAATCTATGACTACAATATCAATAGCTCCCGAGCGTATCAAATTATCGGCAATTTCCAATCCTTGTTCTCCGTTGTCAGGTTGGGAGATAATAAGATTATCGATATCTACTCCTAATTTTTCGGCATAAAAGCGGTCAAAGGCGTGTTCTGCATCAATAAATGCTGCTATCCCACCATTTTTTTGAGCTTCCGCAATAGCATGTAGTGTTAATGTGGTTTTACCTGATGATTCCGGACCATATATTTCGATGACCCTTCCACGAGGATAACCCCCTACGCCTAAAGCAATGTCAAGTCCTAAGGACCCTGAAGGAATTACTTCTACATCGGCAACAACACTATCCCCCATTTTCATAACAGCACCTTTGCCGTAGGTTTTGTCCATTTTATCAAGGGTAAGCTTAAGGGCTTTTAATTTTGCTTCTTTTTCAGAACTCATAGTGTATGATTTTTTAAATATTCAGGATAATTCTTGGCTTATACGGATTAGAACTTTTATAAAGTTTTAATCCAGTGTGTGTTTTTAAGGCGACACGGCTTATCTATCAAAAGCCTTTACATTTTATGGATTGCTAAATTAACATTTCTTTTTTTTAAATGATTGTTGTAAGGTCAAATTTGTTTTAAGGAATACGATTTAAGACTGGATATGGGGTTTTATAAAAATACTTCCCGAAATAATTACAAACAGTTGACAAGTCTGCAGTTTGAAAGGCTTTTTAGTACAAAAAACAAAAAATGATATCGTTGTAATTTTTAGTTAAGGCTGAGAAGTTCAAAAAAGTAACTAACGCTACGCAACCCTTTTGCAAAACAGTCATCTTTATTGTATACAAATGGTTAATAGAATTGGTGTTGTTGTTCGCAAACAACGCATCGTTGGTGGTCATCTCCTTTTAAGTAGACTAAATGTTTCTATGAAGAAGAAAAATGGAATGGCCCATAAAGAGTCTTGAGAAGTCAAGGCTCTTTTTAGTTTAGGGTCTATGCGCATTCAACAAATGGTAATTCAGTTCAATTTATACTACCTTTGTCCTTTCGATTTTTCTTTAACTTAAACATTGGTATAGCATGCAACTGTACAATACATTAAGTGCGAAGGAAAGAGCTGCCTTAATAGCGGAAGCCGGCAAAGAACGCCTTACGATCTCTTTCTACCAGTACGCACATATTGGAAATACATCCATATTCAGAAATCATTTATTTATTCATTGGGATGCCCTAGAGGTTTTGGGACGTATATACGTTGCAAATGAGGGGATTAACGCCCAATTATCAGTTCCTGCGGAAAATTTTGAAACATTTAAGGCGCATTTGGATAGTATCTCCTTTTTACAAGGGGTCCGCCTCAATATTGCCATTGAACAGGACAATATGTCTTTTTTAAAATTGAAGGTAAAAGTGCGTCACAAGATTGTTGCGGACGGGCTTAATGATGCTTCTTTTGACGTTACGAATAAAGGGGTTCATGTAAACGCCTTGGAGTTTAACCAGCTCATAGAAGACCCGGATACCGTTCTAGTAGATATGCGAAACCACTATGAAAGTGAAATAGGCCATTTCAAAAACGCAATTACACCCGATGTAGATACGTTTAGGGATTCTTTGGATATCATAGAAAACGACCTGAAAGAATATAAGGAAGATAAAAAGTTGGTCATGTATTGTACCGGAGGAATTCGCTGTGAAAAGGCCAGTGCCTATTATAAGCACAAAGGGTTTAAGCAGGTGTATCAACTGGAGGGTGGAATTATCGAGTATGCCAGGCAGGTAGAAAATCAGCGTTTAGAGAACAAGTTCAAAGGCAAAAATTTTGTGTTTGATCACCGCCGTGGCGAGCGAATTTCGGAAGATGTCATTGCCAACTGCCATCAATGCGGAGAACCTTGTGATGAACATGTGAATTGTGCAAATGAGGCCTGTCATCTATTGTTTATACAATGTGCTTCCTGTGCCGATAAAATGAATGAATGTTGTTCCGATCACTGTAAGACAGTACATGAATTGCCTTTTGAAGAACAGAAAGCATTACGAAGGGGAAAAACAGTTAGTAATTTGATATTTAAAAAAGGACGCTCCGAGGTTCTAAAGTTTAAGAAGTAGCTTTTGCCTAAAGCCCATAGTCGCCTCAACCCCACTTTCACTTCACATTAAAAAAATAGTATCTTTACATTTAAGATATAGTTTTTTACGAACCTTAATCCAAAAAACAACTTGTTTTTTGGAGTCAATATATATAATATGGGGTGTAGCAGTTGTTCTACCGGTACGGATGGACAACCTAAGGGATGCAAGAATAACGGTACTTGCGGTACGGATGGTTGCAATAAATTAACAGTTTTTGATTGGCTTTCTAATATGTCGCTTCCTAATGGGCAAAAACCCTTTGATTTTGTGGAGGTGAGATTTAAAAATAGCAGAAAGGAGTTCTTTAAGAATACAGAAAATCTTTCGCTTTCTATTGGAGACGTGGTTGCCACACAGGCCACATCTGGTCACGATATTGGTATGGTTACCTTAACAGGCGAGCTTGTTCGTGTACAGATGAAGCGAAAGAAGGAGGATTTTAAAAAAGATGATTTTCCCAAAGTATATAGAAAGGCCTCACAAAAAGACATTGATATCTGGAAGAAATGTAGGGATAGGGAAGAAGAAATCAAAAAACGTGCCCGTGAAATCGCTATTATACTGGAGCTTCAAATGAAGATTTCTGATGTAGAGTTTCAAGGAGATGGCTCAAAGGCTACTTTTTATTATACGGCAGAAGAACGGGTAGACTTTCGGCAACTTATCAAGGACATGGCCAAGGCCTTTGGTATTCGAATAGAAATGCGACAAATAGGCTACAGGCAAGAGGCACAGCGGTTAGGAGGTATTGGCTCTTGTGGCAGAGAACTTTGTTGTTCCACCTGGCTTCATGATTTTAGGTCGGTTAGTACTTCTGCGGCGCGCTACCAGCAATTATCTTTAAATCCTCAAAAACTGGCAGGACAATGTGGCAAGCTTAAATGTTGTCTAAACTATGAGTTGGATGTTTATTTAGATGCATTAAAGGATTTTCCATCGCAGGAAACCAGATTGTTCACTGAAAAAGGACTTGCCTTTTGTCAAAAAACAGATATTTTCAAACAATTATTATGGTTCTCGTATAAAGATGAGCCTTCCAATTGGCATGTGCTATCCAAAGACCAGGTTAACGAAATTTTAGAAAAGAACAAGAAAAAGGAAAAAGTTGTCAGTTTAGAGGCTTATGCTGTTGACAACGTAATAGAAGAAAAAGTAGTTTTTGAAAATGTTGTGGGCCAGGATAGCCTTACGCGGTTTGATAAGCCAAAGAGAAAGGGCAACCGAAACAACAGGAACCGAAACCGTAATAAAAATAGGAATAAAGCTGTTAGTGCTAAAAGTGGAGGGAATAACAGGAAAAATAACAATAGAACGAAGAAGAATACGAACAGAAATCCAAAGTCTAAAAATGATTAGACTTCTTTATCTTTTAATATGCTCAACTATACTGATATCTTGCTCAGATACACCGGTGTTTTCCGAATACAAAAGTGTAAGTGGAGCAGTTTGGAACAAAGATGACGTTAAGGAATTTACCTTTTCAAAAATGGATTCCCTACAAGGATATAACGTGTTCATCAATGTTAGAAACGACCAAAACTTCCCATATAGCAATCTTTTTTTAATCGCTTCGTTAAATACACCGGAAGGTGAAGTAGTGCAAGATACCTTGGAATATAATATGGCCCTACCAGACGGGACGTGGCTCGGAAAGGGTAGTGGCAGTATTAAAGAGAACAAATTATGGTATAAGGAAAACATCGTTTTTCCTACTTCTGGCGTATATACGTTAGAGGTTTCGCATGCAATGCGTAAAAACGGAAACATATCCGGAGTCGTAGGACTAAAAGGTATAACGGACGTAGGCATTGAGATAACAAAAAACAACCCATAATTCAATGGCAAAAACGGTTAAAAAGGAAGAATCCAAAGGATTTTTTAAATATATAAAATGGTTCTGGATACTATTTGTTTCAGGAATTGCGCTGTTCGCATTACTTTTTTTATCGGCTTCTTGGGGTTTTTTCGGTGAATTACCCCCGTATGAGTATCTAGAAAATCCACAGACCAATTTAGCATCACAGATCGTTTCTTCAGATGGAGAGCTCCTTGGTAAGTTTTATTTGGATGATAATAGAACCGATGTAACCTATGATGAGCTTCCAGAAAATTTGGTCAATACGCTCATAGCAAGTGAAGATATCCGTTTTAGGGAGCATTCCGGTATAGATGCCAGAGGCACACTTAGAGCTGCTTTTTATTTGGGAAAACGAGGAGGCGCAAGTACCATTACCCAACAGTTGGCAAGACAACTTTTTGTAGGGGTAAGCGCCAGAGGAATCGTCGCAAGGTTACAACAAAAACTAAAGGAGTGGGTTTTGGCAACGCGTTTGGAACGCAGTTACACCAAAGAGGAAATCATCGCCATGTACCTTAATATCTATGACTTTGGAAACAACGCCGATGGTATTCGTTCCGCCTCCCGAATTTACTTTGGAAAAGAACCGAAGAATCTCAAGGTAGAGGAATCTGCAATGCTGGTAGGAATGCTTCAGAACTCATCGCTTTTTAATCCATTAAGAAGAGAGGAAATTACCCTGAACAAACGAAATATCGTTTTAGGCCAATTGGCGCGTTACGATTATATTACCGAGCAGGAGAAAGATTCGCTGCAAGCCTTAAGAATGGATATCAATTTTAATCCAGAAAGTCATAGAGAAGGACTGGCTACGTATTTTAGAATGTACTTGCAACGCTATATGAGGGGTTGGATAGATAAGAATCCAAAACCTGCAAGAGAAGGAGAGCGGGACCGTTACAATCTGTATCTGGATGGATTGAAAATCTATACGACCATCGATTCTAGAATGCAGCTAAATGCAGAAGAAGCGGTCGCTGAACACATGGAACGCTTGCAAACTGAATTTTTTGTTCAGAATACGAAAGAACGAAATCCTACCACCCCATTCTTAGATTTGACTACCGAGGAAACCGATGCGATTATGGAACGTGCCATTAAATCCTCGGAACGGTGGCGGAAAATGAAGGATGCCGGAAAATCTGAAAAGGAAATACGGGAGTCTTTCACCAAAAAAACGGAGATGACCGTGTTTGATTGGAAAAGTGATACACGCGAAAAAGATACCGTACTTACCCCTTTGGATTCTATTCGCTATTACAAGACGTTTTTACGTGCTTCCATGATGTCCATGGAACCACAATCCGGTCATGTAAAGGCTTGGGTTGGTGGTGTGGACTACAAACATTTTCAATATGATAATGTGATACAAGGCGCACGGCAGGCGGGTTCTACCTTCAAGCCTTTTGTGTACGCCGCAGCTATTGATCAGTTACGATTATCGCCTTGCGAAACCTTACCCGATACCCAGTATTGTATCGAGGCTGGTAAACATGGTAATATGGAACCATGGTGCCCTAGGAATTCGGATTTTAAGTATTCTGGAAAGGATATGACCTTAAAATACGCCTTAGCGAACTCGGTAAACACTGTAACAGCTCAATTGATAGACAAGGTAGGCCCTAAGTCGGTCGTGTCCATTGTGAAAGACTTAGGTTTTACCAATGAAATTCTACCGGTGCCTGCCATTGCTTTAGGTACAGAATTGGTTAATGTATATGAAATGGTGGGTGCCTATGGTGCGTTCGCCAACCAAGGGGTATATGTGAAACCTGTAATGGTTACTAGAATAGAAGATAAAAACGGGACAGTGCTGTACGAATATGTTCCAGAAACTAAGGATGTTTTAAGCAAAGAGGTTTCCTACGCTATGGTAGATTTGATGAAGGGTGTAACCCAAGGCGGGTCAGGTACCAGACTACGTCATAGTTACAATAAGAACAATACTGTCTATAAAGAGGTGATGACAGGATATCCTTATGAGCTTACGAACCCTATTGCCGGTAAAACAGGGACTACCCAAAACAATAGTGATGGTTGGTTTATGGGTATGGTACCCAATTTGGTAACGGGTGTTTGGGTAGGCGGAGAAGAACGATCCGTACATTTTAAGAACATTCTATATGGTCAAGGTGCCACTATGGCCCTACCTATTTGGGGGTTATACATGAAAAAGAACTATGCAAATGAGGAGTTGGGTGTTTCCACAGCCGATTTTGAGAAACCTGAGGACATGACAATACAGACCGACTGTGAAAAATTCAATGAAGGCCAACAAAAGGATTTTGATATTGAGGAAGATTTAGATGATTTGGATTTTTAACGCTAATGAATAATTACATGCTGTTATAGCCTATAATTAAAGTAACGACCTCGCATTATGCGAGGTCTTTTTTTTTGGGAATACACTAATAATAGCTGTAACTTGGACATACAATAATTAATAGTGTTATGATACGAAAAACTGTAACCGATGTACAAGAAGCCCTAGCCGGTGTAGAAGACGGGATGACCATGATGCTAGGTGGGTTTGGTCTTTGTGGTATTCCAGAGAAGGCTATCGCCCAATTGGTAGCTTTGGGCGTAAAAGATATTACCTGTATTTCTAACAATGCCGGCGTCGATGACTTTGGTTTAGGACTATTATTGCAAAAACGTCAAATTAAAAAAATGATTTCTTCCTATGTTGGAGAGAACGATGAGTTTGAGCGCCAAATGTTAAGCGGAGAGTTGGAAGTGGAGCTCACTCCACAAGGAACTCTTGCTGAAAAATGTAGGGCGGCTCAAGGTGGTTTCCCGGCTTTTTTTACACCGGCAGGTTATGGTACAGAAGTAGCCGAAGGAAAGGAAACCCGCGAATTTAATGGTAAAATGTATGTTCTTGAAGAGGCCTATAAGGCCGATTTTGCTTTTGTTAAGGCGTGGAAAGGCGATGAAGCAGGAAATCTTATTTTTAAGGGAACCGCAAGAAACTTTAACCCTGTAATGTGTGGAGCGGCTAAGATAACGGTTGCCGAGGTAGAAGAATTGTTGCCTGCTGGAAGTTTAGACCCTAATCAAGTACATATACCTGGAATCTTCGTACAGCGCATATTTGAGGGAGAATCCTATGAAAAGAGAATTGAGCAACGAACTGTAAGACAAAGGATATAAGCGATGTTGGACAAAAATGGAATTGCAAAAAGAATTGCACAGGAAGTAAAGGACGGATATTATGTGAACCTAGGCATAGGCATACCTACTTTGGTGGCCAATTTTGTACGTGAGGATATTAGTGTTGAGTTTCAAAGTGAAAATGGAGTTTTAGGAATGGGGCCTTTTCCTTTTGAGGGAGATGAGGACGCAGATATTATTAATGCTGGGAAACAAACGATTACCACCTTACCAGGCGCATCGTTCTTCGATTCCGCACTCAGTTTTGGCATGATAAGGGGTAAGCATGTAGACCTTACTATCCTGGGTGCTATGGAGGTTGCCGAGAATGGCGATATCGCCAACTGGAAAATACCTGGTAAAATGGTAAAAGGAATGGGCGGAGCTATGGATTTGGTCGCTTCCGCTGAGCAGATTATCGTAGCCATGATGCATACCAATAGAGCCGGTGAATCAAAATTATTAAAAGCGTGTTCACTGCCTTTGACCGGAGTAGGTTGTGTGAAGAAAATTGTAACCAACCTAGCTGTATTAGAAGTAACTCCAGAGGGATTTGTATTAATGGAGCGTGCTCCTGGAGTTTCTGTAGAAGAAATCAAGGACGCTACAGAAGGGGCACTTATTATAAATGGAGAAGTACCAGAGATGGTATTAAATTAGAAAAGCAATGTGTTTCATCGAGAAAAAGAATCAATATGATTTTTTCACAACATTTTATGAGGGGTTGACAACAATAATATGGAATTTAAAAACGTTAGCTGCTATATTTAGAGTGTTAAAACTATATTATGACCCAAATAAAACTATAAAATTAACCTAAAACAAACCTCATGGCACCACAAGAAAACGTACAAGTATATCACAATGATTTCTTCAGCGGTATCATCCGATTGACCAAAAAGTTATTTATGCTATAGTATTTTTTAAAAGAATGATGTAAAAAGAGCGACTTCCCCAAGTTGCTCTTTTTTTATACAATGTATTTTGGGGAATATGCTTTTGAATGCTTATCCGTGGTTGTGTTAGTTGCTTATAAATATTTTATCTTTATCTAGTGGAGCTAGATTTAAGACAATGTAAGGAAATTGATGTAGACACACTGGCTGTACTCTCTAAAGACACCTTTTCTGAGGCTTTTGAGAAGGATAATAATCCGCGTGATTTTAAATCTTATATCAATTCAGCCTTTAATAGGGATACGTTACTTAAGCAGCTACGAAACCCAAATAGTATTTTCTATTTTGTGTATGCGGACAACCGATTGATAGGATACTTGAAGATAAATCAACTTCAAGCACAAACGGATGTTAAATCGAAGGAGGGTATAGAATTGGAGCGTATCTATATAAAAGACGAATTTCAAGGACAAGGCTATGGCGCATTACTCATACAAAAACTAAGAAAAATAGGAATACAGGCAAAAAGACGTTTCCTGTGGCTAGGAGTTTGGGAAAAGAATGTAAAAGCCATACAGTTTTATCAAAGGCATGGTTTTAGTAAATTTGGAACCCATCCTTATTACATAGGAACAGATAAACAAACAGATTGGTTAATGAGGTGTGATTTAATTTAAGCAGTAGACTAAATACAGAATAACATATGAAATTTTTAGCAGGCCTTTTTTTACTAGTTTCCTTTAGTGTAATAGGACAGTCCCAATCATATTACTTTCCGGAACGCAATACCGCTTGGGAACAGAAGTCTCCGAAAGAGTATAATATAGATACTTTTAAGTTGCAGGAAGCCGTGTCATTTGCGGAGTCCAATGAATACTCTGGGTCTCGAGATTTAAGGATTGCTATCCTTAAAGGTTTCGAACGAGAACCATTTCACGAAATTCTGGGTCCCACCAAAAAGCGTGGAGCACCAGCCGGTATGATACTAAAAAATGGTCGTGTTATAGCCCAATGGGGAGATACAAAGCGTGTTGATATGACCTTTAGTGTAACCAAAAGTTTTCTGAGTACTATGGCGGGTTTGGCACTTGATAACGGATTAATTACAAGTACGAATGATAAAGTGGGACAGTATATTTGGGATGGAACTTTTGAAGGGAGCCATAATTCTAAAATAACCTGGGAGCATTTGCTACAACAAAATTCCGCATGGTCCGGGGAGCTTTGGGGCGGCAAGGATTGGGCCGATAGACCGCCAAAGGAAGGTGGTATTGATGATTGGAAGTTTGAGACGCCTAAAGAACCCGGAACGGTCATGGAGTATAACGATGTACGTGTTAATGCCCTAGCCTATGCGCTAACGCATGTTTGGCGCAAGCCAATGCCAGTGGTCTTAAAGGAACATATTATGGATAAAATTGGAGCATCGACAACTTGGCGTTGGTATGGTTATGACCACGCGTGGACAGAGGTAGACGGAATGAAAATGAAATCGGTCACTGGTGGAGGTCATTCCGGCGCGGGCCTATTTATTAGTACGGAGGATATGGCGCGTTTTGGGCTGTTATTTCTGAATGACGGTAAATGGAAGCAGGAACGTTTGATCAGCGAAGATTGGATAAAGATGGCGATTGCTCCGTCGAAACCCAATGTGAACTACGGCTACATGTGGTGGCTGAATAAAAAGGGGGATAGACATTGGGAAGGCCTATCCGAAAACATTTTCTATGCTGCCGGATTTGGAGGAAATTTCATAGTGGTGGATAAAGAAAATGATTTGGTTGTGGTTACACGATGGTTGGAGCCAACTAAGGTAGGCGATTTCATGACCAGAGTAAATGCCGCGCTGCGTTACAACTGATTAAGAATGGCAATAGCTTTGTCCAGGGTTTCTTGTTTTTTGGCAAAGCAAAAACGCAGTACCTTATCATCCCGATTATTAACGTTGAAGGAGGAAATGGGAATGCTAGCTATGCCCGTTTCTGTTATAAGGCTTGTGGCAAATAACTCATCTGGCGCATCGGTGATATTGGTATAGTCTAGAAGTTGAAAGTAAGTGCCTTCGGAAGGTTTCCATTTGAAATTGGAGTCCGAGAGGCCATTGATAAAGTAGTCCCTTTTTTGTTGATAAAAAGCGTTGAGGTCCAAATAATGACTTTCATTCTTTAGATAGGCCGCCATAGCACGTTGAACAGGATGGTCTACACAAAACACTGCGAATTGATGTACTTTCCGAAACTCTTCCATAAGAGGTGCTGGAGCGGCACAATAGCCAATTTTCCATCCGGTCACATGAAACGTCTTTCCAAAAGAAGCACAGATAAAGCTTCTTTTGGCCAAGTCTGGATAACGGCAGGCGCTTTTATGTAAGGATCCGTCGAAAGCAATATGTTCGTATACTTCATCGCTTAACAATAGGATGTTGGTAGGTTTTAGAATCGCCTCTAGTTTGAGCATCTCTTTTTGTGATAGCATTCGCCCCGTGGGGTTATGGGGGGTGTTTAAAATTACCATCTTTGTTCTAGGTGTAATCAATTTTTGAAAAGCTTCCCAGTCGACCCTATAGTCCTTTGCTGGTAATTGCAAGTATACGGGAACACCGCCGTTTAAGCGAATAGCTGGCTCGTAACAGTCATACGCGGGTTTTATGACAATTACTTCGTCTCCTGTGTGCACAAAGGCGGTAATCGCTGTAAAAATAGCTTGTGTAGCACCTACTGTTATGGTTATTTCTGTTTCCGGATGATACTCGTATGTATGGGTTTTTATGATTTTTTCTGAAATAGCTTCACGTAGTCCAAAGTAGCCCTGCATTGGCGCATATTGATTGTGGCCGTTCTGCATGGCTTCATCAACAAGCTTGATAAGTTTTGGGTCCGACTCAAAATTTGGAAAGCCTTGGGAAAGGTCTATGGCTTTGTGTTTTCTAGCCAAATTACCTACCGTGGTGAAAATAGTCGTTTCAATATTAGGAAGCTTGGAGGAATGCTGCATAGCGGATATCAATTTGTCTTAAAGATAGTTTAGTTCGTTTGATTCTCTAAATGGCTAATGACTTGGTTTAGGCAGTTTTCTAAATTCTTTTTTACCTCACTTTCCCAAAAACGAAAAACGGTATAATTTAAGTCATCGAGCTTTTTGTTCACTTCCCTATCCCGTTGCATATTACGCTCTATTTTCGCAATCCAAAATTCCCTATTCGTCTTTACTTTAGGTTTACGTTCCTCCCAATTATGGCCATGCCAGTATTCACCATCAATAAAAATTACCGTTCTGTATTTTTTGAGTACGATGTCCGGTTTCCCAATTAGTTTTTTATAATCTATTCGGTAACGATAACCGGCAGCATATAAAGCCTTCCTAAACGCGAGCTCAGGTTTGGTATTTTTCCCGCGAATCTTACTCATGATTTTTGAGCGCTGAGGTGTAGTATAGAATCCCGATTCCTCATTAAATCTTGGGACTTTGATGCGTTCTTCAGAATATTTTTTGGACATATTCTAAATATAAAAAATCCCATGCTGAAGGGCATGGGATTTTCTATCTATTTTAATTAGTATTTGATTAGCCTTTTACGGTAGCACTCATATATTCGCGATTCATTCGCGCTATGTTTTCCAAGGAAATTCCTTTAGGACATTCTATTTCGCAAGCTCCGGTATTGGTGCAGTTTCCAAAACCTTCCAAATCCATTTGACGCACCATGTTCTGTACTCTATCTACTGCTTCGACCTGACCTTGTGGTAACAAAGCATATTGCGATACTTTTGCGGAGGTAAAGAGCATAGCACTTGCATTTTTACAAGCAGCAACACAAGCGCCACATCCAATACACGCTGCCGAATAAAAAGCGTCATCGGCATCATGTTTATCGATAGGAATAGAGTTAGCATCTTGAGTATTACCCGACGTGTTTACGGAAATATAACCTCCCGCTTGTTGAATTCTATCAAAGGCCGTTCGGTCTACAATCAAATCTTTGATTACAGGAAACGCTTTTGCTCTAAACGGTTCTATAGTAATGGTGTCGCCATCATTAAATTTACGCATATGAAGTTGGCATGTGGTAACCAATCTATCCGGTCCGTGAGGTTCTCCATTAATTTGCAAGGAACAAGACCCACAAATACCTTCACGACAATCATGGTCAAATTCTACAGGTTCTTCCCCCTTGTTGATCAAATCTTCATTAAGAACATCCATCATTTCCAAAAAGGACATATCACCATCTATACCGTCTATGGCATAGTCCATCATTTTTCCTTTGGAATTAGCGCTTTTTTGACGCCAGATTTTCAATGTTAATTTCATAGTTTTTATTTTGTATTTGGTTGATGGTTTAAGTTGAAATCAAACAACTCTTAAACGTATCAACTATAAACTATTTATATGAACGCGTTTTCAATTCTATATTCTCGTACTTTAATTCTTCTTTATGAAGCACGGCATCTTTAGGTTCGCCTTTGTATTCCCATGAGGATACAAATTTAAAGTTCTCATCGTCTCGCAATGCTTCTCCTTCCTTCGTTTGATATTCTTCGCGGAAGTGGCCACCACAGGATTCGTTTCTTGTTAACGCATCTTTTGCGAACAATTCTCCTAGTTCTAGGAAATCTGCAACACGGCCAGCTTTCTCCAATTCTTGATTTTTAGTATCAGGGGAACCGGGTACGCGAACATTTTCCCAAAAATCTGCACGTAACGCTGAGATTTCATCAATCGCTTCCTGTAATTCTTCTGCATTACGGGACATACCACATTTATTCCACATGATTTTACCAAGTATTTTGTGGTAATAATCAACGGAATGTGTTCCTTTCCCACTCATCAATTTTTCTATTCTATCGCGCACTTCTTTTTCAGAAGCCTCGAATTCTGGAGAATCTGTAGGTATTTTTCCTGTTCTGATGTCCTTGGATAAGTAATCTCCGATAGTGTAAGGTAGGACAAAATATCCGTCGGCTAAACCTTGCATTAAGGCAGAAGCACCAAGTCTGTTGGCACCGTGATCGCTAAAATTAGCTTCACCGGCAGCATAACAGCCTTCTACTGTTGTTTGTAAATTGTAATCTACCCAAAGGCCACCCATGGTGTAGTGAACTGCAGGATATATCATCATTGGAGTCTTGTACGGATTTTCATCAACGATTTTTTCGTACATCTGAAATAGGTTTCCGTATTTCGTCTCTATCACTTCCTCGCCCAATGCCCGTATGGTTTTGTCATCGGCATCCTTCATTCCAGAGGTCAACGCTTTTTCCTTACCGTAACGCATAATAGCAGCATCAAAATCCAAATACACCGCTTCGCCTGTTTTGTTTACGCCAAATCCAGCATCGCATCGTTCTTTCGCTGCTCTGGAGGCTACATCTCTTGGGACTAAGTTTCCAAAAGCTGGGTAGCGTCTTTCTAAATAGTAATCTCTGTCTTCCTCTTTAAGTTGCGTAGGCTTTAGTTTGCCTTCGCGTATGGCTTGTGCATCTTCAGATTTGGCGGGAACCCAAATACGGCCATCGTTCCGTAAGGATTCCGACATCAATGTTAATTTAGATTGATGATCTCCAGAAACCGGAATACATGTAGGGTGTATTTGTGTAAAGCATGGATTAGCCATAAAAGCTCCTCTTCGGTGCGCTCTCCAGGCGGCCATCACATTACTGCCCATGGCATTGGTGGAAAGGAAAAATACGTTTCCGTATCCTCCTGTTGCTAAAACCACGGCATGTGCTGAATGACGTTCTATTTCTCCTGTAACAAGATTACGTGCTATGATACCACGAGCTTTTCCATCAACCTTTACCAAATCCATCATTTCATGACGGTTAAAAGGCTGAATCTTTCCTCTATTGATTTGACGGTTCATAGCAGAGTATGCACCTAATAATAGTTGTTGTCCAGTTTGTCCTTTGGCATAAAATGTTCTGGAAACCAATACACCGCCAAAAGAACGGTTGTCCAATAAACCTCCGTATTCACGGGCAAAAGGAACGCCTTGTGCCACACATTGGTCAATAATCTGTCCAGATACTTCCGCCAAACGATATACGTTTGCTTCACGGGAACGATAATCGCCACCTTTTACGGTATCGTAAAATAATCGGTAATTGCTATCGCCATCACCTTGGTAATTCTTAGCGGCATTGATACCCCCTTGTGCTGCAATAGAGTGAGCACGTCTTGGGGAATCTTGATAGCAGAATGTTTTTACGTTATAGCCTAATTCTGCTAATGTAGCAGCGGCAGAACCTCCGGCCAATCCGGTACCAACAACGATAATATCTATGTTACGTTTGTTGGCAGGGTTAACAAGGTCAATATCATTTTTATGTTTGGTCCATTTATCGGCCAGCGGCCCAGCAGGAATTTTAGAATCCAATATGCCCATATTTAATGTGTTATTGGGTTAAGATGATGATATATTGCAATTAGGGCGAATCCTAATGGAATGCCAATAGCGTATATTTTGGTGAATGTTTTTATCGCAGGGGTATATTTGTTATTTACACCCATAGTTTGAAAGGAGGAGGCGAAACCATGCAGTAAATGCAAGGCCAATAACCCGAAAGATATTACATAAAGTACTGTTCTTACTATGGGTTCAAATTTCTCTACCGTCTCTGCATAATAGCGCGTTGGGTCTTCAGGTTTTGCTTCTATATATTTGTAAGCCATTTCATGCACCCAGAAATCATACATATGCAGTCCTAAAAACGCTAGTACTACCAAGCCCGTAATAATCATGTTTCTTGAAATCCATGAAGCATTGGCGCTACCCTTGTATTTGGCATATTTAACCGAACGTGCCTTATTGTTCTGTATTTCTAATGCTATACCCATAACAAAGTGCACAATAACACCGGCTATTAGAATAGGTTGAAGTATATATTGAACCAAAGGGTTATATCCCATAAAATGAGACCACGTATTAAACGTTTCTGGAGCAATAACGGATGTAATGTTGATGACAAAATGTTGACCTAAGAAAAAGACCAGAAAAAGACCGGAAAGCGCCATCACTACTTTTCGGGCTATTGAAGATGTTAACAATCCACTCATTTGTTCAAAATTTAGCATTTCAAATTTACGGCACGGTTTAGTTATTAACAACTTTATTAAGCCTTTAGTACATTATTTAGACCCATTTTGATCTTATTGAAAAAGCTGTTTAGATTTTACCATTCAAATACCTTAGTTTAGAACAATTTATTAAACAGAAATCAGAATTGTATTGTAGCAAAAATCAAGATAAAATAGTTAAGAAATTGAATCTGAGCAGTAATAGGGGAAGGGTATTAACTTCTATTCCGAGTTTGTTTAGTTGTAATTTTATTATGCAATCTGTTTATAGAAAGGAAACACTTATACTTAACCTTTGTCGAGAGCCATCCAAAAAATATAAGTACAGTATTGTTTATGGAAATAGAAAGTGAAAATAAAGCCATAATTATTGGGGGAGAAACCGTTTCTCCGGGTAAGTCCAAGTTTGTGAAAATAACGATAGATCGTTTGCCAACGGGTACTATAATAGATATTCCGGTCTACGTGTTCAATGCCAAAAAGCCTGGACCTGTGGTACTGGTGCAAGCTGGATTACACGGAGATGAGGTGAATGGAGTGGAAATCGTACGCAGTATGTTGCACAATGGAAGCTTTAAGATAGATGCCGGGGCAGTGATTGCAGTGCCAATATTGAATATATTTGGATTTATCCATTATTCTAGAGATGTGCCGGACGGTAAGGATGTTAACAGAAGTTTTCCAGGAACAAAATCGGGATCTATGGCAAGTAGGATTGCCTATCATTATCTACGGGAAATATTGCCCCAAATAGATGTGGCCATAGATTTACATACCGGCGGTGGGCAACGACATAATTTTCCACAGATCAGATATACCAAAGAAGATCAAAAAAGTGCTCAATTGGCCAGGATGTTCAATGCTCCATTTACGTTTACTTCAAAGCTGATAAAAGGCTCTTTTAGGAATGCTGCTTTTAGATTGCAGATACCGGCTATCGTTTTTGAAGCCGGTGAAAGTATGCGATTTGACGAATTTTCGATCAAGCAGGGCATTACAGGAATTCTTAATGTGTTTCGGTGTTTAAATATGATGGGAATAGGCAACGAGGACCGCAATGAATTAAACCAACCGGTTTATTTGATTGAACGAAAATGGCTTCGGGCACCCACAGCAGGAATCTTTGTGTCAAAAATCATTAATGGAAGTAAGGTTGAAAAGGGCGATTTACTAGGTTTAGTGTCCGACACCTATGCAAAAAAAACAAAACGGATAAATGCTCCTTTTGATGGGTATATTATTTGTTTAAATCATCAAGCGGTTGTTAATCAAGGAGATGCATTGTTGCATATAGGATCGTCAGCTATTTAAGGAAGTCTTTTGCATGTTTCCAATTGCTCCAAACTCCATGCGATAGCATCTTCTAAATCCTGAAACTTTTGCAATGAGCCTTTAAAGAACATTTTTTCCAATAATGTACTTGGTAAACTTCCTGTGGTACTTCCCACAACGGAATAGTATGCCAAATCATGTCTGTTTTTGTAAAACTTAATCCAATCTGTTGGAACTACGGTGTAGCTATGAATTCTATTTGATATATAGACAATAGGTTTATTATCTCCATAGAATTGTTTTGCTGCCTTAACAACTTTTTCAGCCATTTTCCACTGGAAGAGAACCCCTTTGTTGATTTCTGAAATTACTAGAACATCAAAAAAGTAGAAAGTCCCAAATTCGAATTCTCGCACTTCTCTTATGTTTTTAAAGTAGCTTAACTCCTTTACTCGTTTCATAAATCAACTTTAAAACTGACTAGCCTCTAAATATAGGGATAATAGCGTTTTAGATACTAATTAACGGAAAAAACATGCAGCATATTAAGGCTTTTAATCTACCGTAAGCTTTTTTTAATTTCAAATTTCATACTATTTGGATGTCAGGAAAACTTCTGGTGTTGTTTTTATGAAATAATGTCATTTTTCAGTTAGTTTATACCTCGATGGTAAAAGGATTATTAACAACATACCAATAAATATAGCGCTAGCAAATGCTTAAAAAGTTTTTTAACTTTCAAAATCATCGCCATTTCCAAATTAATTATAGTTTTGATTTTTACATCTTTTTTTTGATGGCTTGGACGAATCAATGCTATCAAGAGAATAAGTTCATAAATCATTCCATATCCTTAAGCTGAATGGAAAGTGCCCTTGTAGATAATTGAACTTCTATCAGACTCAGTATCAACGAAACCATTAAAGCCAGTAGACTAGCGCCAAAAATTACTTTGGCCATTGTAGCATATTCTAAATAAATCAATGCCATGGTTAGTACCGCCAATAAAAAACTAAAGATGGCGGTAGCTTGCATGTTTTTGATAATGATCAAACGTTTACTCAATTTTCTTACTTGTAATTTTGCAGATTCAGATGCCGTTTCCTGATATTTTTGATGCAATTGACGTATTAAGGCAGCAATAGCCAAATAACGAGCATTATAGGCCAACATCGTCAAGGAAATGGCCGGAAACAATAAGGCAGGAATACTTAGTGACAACTCCATAGGACTATTAATATTTTAAGGGATAGGAACTGCTTTTCATTGCCGAGGGAAAGTTTTCCGGAATTTCTTGAGTCACTTTCCCTGTTGCGGCCCATTCCGTACCACGGAGCATTGTGGTGATGAACCCTACGCAGGCAATCGAATAATCTGCATGCCCCATAATATTGTGGAAAATACGTCCTTTACCATAGGTTAAAGTCATTAACGCTGGCTCGTGCCTTCCAGTTCCTTTGTTTGGGTCTGAATAGGCTGTTGCCAAAACCTCCATGTTTTCCGCAGGGCCTCTCAAATTGTCATACAGTTCGTCCTTGGTATGCATCCATAGTTTTGGCATTCCTTTGGTCATGGGATGTTCCGTATTTCTAAGTCGAATTTGATACTCGCTTTGTGGGCCGTGTCCGCCACCATTTCCTGGTGTGGTGTCGTATATTAATTCATCATTATCATTATAGTAGACATAGGGACCATCTTTTTCATTCCGGCCGCCCCAACCACCAAGACCAATCATTTTATTATAGGCTTCCCATTCTGGGAAGGAATTGTCCGCCGCATGAAAAACGACCAATCCGCCACCGTTTTCGATATAGGTTTCAAATGTTTTTTGTGTCGTTTCCGGCCAAGCTGCGGCATTCCATCCAAAATTAGAGATAACGACATCATAGTCGGAGAAATTAGGATTAAAATCTGCATCTGCCCTAGGTTCTTCCAAGGCTATGGTTGGCGGTAGGCCGCCAATAGGAAAATCAGAAATGAATTTTTCTCCGTTCCAAGTATAACCGAAGCGATTTACATCCACTTTAAAAAGTCCACTTTCCTCCAAGTAGCTTTTTAGCATATAGGTAGTTTTTGGCCATTGTTCATGATTATTCTGACCATCGATGATCAACACGTTTATTACGTTTTCAGAAGCTTGAGCCGAGCTTAAAAGTACCATTAGTAAACAAAGAACTACCAGTATTATTTTGGGTTGTTTCATTGCGATTTACTCTATTGTGAAAGATTTGGTTTCTGTTCCTCCGTTCCCAGTAAGTTCTACGGAATATGTACCTTTTGGAAGGTAGGTTTTACCATCCTTTGCCTCCTCCAATTTAGTTTTATGCTTCTTTAGATAATTCATTTTTCCGGCCTTTGAAAAAGCTACATCATAGGAAAGCACATTAAGACCTTTGTCTCCTTTAAGCTCTGTTGCGCTTACGACTATGCCATCATCGCTTTTTACGGTCGCTGTAAAAGTATCGGCTTTGGAAGCATAAAACGTAAGGTCCAATCCTGGCGTGTTGGCTTTCATCCATGAACTCCAAGAGCTTCCCCATCGGCTAGAGTGCTTTATAGTATCCAAATCGAAGGCGTAAAGATCTTTCGCCATGATTGCGGGAGTCATTAACTGTAGTTGGGAAATATCCGCTTTATAGATACCACGGCCGTGAGTACCCACTATTAAATGTTTTGCTGCTGGTTGTATTACTAGGTCATGAATGGCTACAAAGGGCATTCCGTTTTGAAAAGCCTCCCAAGAACTTCCTTGACTTATACTTGCATACAGCCCGTTATCTGTTCCGGCAAATAAGAGATTCTCGTTCACGGGGTCTTCAATGATAACGTTCATTGGCGAATTGGGGATATTCGCTGCGATTGATTGCCACGTAGTTCCATAATCTTCACTCTTAAATAAATAGCTTGTAAAATCGTCATAACGATAACCACTCAAAGCAACGAATACCCGTTCTTTTTTGTGAGTCGATGCTAGCACCTGCGCAACCCAAAGCTTTTCATCAGAATTGACATCTGTGTTGTTTTTAAAACGGGACAAGTCTATGTTTTTACCAATTTCTTCCCAACTACTACCTCCATTTTTGGATAGGTGTACCATACCGTCATCACTACCCGAGTACAGCAGACCAAATTGAAAAGGTGATTCGGAAATCGTAGTTAGCGTACCATAGGGAACATTGCCTTTTTTACCTCCAGCGGAAAGGTCGGGTGAAATGGCCTCCCAATTATCGCCTTGGTCCATGGAGCGCACAAACTTATTGGTTCCAAAATAAAGAATGTCTTGGTTATGGGAAGAAAGTAGAATAGGGGATTCCCAATTAAAACGGTACGGTGCTTCACCCAGTTTGTGTACCGGTTTTATAAAAGTGCGTTTATCATCTGCGATATCTAAGCGAGAATAATAGCCAAACTGGGAACCGGTAAAGATAATATTGGGATTTCGACTATCTATTTGAATCTGCATACCGTCGCCTCCTGCTATTTCTTTCCAAGGATGATGTCCTGTTTGTTGCCATTCAAAATCACTTACTGCGTTATGTGGCCCCATCCATACACCATTGTCTTGCAATCCGCCATATACATTATAGGGATCTTGGTGATCTATATTTACGGCAAAGAAGGTACCAACGGACTCCGAATTATTTTTAGTCCAATGTTCTCCGTCGTCGTAAGAAATATTCAGACCTCCGTCGTTTCCATTGATTAGATGTCCGGGTCTTTTAGGGTTTACCCAGAGAGAATGATGATCCACATGCACGTTTTCTTTTTGGATAGAGGTATAGGTTTTTCCTGCATCGTCCGATTTAATAATGGGCACACCCAAAAGGTAAATTTTGTCTTTGTTGGACGCATCTACACGCACTTGTGCAAACACATAGCCATAACTGTAGAACAAGTCATCTATATAATCTTCGTTTTGTTTATTCCATGTTTTTCCGCCGTCATCACTTCGGTATACCTCTGCACCTATAACGGGAGTATCTGGTGCGTCTGGGTCGTCTTCCCCAAGATACAATGTAATATCAGCAGGTTCAATCTCATTCTTAACAACCATTTCTTTTACCGTGGCTGCTGTATAAGTTTTAGGAAAACGATTGTCTTTTAAAAAGACATCTAAATCCTTGGCATTCAATTTTTGAAAATCTGCCTTGGACATCTTTTTAAAATCATTTTTTTCCAGACCTTTAGTCTTACTTTGTTCATCGCTAGTTTTGGGTCTTCTAAACTGATTATCATGAACAGCGTAAACCGTATTTTCATCATAAACGGCAAAGCCTATTCTGCCAATACCTTCTCCCGTGGGGAAACCACTTTTTGGAGTCGAGAGTTTAACCCATGTACTGCCGGCATCGATACTTTTGTAAATGCCCGATGCGTTTCCGTTTCCAATAAAATCCCAAGCTTTTCTATCTTTTTCCCACGCTGCTGCATATTGTATGGAAAAATTATTTGGTGCATGCGCTACGTCAATGATTCCAGTTGTTTCGTTGATGTATAATGATTTTTGCCATGTAGCACCACCATCGGTAGTTCTGTATATTCCGCGTTCTTCGTTGGGGGAATATAAATGTCCTGTAACACCAACAATTACTTCGTTAGCGTTATCAGGATTTACAAGAATACGGCCAAAATGATGCGAATCCTTTAAACCGGTATTTTCCCATGTTTTTCCATTATCAGTAGTTTTTAAGATGCCTATCCCAGAATAAGAAGAACGAGATGAAATATTCTCTCCTGTCCCAACATATATGGTTCCTGATGGCCAATGAATACCAATATCACCAACATTGATAGTTTTGGTATTGTCCATAATTGGCGTAAATGAAGTGCCATTATTTTTTGTATGCCAAACCCCACCTGAAGCATAGCCTACATAGAATTCCGTAGGATCCTGCGGATTTACTTCTAAATCTGCCACCCGCCCACTCATAACCGTAGGGCCTATGTTTTTTAAGAGGATATTTTTTAAAATGGAGTTTTCTGTGAGCGCTACTTTTGTAGTCAACGACTCGGACATTTCTTCAGGTAAAGTAGGTTGAATTTGAGCTAACCCAAGGCTCATGCCAAATAGCGTAAGAAGATAAAAATTTTTCATTTTCAATATATTGAAGTTCTAGAGGGAAAGTTAACTATAAGTTTTAGGGTCAACAAGAAAACCGATGATCACATTTATTTTAGAGTTGACTTTTTACCTAATTATCTGTTGGTTCAAAAACGCAATCCCTAATAAAGTAACTTTATATTTGTTATATCTTTTAAATTAAAAATCTTGATTGTGAGAAACATCTTCTTTAGTTCGCTTATCGTATTGGTTTTAAGTGCCTGTTCGTCTATTAAGAGTTATGAAATTGGTCAGATACTAACGCCGCAAGGCGAAATACTCGTATGGCTCCACAATGAAACTCCCAACCATAAAAACAGTTTTATAGAATTAGCGAATCAAGGTTATTGGGATAGCCTAACTTTTAATCGGGTCATTCCCAATTTTGTAGCACAAGCCGGATGCCCGGATACGCCCGAAGGTTTCAATGACCCAGAGTATTTATTGGAACCCGAGTTCAATGAAAAACTTACTCATAGCTATGGTGCTTTTGGTGCAGGTAGGGATGGTAATGCAGAAAAGCTATCCGCACGTTGCCAATTTTATATTGTCCAAAATAAAGAAGGCGAACACCGATTGGATGGTGATTACACCGTATATGGTAAAGTTATAAAAGGTATGGATGTGGTCGATGCCATGGTTAATGTACCACGTGATAGCTTGGATGAACCCCTAACACCCATAACCATGGATGTAAACATTTTAATGATGACAGCAGAGGAGTTAAAGGGGTATGATTTGGAGCTGGACTAATTGCTTTTAAGCTTTTCAATTTGAGTTTCTACGCTTGCTTTTAAACCTTTTTGTGACCGTAAGACTTCGTTCCTCAGTTCTTTGGTAGGCTGCTGTTCTAAATCCGCTATAGATTCCATCGTTTTTAGATACCAGTCTTCCCAAGCTTGTAGTACTGCGATTTGCTCTTGAGGCGACTCACCATTTTTGATATTACTAAAGCTGAGGTCAAATTCCGCTTGCAGGCGTTGCTCAGCCGTTTGTCCTATGCTTGCAAGGACCTGTTCCGCAGTAGTGGAGTTCGCATTTACAAGAGTCAGCGCACTCGCCAATGCTCCAACACCTACATTTTTTAAGGTTTCTTGCGAAACCTTATCGATTTTATCGTTATCGGTATGGTAAAATTGGTCTGTAAAATGCCAAAGTAATAATCCAGGAATATCCGCATTTAAAAAAGGCGTGTGATCGCTACCACCTTCAAACGGATTCGTATTCACCTCCCAATTGGCAAAAGCCCCTTGATTTTTAAAGTTAGCAATCATAAAATCATTAAGATAGTGCGGTTTCATATCCTCAAGTGATAAGGTTTTACCGCCCCATTCGGAATGTTTATCGTTTCCCCGGGTCCAAATTGCGCTAGGGTCGGGCATTTTTTCAATTAAGAAGCTCCCGCCTGTAATGGTTGTGTTTTCACCCACCATATCTAAGCTTATGCCCCATTTGATAGCTGCTGCGCGTTCTGTATCTTCCTCGATATACCTTCTGGTGGAGATGATTTCATCGCCCCAAAGGAAAGTTAAGGTTCTGTCCAGCTCAATTTTTTTATCCCGGAATAAAGTTGCCGCCAAAGTAGCCATTTCTAACTGTGCGCCAACGCCACTTGCATTGTCATTTGCACCTGGTTCCTGTATGTGTGCGCTAAATACCAATCGTTCTTTTGGTAGCTTCGCTCCCTTGATATTCGCCACCACAGTAAGTTCTTCGGATGGGTATCTATTGGTCTGGATGTTTACGAGCACCTCTGTTTTGCTTTTTTCTAATGCTGACTCCAATCGTTCTTTGGCAGCATAGGAAAGCGCAACACCCCAAAATTGAGAATCTATTTGCGGAGGCAAACTCCGAAACTGAATAGATGTCGTATTTTTCTCTGGTTGAAGATAATCTGGATTGTTATAGGTAATGACGCCCATAGCGCCTTGGTTTATCAATTCTGGAACAAGTTTCCGTGCGCTCCCCTTTATGTAAACGACCTTTTCTTTTACGTTATATTGCTCAAGATTTCCTTCATCCTTTAAATGGATAACTTCTGCGGTAACTCCTTCTGTTGGTGTGGAGGCTGAGTTGAGGTAGGTCATGTTCCGATTGCTATCCGAAACTAAAAGTGGCGTTGTTTCTCCTAAAATCTGTAAAGAAGCAGAAACAGGCTCCCAAGTAGGATACTCCATGGCACGCGTTTCAATGCGGTAGGTAAGCCGGTCTGCATCAGATGCCTTACTTTCCAGCACATAACCTGATTTTTCTAAGTGTTCCGTAATCCAATATACACTTTTATTGAAACCTGTATTCCCTGCTACACGCCAATATTGTGCTACAAACTCGGTGGTTTTAAAGGCCAAATCACCTGTAAATGCAGGACGGATGATATTAAAGTACTCTTGGGCTATTGGTTTAGGCTCTTTTTCTTGTGAGCAGCCGTACGATATTAGCAAAATATAGCATACAAATAACAAGTATTTTCCCATCGATTAACTTTTTGATAAATCTATTATTAACGGCTACTGCTAACTGAAACTACTCTCCCCACTTCCAATCGCCCCCAATAATCAACTTCTCTTTCAGGTTGTTGTCGATCATAAATTGTTTGGTGGTTTCGCTGTCCATTTTAATCGCCGGTAAGGTTTCGGCATTGGCCAAACCGTACAGCATCATGGTACCAAAGCGAGCAGTATTGGTAATATGGTCTTTGTTTACCAAAGGAAAATCATCACAATCGCTATGGTAGCAACCATAAATAGACCGATCCAGATTACTATGAACGGATAATATGGGCACACCTTCCAGCATAAACGGTTGGTGGTCGCTGTGCAGACCGGAACGGTTAGAAAAGGTATTCTGATATATGGTATCCTGTTTTTGAATGGCAGCTCCCAAATCGGTAAAAAAGTTTTTGTTTTCTAGTTGGCCACCGGCGTTCATGCCAATAGGATTTCCTGACATATCCAAATTCATCATATACTTGATATTATCTATCGTATTATTTTCAATCGCCTGGCTTACTAAATATCTGGAACCTAACAAGCCTTGCTCTTCCCCCATGAACATGATAAATTTAATGGTTCTTTTTGGCTGTAGGTTATTTGCCTTAAACGCACGTGCAATATCTATAATCGCAAAGGAACCAATACCGTTATCAATGGCTCCCGTTGCCAAATCCCAAGAATCCAAATGACCGCCAAGTACGATTTCTTCTTGTGGAATTTCGCTTCCAGGTAAGGTTGCTACGACATTACGTGCTTTAATGAAATCGCTCGTATTGGTCATTTCTATATGTGCCGATACGGCTTTGGTTTTTAATTCTTGTTTAAGTGCCATACCGTCTTCCATACCAATACAAACTGCTGGAATCGGAATAAGTGCTCCAGTAACCGAAGCCGTTCCTGTCAACAGCACACCATTGGGCACTTGGTTTATGATGATAATGCCAATTGCACCATATTTCATGGCCAAGGATGTTTTTTCACTTCGGTGTAGATTGGTTAATCCTTCTGGACTCCCTTCTAAAATATTGATGTATACCAGGGCGATTTTACCTCGAACGCCATCCGGGTCTTCCATATAATCAGCCTCTAGCCCGTTGCCCATATCCACAATTTCACCACTTACATCCGCTTTTATAGGGGAATGTCCTAGGGTAACAACTTTAATGGGTTCACCGTCTATTTGTAGAGCAACCGTTCCTCTTGCCCAAGCTTCTACTTCAAAGGTTTGGTACTGTACATCTTCATAGCCGTATTCTTTGAATTTGTTGAAGGTATATTCCTCGGCCTTAGCACCATTCTCGGAACCGGTTAATCTGTGACCGATTGTTTCGCTAGCTTCTTTTAAGGTGCTGTAGGCTTTAGAGTTTTGCTTTATTTCTGTGTCAATTCGCGCAAAGAGTTCTTGTTGCGTTTCTTCTTTTTTTGTTTCTGTACAAGCGCCCAATAAAAGGGTTGCTACTGAAAATAGAATGATTTTCTTCATGGATTTGGTATCGGATTTTAGGATTTAAGTTTTTTATTTGTGCGAATTTCAAGTTCACTTTTCTTTATTTGGACATTCAGTCTTTCCACTTCAACATTCATAAAATTTTTGAATTTAGCATCCACATCTTTCAATCGTTTATTAAAGATAGCGTATACTTCACGTTGTTGATCTGTGGGTTTAAAATCAGCGCCAAATCCGCCAATGTCACTTGCCAAAGCGCTCAATCTACCATAGAGTTTCATAGGGGACCTAAAGGCATCTTCACGTGCTCCGGTTAGATGGATGTCATATAAGGAGCCTGCTATGGATTCAGCTAACATACGTAATTCTTCTGCTTTTTTGCGGTCACTGTTCTTATTTAACTTTGGAATTATTTCGTTCAGTTCCGCCCGTATGGTCTCAATATCATTGATCATGGTTACGGCTAAATTCATGGCGTCGCGCAGCTCTAAAGAAAAGGCTACTTGTTCTTTAAGTTCATCCAAGCTACTTTCCGTATCAGGGTCTTTTAACACATCTACCTCTCGAATATATTCCTCTTCTCCAACAATCAATTTAATTTTATATTCCTGTGGAACAACTCGAGGTCCAAATTGTCCACGCCATAAGTCTAAATCCCAAGTGACTAAAGGCCGCCAGCCTTCGCCATTTAGTTGTACCCAAGGTCTCCCAGGAGGCGTAGATTTAAGTTTTGGCTTGTAGGTGGGTTCGTATCGTAAGTCCCACATCACTCTATGGATTCCTGCATTAGCCTTACCTTCTAAACTTCGTATCAATTGATCATCCATGGTTAGTATCTCAATGGACACTTTTTGATCTGTGCTATCCTTTAGGTAATAATTAATATCTGCTCCATATGCCGGATTTCTACCTGCGTTCATGCTTGGGCCATCTGTTTTGATGGCTTGCTGATCTATAAATCGATATGCAGGTCGCATACTGAACAAATGTGCTTTTTCATCTTTTGCATCTACATCAAACTCCCGTATAGGAGCCATATTGTCTAAAATATAGTAGCCACGGCCGTAGGTGCCTACGACCAAATCATCAAAGCGTTCCTGAATTTCTAACCAGTACACTGGTGCGGGCGGTAGGTTGTTACGCAAACGCATCCAGGAATCGCCATCGTTAAAGCTAATGTAAAGTCCGTTATCCACGCCTAGGTACAACATTCCTTCTCTTTTAGGATCTTCTTTGATAACGTGTGCAAAGGTATGCACCGATTTTGGCATGGAATCCGTTATTAATTTCCAGGTGGTACCGTAATCCTCAGTTTTATAAGCATAAGCATTAAAATCGCCCATTTGGTGGAGGTCTACGGTAATGTAGGCCGTTCCTTTTTTATAGCGAGACGCCTCTATATTAGCAATAGTGCCCCATTTTGGTAAGCCTTGAATGTTTGTGGTCACGTTAGTCCAGGTGGCTCCTCCGTCTTTCGTTAGCTGAACTTGCCCGTCATTACTACCCGTCCATATCAGCCCAGGTTCTAATTTGGATTCCGTAATACTGAACAATACCGAACCATCAAAAGTCATCAAATTATCTACCGCGACCCCACCGGAATTCTGTTGGTGTGTTTTGTCGTTTAAGGTTAAATCTGGACTGATTACCTGCCAGCTTTGTCCACCGTCATCACTTTTATGTACATATTGGCTACCAACATAGACCCTATGTTTGGTATGTGGCGAAAAGGCCAATGGGAAATTCCAATGCCAGCGGTATTTTAATTTGCCCGGTTCCCACCCATAGCCTGCTTCCGGCCAAACCCGCACATCCCTAACGTTGCCCGTTTTTGCATCGTATCGTTGTAAACCGCCATCGTAACAACCAGACCAAACGATATCATTGTCAAAAGGATCAGGCTGTGCAAAACCGCTTTCGCAACCGCCTACGCCTTTCCATAATCCTAAGGGAATATAGCCTTGTCTGCTGTTACTCGGACCTTTGTAAGAGTATCCGTCCTGCCTGTTTCCGTAGACATTGTATGGGATTTGGTCATCTACCGAAACATGGTACATTTGCGCTATGGGCAAAACGATTCGCTGAAAACTTTTGCCATGGTTTTGACTAATACTTGCGCCGCCATCATGTGCTACCATAAGCCGGTCTGCATTTGTAGGATCTATCCAAATATCGTGGTTGTCACCTCCTGCACGGTAGCCTCCTTTTATCGTTTTACCCCCGTCTTTAGAGGTGCTAAATTTAACGTTCGCAAAATAAAGTTCGTTCGGGTCGGCAGGGGATACCGCCATTCGAATATAATAGGGAGCGCGCTCTCCAATATCATGGTTGCGGGTCTGTAGTGTCCATGTTTCACCAAAGTCTTCTGATCGGTACAAAGCCGGACTATCAATTTCAAAAAGCGCATAGACAATATTAGGGTTGGAATACGATATCGCTACGGCCGTTTTACCTACTGGGTTATCCTTGCCACCGGGAAGTCCGTTTGCGGTCATAGGCTCCCAAGAATCGCCACCGTCCAAAGTTCGGTATATACCGCCACCAGCACCACCACTTCGCAATCCCCACGTATTAATATGAATAGACCACATACCCACTAGGAGTCTTTCCGGATTTTTGGGGTCTAGGGCCAATTCTGCCGCTCCCGTATTTTCATCTATAAAAAAGATACGTTTCCAATTTTTTCCACCATCCACGGTTTTATATACACCTCTATCCTGTTGTGGGCCGTAGGTATGCCCAAGTGCTGCCGCATAAACAATATCTGGATTTGTGGGATGTACGATGATACGCCCAATGCGTCCTGTTTTTTCAAGCCCCATATTTTTCCAAGACTTGCCACCGTCCTCGGATTTGTAAATTCCGTCACCCATGGCATGTGCAGGACGTATTACAAAGGTTTCCCCTGTACCTACCCAAATAATGTCCGGATCTGTTGGTGTGATGGCCAAAGAGCCTATGGAAGAAACATCTTGATCGTCAAAAATGGGGTTCCAATTGATTCCTCCATCCGTGGTTTTCCATAGTCCACCAGATGCAGCACCAACATACGTTGTCATTGGATCGCCTGGAACACCTGCTATGGCAATGGTGCGGTTTCCTTCGGGACCAATAAAACGAAAGTCTAGATTTTCGAAAACCGAAGGGTCGTTTTGGGCATTCGTCAGTAGGCTTGTAAAAAAAAGAACTAGGGAAAATAATAGGTTGTTTTTCATATTGGATGGTTCTTAGAGTTCTAAGTGTACTAAGATAATTAAAATTAAAAATTGAAAGCGGCTTTTATACCTAAGCTTTGGATTAGCACATAAAGCATAAAATTGTAATTTTAACTTATTAGACTCATTAATTTTAATGAAAATCTTATCGTATGTATCTGAAAGATTATCTACTAGGTCCTGTGCTCATGCTAATTATAGGTCTTCTTTATTATTTTTTTCCGCCCAAGGGAATCAATTCAGTATATGGATACCGAACTCCTGCGGCCATGAAAAATGAGCGGAATTGGGAGCTTTCCAACAAATGGGCCTCGCAACTATTTTTGGTACTGGTCATGGTACTATTTCTGTTTTGTTATTTGAATTATAGGAACAAATACATGGGTACGGCCGATTTTTTTCTTTTGGTCTTTCTAATTGGGATGGGAACCATTATCGCCATAGTGGAGTTTAAGCTATGGAAATTGAGAAAGGAAAAGTAACAGTTATCATTCTGCTCAAAAACTAGCATAAGATTCGCAGAGCAATTAGGGAATCCTTAATTTAGTGCTTTAAATTTTCAACCTATGAAATACGAGCAAATTCCGAATTCACTTTTTATAAAAAACCGCAAGAAATTTATGGTGCAAATGCTGCCAAAAAGTGTTGCAGTTTTTAATTCCAATGATATTTATCCCATAAGTGCTGATAGCGTCCTACCCTTTGAGCAGCATCGTGATATTTTTTACCTAAGTGGTGCCGATCAAGAGGAAACCATACTCTTGCTTTTTCCAGATGCAATGGATAAAAAACACCGTGAAATTTTGTTCGTACGGGAAACTAATGACCATATTGCGGTTTGGGAAGGTGCCAAACTGACCAAAGAAATGGCAACTGAAGTATCTGGAATTGAAACCATTTACTGGTTAAGTGATTTTGAAAAGGTATTTTTCGATTTGATGACTGAGGCCGATACGATCTATTTCAATACCAACGAACATTATCGTCAAGCTGTGATCAATGAGACGCGTGAAGATCGTTTTATCAAAAAGACCAAAGCACAATACCCTGCGCATCGCGTAGCAAAAAGCAATCCAATTCTTCAGGAAATAAGAGGTGTCAAGGAACCCGAGGAACTTGAATTGATGCAGACCGCCTGTAACATTACAGAAAAGGGATTTCGAAGGTTGCTAAAGTTCGTAAAACCAGGGGTCTGGGAACACGAGATAGAGGCGGAATTGATTCATGAATTTATTCGTAATCGTTCCAAAGGTTTTGCCTACCCGCCAATTATCGCGGCAGGAAATAATGCCAATGTGCTACACTATTTGGAGAATAATAAGGAATGTAAGGACGGTGACCTAATTTTGATGGATGTTGCTGCGGAATACGCCAATTACTCCAGTGATTTGACTCGTACGATTCCGGTCAACGGAAAATTCACCAAACGTCAAAAGGAGGTGTACGAGGCTGTTCTTCGGGTTAAAAGGGATGCAACCAAACTTTTGGTGCCAGGCACACTTTGGGCGGAATATCACAAAGAATGTGGAAAGTTGATGACCTCTGAGCTTTTGGGACTAGGATTATTGGATAAATCTGATATCCAGAATGAGAATCCGGATTGGCCAGCGTATAAGAAGTATTTTATGCATGGCACTAGTCACCATATTGGTTTGAATACACACGATTACGGAGCGTTGAAAACTCCAATGAAAGCTAATATGGTCTTTACTGTGGAGCCAGGAATTTACATTCCAAAAGAAGGTTTTGGAGTGCGTTTAGAAGATGATGTGGTGATACAAGAAAAAGGAGAACCATTTAATTTGATGGGTAATATTCCTATTGAGGCGGATGAGATTGAGAGTTTGATGGCAAAATAGCTGACAGTCAGCAGTTTTGGAGGACAGTTGCATAAAACAATATCTTCCTGAGCACGGTCGATGGACAAGTAGGGATATGAATTGGTCTGTTGATTGTCTAATTATGGATATCGGCTGGCAGCCAAGTATTACTTTTAAAAACCAATATCAATTGTATGAAGTTAGTTTCCTGGAATGTAAACGGTATCCGTGCTGCGGTGAAGAAAGGATTTACAGATGTAGTGTCTCATTTTGATGCCGATATATTCTGCATCCAAGAAACCAAGGCACAGGACGACCAAGTGAGTGAGGCTTTAATAGGAATTGATGGCTACAAACTGCACAGTAATAGTGCGGAACGCAAAGGTTATTCCGGTACGGCTATATTGTCCAAAGAAACCCCAGTTTCCTTTTCCGTAGACATGGGAATAGCTGCACACGATTTGGAAGGGCGTATTACCCATGCAGAATACGAGCGTTTCCATTTTGTAAACGTGTATGTTCCCAATAGCGGCAGTGGCTTAAAGCGCTTGGATTACAGGCAACAATGGGATAAAGATTTTACCACATATCTAAAAACGTTATCGGAAAGTAAACCATTGGTGGTTACAGGTGATTTTAATGTAGCCCATACAGAAAACGATTTAGCTAATCCTAAATCCAATTACAACAAAACTTCAGGTTTTACCCAAGTTGAAATTGATGGGTTAACTCATATGATGAAAGAATTAAAATTGGTAGATACCTTTAGGGAAAAACACCCCAAAAAATTTGATAAATATACCTTTTGGAGCATGCGAGGTGGTGCTAGAAGTAGAAATGTAGGTTGGCGAATCGATTATTTTATGGTAAGTGAATCGCTCTGGCCTAAGGTTACTTCTGCCGAAATCCATGATGAAATCATGGGGAGTGATCATTGTCCCATAAGTATTGAATTTAAATTTTAGACATTATGCCTTTAATAACTTTATTGCAAGATGCGGCGGATATTGAAAAAAAAATTCAAGAAGCTCCTGACAGTGGGTATGAAATTGGTGTGATGATCGGCACCTACCTTCCGTTTGTAGTTTTGGTATGTATGGCTTATTTGTTTTATTATTTTTCTAAACACAGAAAGAGTAGCGGGATGGAGGAGGAATAGGTTATTATTTTTTATAAAAAATATAGCTTCGTGTTTATTATGGTAAACGAATTTTTTATGATCTACTAACTACAAATTAAGCATCCTTGGCTAGGTTAACCTTAATTTATTTTCTCTACGGCATTAAATTCATGCATAAACAAATCCTAAGATTTTTAACCACAAGCAACTTAAATGAAATTTTAAAATAAACCGTTAAGTCAATTACTCTTCTCCTCGCTCTAACTTTTGCTTCTCTACCATTGCCTCCACATCCCTTAAAAGCTGTTTGGCATCATAAACAATCCCGTCTTTTATGGTATATTTTACACCGCCCACACGTTCCATTTTACCCGTTTGGTCATTTAATCTAGGGAAACCGGTGCCGTAAAGTACTTTTAGGTTTTCTATGGGGTTTTCTTCAATGATGACCAGATCGGCCAAGAGGCCGGGTCTTACTATTCCAAATTCAATAGGTTTTCCTTTGGGTTCAAAGATGGCTTCCGCAGCATGAAGTGTAGCGCCTCGGATGACCTCCAACGGATGAAAACCGGCCTCTTGCAGTAATTCCATTTCTTCAATGACCCCAACACCGTAAAGATTATAAATAAAAGCAGCATCATCGCTCACTGTAACCCTGCCACCAGCATTTTTATAATCATTCAAAAAGGACATCCATACGCGGTAAAAGTTTTTCCAAGCTATTTCCTCCCAGCTGGTCCAATTGTAAAAGTAGGAACCATGGTCCAATCTATTGGGTTCGTAGAAATCATGTAACGAGGGGAGGACGTACTTGTCCATCCAATCCGCATTACGGGCTTTCATCACGTCGCGGCCGGCAAGGTAAGCGGTCATAGTAGGGTCCAAAATTAGGTTTTTTTCTAAAAAAAATTCAATCAGTTCGTTCCATTCATCGCTGCCACGTGGATGAATTTTATCCCATTGGTAGGCAACTTGGGTAAAACGGTCCTGTTCATTATTGTATTCTAAATTTCGTGGCCAGTGCTGAATGTCCTCATCTTTATATAGCGATTCAAAAAGCCCGTAGAAATGCGTTAGATTCTGTAGTCCCATTTCAGCTGCGTCCCTTGCATTTACTCTACTCACCATCATTTGTGATAGATGCGCTACGGAGCCCATTTTTAGTTTTCGGGCTTCATCAATAGCCGCTTGAAAAATTTCTGGATCAAGGTTGAATATTTTAATACCTTCCACACCTTTACTGTTTGCCCAAACAACCCATTCGCGTGCTTTTTCAGCCGTTAACAAAGGTTCTCCTGTCCAATCCTTTCCGGTACCAGGCACTTGAAAGTTTATAATTCTGGGCGCCACTATCGTATTGGCTGCACTGCGTTTTTTCTCGTTTTCTACCCAATTCAGTTCCCCAGCAGGCACCCCTCTTATCGTGGTCACACCATGGCCCAGCCAAAGTTTATAGGCATATTCAGATTCCGGCGCTTTAGAATCGCCCCCGACATGGGTATGAATATTTATAAATCCAGGAAGTACGTAAGCGCCGTTGGCATCTATTTCCTTTGAGGCTTTTGCAGGTCTGTTTTTAGGGTTTATGGGGACTTTTGGTGTACCTACCAAAACAATTCCCTTGATCTTGTTTCCTTCGATAACAATATCTACGGGGCCATAGGTTGGCGCACCCGTGCCATCAATTAGATTAGCGCCGCGAATGACCATTCTGTCAAAAGGACCTTGTCCTTCGTTAGGACTGCGATCGGGAGCTGGTTTTACTTGCGCTACACTAAAAAAAGAAACACTTAAGGCAAGGAAAAGGAGGAGATATTTCATAAGGGTCGGTTTTTAAAAAGTATGGTTAACTTCGGGATAACTATTTATTTAAAGATAACAAAAGGGTTACATCTTTTAAGATGAATGTTTTCGCTAACCATATTTTAATCAATACCTTAAAAATTATATAATTTAAACGTGATTCAAAAACGCAAATTAGGAACAAAGGGTTTGGAAGTCTCCAAGCTCGGATTGGGATGTTGGGGCATGACCTCTGGCTATGGTAAAAGAAAGGATAAAAAAGAAATGATTGCTCTTATCCGAAAAGCCGTCGAGATGGGTATCACGCTTTTTGATACTGCAGAACAATACGGGCCATTTATAAATGAAGAACTTGTAGGGGAGGCCTTGTTACCTTTTAAAGGACAAGTAGTGATCTCAACAAAATTCGGTTTTGCCCTGTCTGCAAACAATAGCATGTATTGGAATGAATTGAATAGCAGACCTAAACATATTAGGGCAGTGGCCGAAGCTTCTTTGCGACGACTCAAAGTCGACGCCATCGATTTGTTCTATCAGCACAGGGTGGACCCAAAGGTACCTGTTGAAGAGGTTGCCGGTACTATAAAAGATTTGATAAACGAAGGTAAAGTAAAATATTTTGGGTTATCTGAGGTCAATGCCAACACCATTAAAATAGCACATGCAGAACAACCTTTAACCGCAGTACAAAGTGAATATTCCATTTGGACGCGAGGCCCGGAACGGGAAGTATTGCCTGTACTTGAAGAACTGGGTATTGGTTTTGTTCCTTTTAGTCCGCTGGGTAGAGGGTATTTAACAGGGAAGATAAAAAAGGATATAAATTTTTTACAAAGCGATTTTCGTAGGGCATTACCACGATTTACTCCCAAGGCAATGGAAGCGAACCAATCTTTTATTCGTTTATTAGAAGCAATCGCACTCCAACGTAACAAGACGCCAGCACAAATTGCTTTAGCATGGCTTTTGGCCAAGAAGCCATTTATTGTTCCTATTCCTGGTACTACCAATTTGAATCGTTTGATTGAAAATATTGGGGCATCGGAATTAATCCTGCAAGAAAGTGAGTTAAATCAAATAGCTAATGGCTTGGCGACATTGAAAGTGATGGGAGAACGCTATCCAGAAAATAATATGAAAATGACAGGCCGGTAAATTATTGCGGCTAGGGTTATATGCGCTTAGTTTGGCTAGTTAGGGTTCAATTATCTTAATAGCCCTCTATTTTTTAAGATATTCGCTAACAAAAAAACAACCAAAGCCGGTAACACCCAGCCTAAACTAAATGTACTCAAAGGGATGTATGATTGCAAGTCAGTAATGGTTTCCGCGTATCCCATACTACTCAAAAAATCTGGAACACTAAAAATAATAGTTGTAAGTATAACGGCCTTGAAAACTCTAGCAGAGCCATATTTTTCGGGAACTACATTTAAAAGAATTAGAATTATGGTAATGGGATAAATAAACATGAGCGCGGGTAGGGCAACCGCAATGATGTATGCAACATTAAACTGCCCCATTACCACCCCTAATATACATCCTAAAATTGCGGTTAGTATATACGCCATTTTGGAATCCTTGAATTGGGACTTTACAAAATCTGAAGTGCCCGTTACGATTCCAACCGCAGTAGTAAAACAAGCTAAGCTTACTAAGATGCTAAGACCAAGATTACCAATGGTTCCTAAGCTTAAGGTAGCCATTCCACTCAGTAAAGCGGTTCTTGTCACTTCTGCACTAAATGAGCCATCCATTAGACTGCCAGAAAGAATCAATCCCGCATAAATGAGGAAGAGACCTAATCCTGCTATCCAGCCCGCTTTTCGAATAAGAGCTTTCTTATCTGAATAAGAAGCCTCTTTATTCTCCATATTAATTGATATGATGACGACTCCACCAACCACTACGGCGCCAATTGCATCAAAAGTTTGGTAACCTTCCAATATCCCTCCTGTAAATGGACTCTCAATGTTCACTTCAGAAAAGTCTAATGGAAATGAAAATAACACATTGCCGATTAATAGGAGGAGTATGGTAATGATAGCTGGGGTTAAAAGCTTTCCTATGATGTTCAAAATTTTAGATCTATTGATTACAAAAACAAACACCAGTGCAAAATAAATCGTACTTGTAAGCCACGATGGACTTTCAAAAAAAGGTTGAACGCCCATTTCATGGGTTACAGACGCTGTTCTGGGTGACGGTAAGCTAATAGAAATAGCATAAATGATAGTGGAATACACTAAGGAAAAGGTGGGCGATACTTTTTTGCCGAAATCAAAAATGGTCCCCTGAAGCTTGGCATGCGCCAGTATTCCCAAAATAGGAATCACTACTGCAGAAGTACAAAACCCAAGAGCAACTAACCACCAAACATTCCCTGAATTAAAACCCAATAAAGGAGGTAAAATAAGATTGCCGGCCCCAAAAAACAGGGAAAAAAGAGCAAAGGCGGTAACTAGTATTTTTTTGGTTTCGCGCATAGTAAAAATTGCTAGGAAAGATAATTGAAAAATGGGAAAGTGGTACAATAAAAATCACTGACCTATAACTTTTGGAAGTTGACAACAGAAATTGAACACATCACAACAAATTATGGTTCAGATGATTAAAATAATATACCTTCAGCCAATATTAATACAGTTGCCGATTTACCAACGGCTTTTACATAAAACAATTTGATAAACCGAGCATTATAAGGATTCCCAAATCGTACCAATGCAATTTTAAACCCTACCAAATGAAAAAATTATTCTGTAATATTTTTGGCCACCACTACGCTATCTCTAAAAAGGTAACTTCTCACATTAAAGAGTATAAATGTATCCACTGTCAAAAGCAAGTAACCACAGATGTTAGTGGTAACCTATCTATACTGACTCCTGAATTACAGGATATCAATAGAACGTTGGAACACATTTACCAAAGGAGACACCACGCTTCACAACAAGTAGCCTAATTAATTTCCTAGTAGAATATGTATTAACTCCATTCCCATGGCCGGAGAGGGAGTTTAATAGTTATTCCCGCGAATTAAGTAAGCAATTTTCATCTTAACTGTCGTAACGCCCCACAGCGGATAAGTAAAGATTGCCCTTGTTTTCGGGAATTTTTTATTTAATCACTTTCAAAAGCATTCCACCCCTGTGCGGTCAACGGTATTTTGGTTTCTCCTCTTGTAATGAGATGCGCTCCTTCCGACGATTGAGTCATATGACCAACAATAGATAGATTTGGATTCCCTTTTAATTTAAGAAAAGCCGATTGGTCAACTGTAAATAACAGTTCGTAATCCTCACCACCACTTAAGGCAATCATTGTACTATCTACCTTAAACTCTTCGCAACTAGAAATGACCGTGGGGTCTAAGGGAATTTTATCTTCAAACAAATTACACCCTACATCACTGTTTTTACATAGGTGTAAAATTTCTGAAGAAAGCCCGTCACTTATATCGATCATTGAGGTAGGTTTCACGTCTAATTGTTCAAGAAGCGTTACAATGTCTTTTCTTGCCTCTGGCTTTAGTTGTCGCTCTACGATATAGGCGTATGGTTCCAAATCGGGTTGGTTGTTTGGATTTACTTTAAACACTTCTTTTTCACGCTCCAATACTTGCAAACCCATATATGCAGCTCCCAAGTCCCCACTAACAACTAACAAGTCGTTCGCTTTGGCTCCTGAGCGATAGGTAATCTTAGCTTCGTCTACTTCACCAAGTGCCGTAATACTGATCATTAATCCAGTCTTAGAAGAAGTGGTGTCGCCACCTACCAAATCTACTCCAAATACCTTGCAAGCAGTTGCGATACCTGCATACAACTCTTCTAAAGCTTCCAATGGAAACCGGTTGGATACGGCAATGGATACTGTTATTTGAGTTGCTTTTGCGTTCATGGCATATACATCGCTCAAATTGACCATAACCGACTTATACCCCAAATGTTTTAAGGGCATATAGCTGAGGTCAAAATGTACACCCTCAATAAGTAAATCGGTGGTGAGTACTGTTTTCTTATTAGCAAAATCAAGAACTGCGGCATCGTCGCCAATTCCTTTTAATGTTGATTTTTGGGTTACCTTAAAATCTTTGGTCAAATGGTCGATAAGCCCAAATTCACCTAATTTTTCCAATGAGGTATGTTCGTTGTTCTTGTTTTCTAGCATAATGCAAAAGTACGGAGTTACGGCAAATGGTTGGATGTAAAAAAACCGAAGCAATATGCTTCGGTCTTAATTAATTACATTTAAATTAATGCTTACCCTAAAGAATAACCATTACTATAGTTCCGTTTTACGTATTTGTTAGCAGGTTCAAAATTAGTCACTTTCATGTTTTCAGCATCCCATTGCAAACGTTTTCTACCGTAATATTGTTTTCCTCCGCCCCAAAAACTTTTGTTTTCAGCAGCAGGATCTATTTCAAAATACGCTTTTAATGCCAGGTTCCCGATAAGGATACTTTCCGTGAACGGACCGGCATAATCGAAAGAAGAACTGGTCTCTGCGTTTCCATATCCTGCCATGCATGCGTTAACCCATTGCAGGTAATGACCTTCTGGTACACGGGCAATAGTTTCTTCTACTTCAAATTGTTCGTTAAGACTTAACGGTAGTAGTCTAGGATTGGCACCATAACAATCTGCCAATAGTTTTCCTTTATCTCCAATGAACAAGACACCACCATCCCAGTTTCCTAATGCCTCATCGTCCCCAAGTTCTTCAGGTCTTTCAGGTAAAAGTCCACCATCCATCCAGGTTACTTTTATCTTTCCGTTACCGTCTGTTCTAGGGTAGCTCAGATGTATTTTACTTGAGCTTGGGAAGCTTTTTGGATAATCCCTGTAGGCGAAGTTTCCACTGAACGAATCAGAAATACTACATTCAAATGTATCTGGGTATAGAATTGGTAAGATTCGATATACAGGATCCATAATATGGCAGGCCATATCGCCTAGGGCACCGGTTCCAAAATCGGACCAACCCCTCCAGTCAAAAGGAAGGTAGGCATCGTTATAATCTCTCTTTTCTGCAGTGCCCAACCAAAGGTCCCAATTGAGTCCTTTTGGAATTTTATCTTTTTTAGTAGGTGTTTGCAATGCCTGCGGCCAAATAGCACGGTTGGTCCAACATTTTACAGTATGCACGTCTCCAATGATTCCAGCGTTGTAAATCTCTTTCATTTTACGAACGCCATCTCCAGAACCGCCTTGATTCCCCATTTGGGTAACGACTTTAAACTTTTTTGCCGCTTCGGTAAGCATACGGGCCTCCCAAATATCATGAGTCAAAGGCTTTTGCACATACACATGTTTTCCCATGGCCATCGCTTGGTATGCGGCAACAGCATGGTTGTGATCAGGGGTTGATACGGAAACGGCATCTATATTATTTCCTTCCTTTTCCAACATTTCTCTAAAATCATGATAATAGCTTGCTTTCGTGTATGCTTTTCTAGAATCGATAGCCTGGCGATCGTCTACATCACAAAGTGAAACAATATTAACATTTGGACTTTCGGCAAAAGAGGACAAATCACTTTTCCCCTTACCACCCGCACCAATACCGGCGATGTTCAATTTATCACTTGGGGCTACGTAACCCTGACCACCTAAAACGTGTCTTGGTACAATCATAAACCCTGCTGCAGCAATGCTCGATTTTTTCACAAACGATCTTCTGGATTCGTCCTTAAGAAATGAAGTTTTTTTTGGCATAATGGTATCGAAATTTTTGTAGAAATTAAAAACAGAGTTGAATATAAATAAATTATTTGTATTCTGATAATTAAGCCTTAAGATATTTTAATCTGTCAAGCTACGTATTTCATATCTTTACAAGAGATACCTTGATGCGTTGTAAATGAAAAACTTTCTTTTTGCCTTAGTTGTTGGTTCGTTACTATTTGCTTGCTCCAATAATGACGACTCACCCTCTACTAACGATAACGTGTCCATGACGAACGATGATAGTGTAGGCTCAACCAGTGCTTTTGTGCCGTGTGAAGATGGTATGGCAGGAGAATATCCTTGTGATGGATACGATTTTTTGGGAAGAATTTCGTTGGAAGATTTTGGGTCTGACTCAGGCAACGATATTTGGGGTTGGACCGATGCGTCTACTGGAAAAGAATATGCGCTTATGGGTTTGGATGACGGTACTGCATTTGTAGATATCTCTGACACAGAAAATTTAATTTATCTGGGCAAACTGCCTACAGCAACTGTAAACAGTCCTTGGAGAGATATAAAAGTATACAGGGATTATGCATATATAGTTGCAGAAGCCAACGAACATGGAGTTCAAGTTTTTGATTTAAAAAAACTTAGGGATGTAAGTACTGTTCCTCAAGAGTTTTCGGCAGATAATCGCTTTACGGATATTGGGAATGCTCACAATATCGTGATAAACGAAGAAACAGGATTTGCATACCCCGTAGGAACCAATCGTAGCGATGTATTCAATGGAGGCGTTCACTTTTTGAACCTACAAAATCCAGAAACACCTATTTTAGCTGGTGGTTGGGGGGTCAACGGATATACGCATGATGCGCAAGTGATAGACTACGATGGTCCTGATATGGATTATAATGGTTCAGAACTATTTGTAGGGGCAAATGAAAGTCAGGTTGTCATAGTTGACATTTCTCAAAAAAATGCACCGTTTATCGTTTCCACCGTAGAATATCCATTTATAGGATATACCCATCAAGGTTGGTTTACAGAGGACCAACGCTATTTTATTCTCGGCGATGAGTTGGATGAAATTAATTCTGGATTCAGGTCCAGAACACTAATTTTCGATGTGACCGATTTGGACAACCCGGTATTACACGATACATATTTAGGTCCAACCAGTGCTATAGACCATAATGGCTACGTTCTTGGTGAGGAATTTTATCTTGCGAATTATACCGCAGGTGTCCGTGTTTTAGATATTTCTGGAATAGCTGAAAAGTCGATTTCAGAAGTAGGTTTTTTTGATACGTTTCCCGAGAGCGACAATACACAGTTTGATGGCGTTTGGAGTATATATCCTTTTTTTGAAAGCGGAAAGATTGTGGTCAGCGATATCAACCGAGGGCTGTTTATAATTAAAAAATCAGGCTAAAGTATGCGGAAGTTTTATTTCTTCTTTTTGAGCATTTTCCTATTTTCCTGTACCAAGGAGGAAGGTATTAGTTTGCTCGATGAGACTCGAATAAGCTTTTTGGGCGAAGTAGAATTGGTTAAAACCTTCGGAGGAAGCGGAGAAGAAACAGCACAAGCAATTATTTCTACCTCGGATGGTGGTTATGCGGTACTGGGATTTACCAATAGCATAGACGGAGACATTCAAAATAAATCCATTCCCGTAAATGATTATTGGTTGTTAAAGTTTGATGCTCAGGGGAATTTGCAGTGGAACAACACCTATGGCGGCAGCAAGGACGATAGAGGACAAAGCTTGGTACAGACCAGCGATGGCGGATTTGCCTTAACTGGATATGCTATGAGTGATGATGGTGATGGTTCTTTAAATAATGGGTTTCATGATAATTGGGTCTTAAAGGTTGATGCATTCGGAACATTGGAATGGGAAAAAAGTTTTGGTTTTTCCGGACATGATCATTCCTACGATATCATTGAAACTCAAGATGGCGGATTGTTCTTCACTGGGTTTTTGGATATTACATCGGCACGGGCAGATGGTAATACGGAGAAGTCAAATACGCTTACTAGACATGGAGTTGGTGAATTTTGGGGCACTAAAATTGACGCAACGGGAGAATTGCAATGGAGGGGCTATTTTGGGGGGACGAATAACGACAGGTCGCACGCTGTTGTAGAAGCAGAGGACGGTGGTTTTGTGATGGCAGGATTTTCTGAAAGTATCGATTTTGACATTAGCAATACCCAAGGCAGTTATGATTTTTGGCTGGTAAAGGTAGATGTGCCTGGCAATTTGCTGTGGGAACGTTCTTTTGGGGGTTCTGGAATAGATATTTCGTACGATATTGCTAAAACACTAGATGGAGGCTATGTAATAACAGGTAATACGTTTAGTACAGATGGGGATGTTTCCAACTCAAATGGGGAGTCTGATTTTTGGCTGGTAAAGGTAAATCACGCAGGAAATATGGTCTGGGAACATACCTACGGCGGATCTGGATTTGATGCCGCCCAAGCGGTAATAGCCAGTAAAAATGGAGGGTACTTTATAGTAGGAAACTCAAAAAGTTCAGATAAGGATGCGAACGTTAATTATGGGGAAAATGATATTTGGTTGATCAAGACCGATGACCTTGGTAATTTAGTTTGGCAAAAATCTTTTGGAGGTACAGGTTTGGATTTTGCTTTCGATATTGTAGAGAATTCAGATGGCAGTATTATACTAGTTGGCGAAACCTCTGGCGATGATTTCCAAGATACAGTATCCAAAGGAAAATCAGATGTTGTACTGATTAAAGTGAAGTAACGGTTTCCCTTATAGTACCCATAAAAAAACCCTATGCTAATATATGTTATAATAATGTTAGGTTTTATGGAATTCAACTACTTATCCTATATATTTGTAAACTATTTAGACCAAATCCAATTAAGAGATGATAGAAGTATCTGAAACGGCAAAAAAGAAAGTCATAGACCTCATGACCGAGGGTGGCTTTGACGCAGCTAAGGATTACGTTCGTGTTGGTGTTAAGAGTGGCGGTTGTAGCGGTTTATCCTACGAACTGGATTTTGATAACAAAGTTGAAGAATCCGATAAGCTTTTTGAGGACAATAACGTACGTATTGTTGTAGATAAGAAGAGTTTCTTGTATTTGGTGGGTACTGTTTTGGAGTATTCCGGAGGATTGAACGGAAAGGGTTTTGTATTTAACAATCCCAATGCCCAACGTACCTGTGGGTGCGGTGAAAGTTTTTCCCTTTAAACAAGGAATAATTTAGGAAGTACGTAAATGAATATGTGAGATTGGAGTGCTTTAGGATAACGTTTGAGTTGTTCTTTTATCAATTACTTTTTTCACTTTTTACTTAAAGAATTATGGCATATACAGAAGAGGAATTAAAGAAGGAGCTGGAAACAAAGGAGTATGAGTACGGGTTTTACACAGACCTAAAATCGGAAACGTTTCCTAAAGGCTTGAACGAGGATATTGTTAGGGCTATTTCTAAAAAGAAAGACGAACCGGAATGGATGACAGAATGGCGTTTGGATGCCTATCGAATCTGGGAGCAGATGACAGAGCCGGAATGGGCTAATGTACATTATGAAAAACCAGATTTTCAAGCGATCAGCTATTACTCTGCACCTAAACCACCGGACCCAAACAAGAGTTTGGATGATGTTGATCCGGAATTGTTGGAAATGTACAGGAAACTGGGTATCTCCGTAGATGAGCAAAAGAAGTTGCAAAACGTAGCAGTGGATATCGTAGTGGATTCTGTTTCGGTAGCAACGACGTTCCAAAAAACGTTGGCAGATAAGGGAATCATATTTATGCCCATTTCCGAAGCGATTCAGAAACATCCAGACTTGGTAAGAAAATATATGGGTACGGTTATCCCTAAAAAAGACAACTTCTATGCAGCGTTGAATTCTGCTGTTTTTACAGATGGGTCTTTTTGTTATATACCAAAAGGAGTGCGCTGCCCTATGGAGCTTTCTACTTATTTTAGAATTAATGAAGGAGGAACAGGACAGTTTGAGCGTACCTTGGTCGTTGCAGATGAAAGTAGTTATGTAAGTTACTTAGAAGGCTGTACGGCACCATCACGAGATGAGAATCAATTGCATGCGGCAGTGGTGGAGTTAATCGCCTTGGACGATGCGGAAATTAAATATTCTACCGTTCAAAACTGGTACCCTGGCAATAAGGAAGGTAAAGGCGGAGTGTACAACTTTGTAACTAAAAGAGGTTTGTGCGAGAATAATTCTAAAATCTCATGGACGCAGGTAGAAACAGGTTCGGCAGTAACTTGGAAATATCCTTCCTGTGTTTTAAAAGGGAACAATTCCGTTGGTGAATTCTACTCTATCGCTGTAACGAATAACTATCAGCAGGCAGATACGGGTACTAAAATGATTCACTTAGGAAAGAATACTAGAAGCACGATTATATCAAAGGGAATTTCCGCAGGAAAATCACAGAATAGCTATCGTGGTTTGGTACAGATTGGTTCTAGGGCAGAAAATGCACGGAACTTTTCACAATGCGATTCTTTGTTGATGGGTAATGAATGTGGTGCACATACATTTCCGTATATCGAAGCGAAAAATAAAACGGCACAAGTAGAACACGAAGCTACGACGAGTAAAATTGGGGAAGACCAGATTTTCTATTGTAACCAGAGAGGCATCGATACAGAAAAGGCTATAGCCTTGATCGTGAACGGTTTTAGTAAGGAGGTGCTGAACAAGTTGCCCATGGAGTTTGCGGTAGAAGCTCAAAAACTGCTAGAAATTAGTTTGGAAGGATCTGTAGGGTAAAACAAAGCCCCCTAGTCCCCAAAGGGGGAATGATAATGTGACTGTATAAAAATGAAAAGAATAGTATCTACTTTTTTAATTTCCTTAATAGTTTTTTCTTGCAAAGAAGCCAAGAAGGACAATACCGAAGTGGCTGATATTGAGGAGATACAAAAATCAGAGGTTAAACTATACACGTTTAGCGGAGGTACCGTTGGTGTAAATAACTTAGAATTGTTTTCTCAAGATAATACGTATCAAGGCCAGACCAAGGAGTTTTCCGATCCATTTTATATTATTACTCATCCGAAAGGAAATTTGATGTGGGATGCCGGTCTTCCGCAAATGTTGGTAGGGCAGGACCCGTACACCGACCCAAGTGGAGCGTTTACAGTTTCTAGGCAGGATTCGGTTTTGAACCAGCTACAGGCTATTGGAATGACACCCGATGATATTGAGTTCTTAGCTCTTTCCCATACGCATTTTGACCATAGCGGTCACGCGAATACCATGAAAAATGCTACTTGGTTGGTGCAGGAATCCGAGTATAACTTTATCACGAGCGAGGAAACACAAAAAAACAATTCAGACCTATACAATGCTATAAAGGACTTGACCAAGATTACTAAATTGAACGGAGACCATGACGTTTTTGGTGACGGTACGGTCATTATCAAATCAATGCCAGGGCATACACCGGGGCATCAGGTATTGTATTTGGAATTGGCCGATCACGGGCCTGTTCTATTAACTGGCGATTTGTATCACCTTTATGAAAATAGAGAGTACAAGAGGGTTCCCAGTTTTAATTATAATGTAGAACAAACCTTATCCAGTATGGATACTTTTGAAGCTTTTGCAAAAGAAAAAAATGCAAAGGTGTATTTGCAACATCAAAAAGAAGATTTTAATAAAATGCCTAAGGCACCAGAATATTTAAAGTAAAACAACATGTTGATAATTAAGGATTTACACGCTCAAGTAGAGGATAAAGAAATTTTAAAGGGTATTAACCTAAAAGTAAATGCGGGAGAGGTGCACGCCATAATGGGTCCTAATGGTTCCGGTAAAAGTACCTTGGCATCTGTAATCGCCGGAAAAGAGGAGTTTGAAGTAACTAAAGGTTCCGTTAGTTTGGAAGGCGAAGATTTAGAAGAGGTTTCTCCTGAAGAAAGAGCGCATAAAGGGGTGTTTCTTTCGTTTCAGTACCCTGTTGAAATACCAGGCGTATCCGTGACAAATTTCATGAAAACGGCTATCAACGAAACCCGGAAAGCGAAAGGTTTAGAAGATATGCCAGCGAACGAGATGCTTAAATTAATTCGTGATAAATCGGAGCTTTTGGAAATAGACCGTAAATTTTTGTCCCGTTCCTTAAACCAAGGATTTTCAGGAGGCGAGAAAAAACGCAACGAAATTTTTCAAATGGCGATGTTAGAGCCAAAAGTGGCCATTTTGGATGAAACAGATTCTGGGCTGGATATTGATGCCTTGCGCATTGTTGCTAATGGCGTTAATAAACTTAAGAGTAAGGATAACGCTGTTATCGTAATCACCCACTACCAACGATTGTTGGATTATATAGTTCCTGATTTCGTACACGTAATTCATGATGGGAAAATCGTAAAATCCGGCACCAAAGAATTGGCGTTGGAATTAGAAGAAAAAGGATACGATTGGTTGAAGCAGGAGGCGGCGGTTTAAAAGTAAGTAGTAAAAAGTAGTGAGTACAAAGTACTTATTACTATTTGCTTGGTACTAAATACTTATAAAAAATGGATTTAAAAGACAAATTGATTTCTTCCTTTATGGCGTTTGAGGACAACGTAGATGTAGAGCATCCCGTGCACGATGTGCGTACGGAGGCCATAAAGAATTTTGAGCATAAGGGTTTTCCTTCTAAAAAGGAAGAGGCTTGGAAATATACATCCTTGAACAGCTTACAGAAAATAGATTTCAGTATTTTTCCAAAACAGGAAAATGCGATTGAGTATAAGGACGTTAAAAAGTACTTTATTCATGAGATCGACACCTATAAGATTGTATTTATAGATGGAGTATATAGTTCCCATCTTTCGGAAACAACACATGATGGCGTAGATATCTGTCTAATGAGTTCGGCATTGACCAAACCCATGTATAAGCAGATTATCGATGTGTATTTTAATAAAGTGGCATCTAATGATGAGTCCTTAACGACTTTAAATACAGCGTTTAGCAGAGAAGGAGCATATATCTACATCCCTAAGAACAAAATGCCCAAGAAACCTGTTGAAATTTTACATTTTGCAACGGGTAACGAAGCATCTATAATGCTGCAGCCCAGAAACTTGATTATTGTAGAAGAGAATGCGGAAGTACAGATTATAGAGCGGCATCAGAGTTTAACATCCAATGATGTGCTTACGAATTCCGTAACCGAAATATTTGCAGCGGAAAGCGCCATTGTAGATTACTACAAGATACAGAATGATACTGCGAACGCATCGCTGATAGATAATACATACGTAGACCAAAAAGGAAAGAGCCACGTTAAAGTGCATACCTTTTCTTTTGGAGGAAAACTAACGCGTAACAACCTTAATTTCTTCCAAAATGGAGAGTTTATGGACTCTACTATGAAAGGGGTTACGATACTAGGTGAGAAGCAGCATGTAGACCACCATACTTTGGTACATCATATAGAACCTAATTGCGAAAGTCATCAAGATTATAAAGGAATCTATGGAGATAGTTCTACAGGAGTGTTCAACGGAAAGATTATCGTAGACAAGATTGCCCAAAAAACCAACGCTTTTCAGCAGAACAATAATATTTTGGTAAGCGATAAGGCAACTATCAATACAAAACCTCAATTGGAAATATTTGCCGATGATGTAAAATGTTCCCATGGCTGTACGATTGGCCAGTTGGACGAAGAAGCGTTGTTTTACTTGCAATCTAGGGGAATCCCAAAAAAGGAGGCTCGAGCCTTGTTAATGTATGCTTTTGCAAATAACGTTTTGGAAAGTGTACGTATCCCAGAACTAAAGACTAGAATAAATAAGCTGATAGCTAAAAAGTTAGGGGTTAATTTGGGATTTGATTTATAGAAAAATGAGATTTAAAATTAGAGCATATCAAAGAGCCGTTTTTATAGCGGCTCTTTTTATGTTTTTATGCTTTACAGGAACTGCTCAAGAAACTCGTTTTGGGGTTAAAGGTGGACTCAATTATTCTTCCATTGTAGGCGATTTAACGCAGGGTTTAAAGTTTCGTTTTTCTGGTCATGGCGGTATCTTTTTGGAAATCGATTTTTCGGAGAAATTTAAGCTACAGCCAGAATTAGTATACTCTTCTCAAGGCTTTCAGTTCAGTACCGACTTGGCTTCCATACAAAACGGGGGTTCAGTAGGCGATGACAATGATTTTAGGACCAATGTGCAGTTAAACTTCATAACCATCCCTATTTTGGGGAAATTTGCCATCAACGATTCTTGGGACGTTGAATTTGGTCCGCAGTTTGGATTTTTATTGAATCAAGTCACGAAGATTAAAGACCTTGATCAGAATTCTAATGTTAATGCAGATAGAAGGTCTTCCGTTTCTGGTGATTTTCAATTGGATTATGGTGCCGCCGTGGGACTCGGTTATAAAGTGAACGATAATCTTTCAATTTCTCCCCGGTTTTATGTAGGCCTGCGTAACCGACTTAATGCACTGGCAGGTGCACAGAACTACAATGCCGCTATTCAACTGTCGGTGAATTATATGTTTAAATAATAATCTTCACCACAGCTTCGACAAAATTGGTTTACTTAACGTTTTAATCGGTTAATAGCGATTTCTTTTTATGATTCTTAACTATTTGTTCAAGGGCAGTATGATTTTATAGGAATTCCTACCGATTTTGAAGAGGTCAGTGTCTTAAGATTCTTAAAATTCGGTCTTGGCTTCCGTTTTTAAATATAAGCTTTCGTTCTGAGGTCTCTTCCATGGCTTTTCTGATGTAAGGCAAGGAATGCGATGAAAGAGCCTTTAGTTTACCTTACAGTAGCTATCTTTGTAATTCAATTGAATTGCTATGTTTGATGTAAGTAAAATAAGAGAAGATTTCCCCATTTTAAAACGAGAGGTCAATGGGAAACCCTTGGTGTATTTGGATAATGCCGCCACCTCACAAACACCGCAACAAGTGATAGATGTGATTGTGGAGTATTATTCCAACTACAATGCGAATATCCACAGAGGCGTACATGCCCTATCGCAGGAGGCAACAGATAAATACGAGGAGGCACGTCAGAAAATTCAAAAGCACTATAATGCCAAGCACGCCCATGAGATTATTTATACATCGGGTACGACCCACAGTATAAACATCGTGGCCAATGGTTTTTCTAGCTTTATCAAAAAAGGGGATGAGGTCTTGGTTTCCGCCATGGAACACCATTCCAATATTGTGCCGTGGCAAATGCTCTGTGAGCGCACAGGTGCGGTTTTAAAAGTTATTCCAATGAACCAGGAAGGCGAGCTCTTAATGGATGTCTATGACACCTTACTTTCTGAGAAGACCAAATTGGTTTTTTGCAACCATATTTCCAACGCTTTAGGTACCATCAATCCAATAGAAGAAATAATATCCAAAGCCCATAACGTGGGTGCAGCGGTGTTAATTGATGGCGCACAGGCCGCTCCGCATCTAGTAGCAGATGTGCAGGCGTTGGATGTAGATTTTTATACCGTTTCCGCACATAAGATATGTGGCCCTACTGGAGTAGGTATGCTGTACGGTAAAGAAGAATGGCTGAACAAACTACCGCCCTATCAAGGAGGCGGAGAAATGATTGCCGAGGTAACTTTTGAAAAAACTACCTATGCCGGTTTACCACATAAATTTGAAGCAGGTACGCCCAATATAAGTGGTGGTATCGCTTTTGGTGCTGCCTTGGATTATATGAACGCGATCGGTTTTGATGAGATTGCGGTCTATGAACATGAATTATTGGAATATGCGACAGAAGAACTATTAAAAATAGATGGGCTCAAAATCTACGGCACCGCGCAAGAGAAAACATCGGTTATTTCTTTCAATATCAAAGGAGTGCATCCATATGACATTGGAACGATTCTGGACAAATTGGGAATAGCAGTGCGTACGGGGCATCATTGCGCCCAACCAATAATGGATTTCTATAAAATCCCGGGTACGGTTCGCGCTAGTTTTAGTTTTTACAATACCAAGGAAGAAGTAGATGTTTTAGTGGCAGGAGTGAAACGTGCTACCGCCATGTTGGTATAACCATCCCGTTATCATTCTCTTAAAGTATTGAAATCCATCGTTTGTTATTGTATTTTTGTATAAAATATGGAGATGAATATTAAAGAGATACAGGAAGATATTGCGGCGGAGTTTGCCATGTTCGAAGATTGGATGCAGCGCTATGAATATATGATAGACCTCGGGAAATCGCTCCCGCTGATTGCCGAGGAATATAAAACAGACGATAACATTATAAAAGGATGCCAAAGTAAGGTATGGGTGCATGCCGATTTAGAAGAAGATAAGCTGGTGTTTACTGCAGATAGCGACGCCATCATTACAAAAGGTATTATAGCAATTTTAATTCGTGCGTTCAGTAATCAAAAACCGCAGGACATCATTGATGCCAATACAGACTTTATAGACGAAATAGGATTAAAGGAACATTTGTCCGCCACAAGGGCCAACGGTTTGGTAAGCATGATCAAACAGATCAAGTTATATGCCGTAGCCTACCAAACACAATTAAGTTAAGACATGAGCGATATAAACACAGCAGCCGATAGTGAAGAGTTGGGAGAAAAGATAGTAAAGGTTTTAAAAACGATTTACGATCCAGAAATTCCTGTAGATATCTATGAATTGGGACTTATCTACGATGTATTGGTAAACGAGGATAACGAGGTAAAAATTTTGATGACATTAACCTCACCCAATTGCCCCGTTGCGGAAACCTTGCCGGTAGAAGTAGAGGAAAAGGTAAAATCCTTGAATGCCATAAAGGATGCAGAGGTAGAAATTACGTTTGATCCTCCTTGGACCCAGGATTTAATGAGCGATGAGGCGAAATTAGAGCTTGGAATGCTCTAATAAGGTTTAATTGTCATTTCCGACATCTCGGACATCTAAGCAGTTTAACTCCATAACTATGGCAGACGAAATTATAAATAAGGTAGCCCAAAGTAAACTAGTCACTTTTGATTTGGAGGATTTCTATCCAAAAGGAGAAAGAAAAGTAGTGGACCTAAAGGACTGGCTATATGAAGGTATTATTCTCAGGGAAAAAGAGTTTAGAAGATTCCTTGCCGAACATGATTGGGAGCCCTATTCAGGTACGTACGTAGCCCTTACCTGCACAACAGATGCGATTATTCCGGGGTGGGCATATATGCTGGTGACAACGAAATTACAACCGTATGCCAAAAGAATAGTACAAGGCAGTTTGGTAGATTTGGAAACTAGTTTATACCAAACTATTCTATCAGAATTAGATGTTACGGCCTATGCGGATATTCCCGTGATTATAAAAGGATGCAGTCATAAACCGGTTCCTCCGAATGCGTATTTGTTACTTACCGAAAAATTAATGCCAGTAGCGAAGTCTATAATGTACGGGGAGGCCTGTTCTTCCGTACCGCTTTTCAAAAGAAAATAAAATACTTTTATCTCTATTGAAATAGTGACTATTAGTACTTTTGCGTTTCTAAAAGAATAAACACTACATCATGAAAAATATTTTTTTAACTATTGCGCTTGTGTTTACTTGCGCTTATGGTTTCTCTCAAACAGAAGAGGAACTCACATCTCAATTAGGTGCTAAGAAAGATTCGCTTAAAGCTATCCAAGCTAGGGTAGACGCCATACAGGGGAAAATAGATGCCCTTCCAGGATGGAAAAAAGGTGCGTTTGGAACCATCGGCGCCAATCTAAGTAGCTTTAATAACTGGTATGCGCAAGGTTCGCCTAACAACTCAACGGGTAACATTGGTATAACCGTTAATGGTTTTGCAAATCTGAATCAAGAGAAATTTTTCTGGAGAAACTCAGGGAATATAAATCTTTCATGGGTAAAATTCGATGACAAAGATTTAGCTACAGATGACGACAGTTTTAGACAAGCCGCCGATGTATTTACAATTTCATCGCTTTACGGTCGTAAGATTAACGATAAGTTTGCCATCTCTGGTCTAGGCGAGTATAGAACTACGATTTTAGATAACTTCAATGATCCAGGTTATCTTGATCTTGGTGTCGGAGCAACATGGACGCCAATTACCGATTTGGTCGTGGTGATTCATCCATTAAACTATAACTTTGTGTTCAGCAATAACGATGCAGTTTTTCAATCTTCTTTAGGAGCAAAAATACTTGCAGACTATACTAGGCAGATAGGTGCTGTTAACTTTAAGACTAATTTCTCTATGTTCCAAAGTTATGAGAACGGAGACCTCTCCAATTATACCTGGATTAACTCACTAGGATATACTTTATGGAATGGTATAGGTCTTGGTTTGGAGTTTGGGTTAAGAAACAATAAACAAGAAGCTTTAAATTTTGCTTTAGTGGATGATGCTACGGCAACTTTTGATAGTGTAGATAACGATTTGCAAACATATTTCCTATTTGGCCTAAATTACGCCTTCTAAACGATTAAGTTGGTTAGTCATAAACAAAAAACCCTGCTTTAAGAGCAGGGTTTTTTTTGGCTAAGTTATTATCGTAAAATTTGGGTTTTACTTTGGTCGTAAGTCCGTATCGATTTGGGGTCAACACTAGTGCTTAAACACATGTTAAAGGTATGCCATCACATCTTTTCTAGAACAATTTATGTTGTGAAGGGATGCAATAATGTGGTGAAAAATAGCAACGGTTTAAATTAATCGATGAACTACACAATTAGGCTCTTAAAATTTTAAACAAGGACTCCTAAATTCAACCTACAATAAAGAAGTTTAATCTAAAAACTAATAATTGTGTTTTTTAAAAAAAGGGAATACGATGCCATTGCATTTAGATTAATAAAAATAGGGTGTTGAGCATCCAATAAAGATGCGCTATTAAAATATGGGTGCAGGAGCAACCACTTATTAACAGCAATCTATATTCGTTAGTATTGGTCTAAATGTTCTGGGTAAAGGAAGTTGTTATAGGGAAATCGGGTGACGTGAATATCTCGTACTTCGTCATATACTCGTTTTCTAAACTCGTCCAGATTTTCTTTGTTCAATGCTGAAATAAACAAGGCACGGTCGCCCACTTTTTCCATCCAGGTGCGTTTCCATTCGTCAATGGTAAAATGGCGTGAAGTACGCTCCGTAATTAAATCGTCCTCGGGTATGGTGTCGTGCTCGTATTGGTCAATTTTGTTGAACACCATAATAGTCTTTTTATCAGCGCTTTTGATTTCATCCAAAATCTTATGCACAGAAGCAATGTGTTCTTCAAACTGTGGATGGGAAATATCTACCACATGTAATAAAAGGTCGGCCTCACGAACTTCGTCAAGTGTGCTTTTAAAACTTTCCACCAATTGTGTAGGGAGCTTTCTTATGAAACCTACGGTATCGCTTAAAAGAAAAGGTAGATTACCAATGACCACTTTTCTAACCGTGGTGTCCAGGGTTGCAAATAACTTGTTTTCTGCAAAGACATCACTCTTACTAATAACGTTCATTAAGGTAGACTTTCCTACGTTGGTATACCCAACAAGGGCTACACGAACTAGGGCACCGCGATTTCCACGCTGTGTTTCCATTTGTCTGTCAATCTTTAGGAGCTTCTTCTTTAGCAGGCTGATGCGATCACGAACTATACGTCTATCCGTTTCTATTTCTGTTTCTCCGGGTCCACGCATACCAATACCTCCTTTTTGACGCTCCAGGTGTGTCCACAGTCCGGTTAGCCTGGGAAGCAAATATTCATACTGTGCCAATTCTACCTGAGTTCTTGCATAGCTTGTTTGAGCACGTTGCGCAAAAATGTCCAAGATTAAGCTGGTACGGTCTATAATCTTACACTTAAGTTCTTTTTCTATATTCCGCTGTTGAGCCGGTGAAAGTTCGTCATCAAAAATAACAGAGCCCACATCGTTTGCTTTTATAAATGCGCCAACCTCCTCCATCTTTCCGCTACCGATAAGTGTTTTTGGGTTTGGAAGGTCCATGCGCTGTACAAACCGTTTTATCACCTCACCACCTGCGGTATAGGTAAGGAATTCTAGTTCGTCCAAATATTCGGTGACTTTATCTTCGCTCTGCTCTCTATTGATAATGCCAATAATGACAGCTTTCTCGTAATCGACTGTTTTCTTTTCTATCATATTAATCGTAAAGTGCAAAATTAAGCAAAAGGACGCAGCCTATTTTAGTATTTTTATCAACTGAATAAAAGCACCTATGCGTTTCCCTTTTTTTAAACGAAAATCAACAGCTCAACTGTATACTATTGCTTTTTATAATCTTGAAAATCTTTTTGATACGGAGAATAACGAGCACACCTTGGATGACGATTTTACACCGACGGGATTTAAACAATGGACAATAGAACGTTACGAAAGTAAATGCAAGAAGTTAGCACGAACTATTTTGGATATAGGCAAACAGGAAAATAAACACCCTCCTGTGCTCGTAGGTATTTCCGAGGTCGAAAATCAACACGTTATTCGAGATTTAACAACAACGAAACCTTTGGATACATTACACTATAGATATGTGCACTACGAATCGCCAGATGAACGTGGTATAGATACGGCACTGTTGTATAATCCTAAATATTTTAAGGTGATTTCTTCCGAAGCGCTTCCCCTAATCGTTGACAACTTAAATGGAGATAGGGATACCACTAGGGATGTATTGTACGTAAAAGGTGCCTTGAACAATGAAATAGTTCATGTTTTTGTAAACCATTGGCCCTCGAGAAGGGACGGTGGAGACGTTACGGAGTATAAACGCCTAGTCGCAGCGAAACTTATTAAAGATAAAATGAAGGAAATAGGAGCCATAGAGGCACATCCAAATTTTTTGGTAATGGGCGACTTTAATGATGATCCTACTTCCAAGAGTATACAAAGGCTATTGCAAGATACTACATTGTATAATCCTATGGAAAGGTTGCATTTGCCTAAACAAAGAGGAAGTGCCAACTACAAGAATACGTGGAGCCTTTTTGATCAGATTTTGATATCACATAACTTTTTAAATTTCGAAAAGGGGACACATAGTTTCTCTAAGGCAGATATTTTTGATAACGCTTTTTTACGGGAAAAGTCTGGTAAATACAAAGGTAATCCGCATCGCACCTATGCCGGTCGTAAATATTTAGGCGGTTATAGCGATCATTTTCCTGTGTATGTAATACTCAAATTCAATCCCAAATAATTCCTTCCTGCTAAAAATCGAATAAGAAAAAACCTACAAACATCAAAAAAGAGCACTTTCACAACAAGATGCATCTTTCCCTTAGGCTGTTCATCGAATAATTATAATTTTTCACCTAGTGAGTCTGTTAAGTTTATATAATTGTAGTCCAAATCTTACAATTATTAACCTACTGACCTATGGAATATCAACAACCAAGGAATCTCCTACCTTCCTTTTTGTGTACCTCGGTGTTGCTCTTGTGCGCAACATTTACGATATCCGCACAGTCGGATGCCTTAAAGAAGATCATAAAGAAGGATTACGATTTTGCTAAAATTGGGGCAATGCACGTAGACCTCGAATTTGATTTTGAGGAGAACAGGAAAAAAACTTTGGCCCTTGCCAAGGGTAATCACTGGAAACTTACCGAAACGATGACTGATGGCACAAAAGTAGCCCTTCAAGAAGTAGGAACAGACGGGAGTCCTTTATATTATGAGACCTATTCCGATAATGCAAGCCAGGCATCAAGAGCTCATACGCTGCACACGAATGGAATGCTGGACTTGAATTTGGATGGTTCGGGAATGCAGGTAGGTGTATGGGATGCAGGAGTAGCGCTAACAATGCATCAAGAATATGATATCCGGGCTATAATTGGAGATGGTAGCGAGGAAGTAGACAACCATGCCACTATGGTTACGGGAAGTTTAATTTCCTCAGGAGTTAAAAAAGATGCTCAAGGCGTAGCATACAGAGCCAATGTAGTAACCAATGACTGGTCCAGGGATAAAATTGAAGTTGCCGAGGCTGCAGCAAACGGGCTTTTACTTTCCAACCATTCCTACGGAATAAAGACGGATCGTGTGCCCGATTGGTATTTTGGGTCTTATATAAAAGTAAGTCAGGATTGGGACAGAATTATGTACAATGCCCCATATTATTTAATGGTGAACGCTGCCGGTAACGCTCAAAAACGTAATGATAACCAGCATCCAATAGCGGGAAGTGCTGCTGACGGTTTTGATGTTATGCTAGGGTTTACACTCACAAAAAACAGTATAACCGTTGCGGCTGCCGACACCGACATAGCGCGTAACGGAGATTTAAAAAATGCATATGTTTCAGCTTATAGTAGTTTTGGACCTGTAGATGATGGTAGAATAAAACCGGATCTTGCCGGTGATGGGTCCTCTATTTTATCCACTGCTTCCCAATCGGACAAGAGCTATGGTACATCTGCCGGAACCTCTATGGCGACCCCTGGCGTAACCGGAGCACTTTTATTATTGCAACAATTCAACGAACAATTATATGGTGGGTATATGCGTGCCGCGACCCTAAAAGGCCTTGCCTTGCATACGGCGGATGACGTGGACCAACCAGGACCGGACTATAAGTTGGGTTGGGGCGTTATGAATGCTAAAAAAGCTGCGGAACTACTCTTAAATAAAGAGTACAGCTCCCTCATTGAAGAAACTAGCTTGGAACAAGACAAAACATACACAATTACCCTTACAGCAAACGAAATAGAGGATTTGAATGTTTCCATTTCTTGGACCGATCCCGCCTCGGATTTCATTAATAGAGGAAACCTAAATGATACCACCGCTGCTTTGGTCAATGATTTGGATATCCGGATTACGCAAAACGGGATAGATTTTTATCCATGGAGGTTAAGTGCAACCAGCCCTGCAGCACCAGCTATAAAAGGTGATAACCACGTTGATCCGTTTGAACGAATAGTGATACCCAAAGCTGAAGGCGATTATACCATTACGGTCACACATAAAGGCACCCTAACACAAGGAAAACAAGATTTCACCCTTTTGGTATCGGGTGCAGCACTTACAGACTGTGCACTTAACGCGCCCGAAAGTTTTCGGCTAGCGGAAGCTACTAGTGAGACACTAGCCATACAATGGGATTCAATTGCGGACGCACTTTATGAAGTTCAGTATAAAAAGGTGACAGCTGCCATTTGGGAAACGGCCTATGTTTCCGAACCAAGTTTTACGTTAAATGGTATGGAAACTGATTTAGATTATGTTTTTCGTGTGCGAACCTTCTGCTCCCAGAACGTAGCGTCAGAGTATAGCATGGAGTATCAATTTACTTTCTTGGGTAAAGATACGCAGGTAGGTCCTCTAAATTCGTTTGAAACCTTAAACGTAGCAGCTGAAATCAATTTTTCCATTTATCCTAATCCTGCTGTAGCCTATATCAACCTAAATGACGAAACAAGTGAATCGTCTCGCTATATCATTACAGGTATGTCAGGGACTACGGTAAAGCGTGGTGCTGCAAAAAATGCAAAAATTAACGTAGCTGATTTGGCCGGTGGACTGTATATATTACAAGTAATGGATGACCAAGGTAAAAGAAGTGCCAAATTTTACAAACAGTAAACCTAATTGTATCCCGCGAGTTCTCCCGAAATCTTAAAATCCTGCTTTAATTTTAAGGCCTGTTGCATATACTATGTAGCAGGTTTTTTACTAATGGAAGTAACCTCCCGATAATTATTCCTAATGATTCTGATGTATAGTGCTCCTTCAGATTGATAGGAACTGCTTCTCTAGTATCTGAAACTTTGAGATGTATGAGATGCACAATAATTCTGGGTCTTTAGTGACGATTTTTAGTCAATTAGCTAGGCACTAAAGAATTTTGTTATTCTCGAAAAAAGCTATTAAAAAAATGTCTTATCGATTTTTGTGATGACAGAAAAGTCTACGTATAAGTTCTATCGATATTAAAATAAGACAAAACAAGCGATTTGCCATCGTTTACGATTAACAATTTTATAACTTTATGGCTTAACGCCTAAAAAATATCAGAACAATGGATACAAAAGACAAAAATTCAAACGGCACTGCTTGGGACATCAATGATTCCAGTAAATGTCCATATTTGGGTGGGGCCCTAAAAGAGACCGCAGGAGGTGGTACCAACAATTTAGATTGGTGGCCAAATCAATTACGTTTAAACGTACTGCGTCAAAACTCATCTTTGACCAACCCTATGGACCCGGATTTTGATTATGCCGAGGAGTTTAAGTCCTTGGACTTGGCCGAGGTTAAGAAAGATATCATAGAGGCCTTGACCACTTCACAAGATTGGTGGCCTGCAGATTACGGTCATTACGGACCTTTCATGATTCGTATGGCATGGCATAGCGCGGGAACATACCGTATTGGTGATGGTAGAGGCGGTTCCGGTTCCGGTTCACAACGGTTTGCGCCGTTGAACAGTTGGCCGGACAACGGAAACTTGGATAAGGCACGATTATTACTATGGCCTATTAAGCAGAAATACGGTAAAAAATTGTCTTGGGCAGATTTAATGATCCTAACAGGAAATTGCGCTTTGGAGTCCATGGGCTTTAAAACCTTTGGTTTTGGTGGAGGTCGTGAAGATATCTGGCAGCCCGAAGAAGACATTTATTGGGGCTCTGAAACAGAATGGATGGGGAACGACGAGCGATTCTCCGATGGCGAATATGTGTTAGAAGCAAATTTAGGCGCCTCTCACATGGGCCTTATTTATGTGAATCCTGAAGGACCAAACGGAAAATCTGATCCGTTGGGAACAGCTAAGTTGATGAAAGAAACCTTTGGACGTATGGCGATGAACGATGAGGAAACAGTAGCCTTGACCGCTGGTGGGCATACCTTTGGTAAAGCACATGGTGCCGCTAATCCGGATGAATTTGTAGGTCCTGAACCTGCAGGCGCAAGCATTGTAGAGCAAAGTATGGGATGGAAGAACTCTTTTGGAACAGGCGTGTTAGACGATGCGATTACTAGCGGTATCGAAGGGGCATGGACACCTAACCCTACTAGGTGGGATCATGACTATTTTAAGGTACTTCTAGATTACGATTGGGAGCGTACAAAAAGTCCTGGAGGCGCCAATCAGTGGAGGCCTACAGCAGCATCTGCTGCGAAACAGGCGCCACGTGCCGGAGATGCATCCAAGACTCAGGATTTAATGATGACCGACGCTGATATGGCCTTGAAATTGGACCCTGATTATTTAAAAATATCAAAGCATTTCTACGAAAACCCTGAAGCATTAGAAGATGCTTTTGCACGCGCTTGGTTTAAACTAACCCATAGGGATATGGGACCGGTACAACGATATTTAGGCCCAGAAGTACCCAAAGAAGAATTACTTTGGCAAGATCCGGTACCAGCCGTTGATCACGAGTTGGTTTCCGATGCCGATGTCGCTGAACTTAAGAAGCGCTTATTGGCTTCTGGGTTAACAGTATCTCAATTGGTATCTACGGCATGGGCTTCTGCATCTACGTATAGAGATTCAGATAAAAGAGGCGGTGCCAACGGCGCACGTCTCCGCTTGGAGCCACAACGCAGTTGGGAAGTAAACAACCCTAAAGCCTTGAACGATATTTTGAACGTTTTGGAAGGTATTCAAAAAGAATTCAATAGCGCACAATCGGGGAACAAGAAAATATCCATGGCAGATTTGATCGTGCTAGGCGGGAGTGCAGGAATAGAGGAAGCAGCAAAACATGCAGGGCATGACGTGGAAGTTCCTTTTACTGCAGGTCGTACAGATGCTACTCAGGAACAAACCGATGTCTATTCCTTTGAGGCCTTGGAACCTTCCGCAGACGGATTTAGAAATTACAAGAACCCAGATTATAAAGCGTCTGCTGAGGCTTTATTGGTAGACCGCGCACAATTGATGAAGTTGACCGCTCCTGAAATGACAGTTTTAATGGGAGGTATGCGTGTATTGGACACTAATTTTGACGGATCTAGACATGGCGTGCTTACCGATCGCCGTGGAGTGTTGACCAACGATTTCTTTGTGAATTTATTAGATTTAAGCGTGAAGTGGGAAGACGCATCGGATAATGAGACTCTATTCTCTGGGCGTGATCGTAAAACGGGAAGCATTAAATGGACAGGTACCCGTGCTGACCTTATTTTTGGTTCCAACACAGAGCTGCGTGCCTATGCAGAAGTGTACGGTTCTTCCGATTCTGAGCAGAAGTTCGTAAACGACTTCATTAAAACATGGACGAAAGTGATGAACCTAGATCGTTTTGACTTAGCTTAAGTACATACGAGTAGTTGGTAGTATATAAAAGTGGCCCTGGATGGGGCCACTTTTTTTGTTTTTTTAGCTATGGTGAGTGGATAGTCACAGGTAAGGTTTAGGGATATTTTAAAGGTTCGTATTCGTTTCTAAGCGTGCCCTATACCGTAATTGTTACCGAACACAACACTTGGTAGGATTTTTGTTACATTGCGAGTGTGAAGGAGATATAGGTGCTTATACCTATCCAATTGTTACCTGCTAGCTGAAAAAAATCGTACAATGAATAAAATTTTTGGAATATTAGTGATTGGATTACTCTTGATCGGTTGTAAGCAGAGCACTAATAAAAGTGAAATGACCGAGACAAAAATCGAATTCAATCAGGATTTAGCTGACGAACTTGCTAAAATGGTTGTTACTGACCAATTAGCTGCTGCCAATGCATATCCACCTGAATCTCATTCACATTTAACGTTGGAACAATGGAAGTCATTTAAAGACAGTATTTTCAAAACTCAGCAACGACGAGTGAAAGAAATATTTGACGACTTAGGGTTTGTAGGTTTTGATTTAGCTGGAAAACAAGGTTCTTCGGATTTTTGGTTAATTGTTCAGCATTCAGATCACAACCCTGAATTTCAATTAGAAGTTTTGGAAAGAATGAAGATTGAAGTTGACAATGGAAATGCGGATTCCAGAAATTATGGTCTTTTAGTTGACAGAGTTAAATTAAATACGGGACAAGCTCAAATTTATGGCACACAATTAGATTATAATATGGAAATATGTCAAGCTTTTCCAAAAAAATTAGAAGATAGTATCAATGTAAACAAAAGGAGAAAAGAAATTGGTCTTGAACCATTAGAAGAATATTTAAACTATATGACTACAATGAATTTCGAAATGAATAAAGAGTTTTATGCTAAAAAAGGAGTGACTCAACCAAAACTTTATAAAATAGAATAAAAGGCAACAAGTAACTCTATTATCTTCAATGGCGAGGTTTAAGAGCTTAACTTATAAATCTGTGTTATTTTTACTATTTAGACGACTGGTAAATAAAAGGTGTCGCTTTTTGACGCACCAGTGAAAGATGCACGAGAACCATTAACCAAAAGGAAATGAAAAGATGCGAATAGCTTTAATCATATTAATAGGAATCCATGGAATCATCCATCTGTTCGGATTTTTCAAAGCTTATGGAATATCTGAATTTAACGCGATTTCACAACCAATTTCAAAAACTTTCGGAATATTTTGGTTCTTAGCATTTCTGCTTTTGATTTTTACAGTTATTTTATTTTTTGTTCAGTCAGATTATTGGTGGTTAAGCGGTTTCTTGGCTGTGATTATTTCGCAAGGGTTGATTTTCAACTATTGGTCTGATGCGAAATTTGGTACAATAGCAAACCTTGTAATTCTCATATCTGTAATAATAGCTTATTCAAGCTTTAGTTTTAAGCATAAGATTGCCGAAGAAAGGAAAGGACTATTTGAAAACTCAGAGCCTGTTAGTAAAAAAGTAATTTCCAAAGAGACTATATCCGAAATGCCTTCTATTGTACAAAAGTGGCTGATTAATAGCGGAACAATCGGTAAAAGTCCAATTTCTAATGTTCATTTAATACAAAAATTACAGCTAAAAATGAAACCTGAACAGTCAGAATGGAACAACGGGACTGCTGAACAATATTTTACGGTTCAACCACCTGCATTTAATTGGACTATTACTTCGCAAATGAGCTCAATTTTAAATGTTGCAGGGCGAGATAAATATGAAAATGGAAATGGCGAAATGACAATAAAATTATTTTCACTTATTACAGTTGCTAATGCCAAAAATCACGAAAAAATAAATCAAGCAACTTTACAGAGATACTTAGCAGAAACAGTTTGGTTTCCTTCAGCGTCTTTAAGTCCATATATTACGTGGGAGTCTTTAGGCGAAAATTCAGCCAAGGCAACGATGGAATTTAAAGGAGCAAAAGGTTCGGGAGAATTCCACTTTGACGAAACAGGCAATTTTAAAAAATTTGTAGCAATGCGTTATCAAGATATAAATGCAGAAGAACCAACCGAATGGACTGTCATTGCTACAAAAACAGAAGAACGGAATGAAATAAAAATACCTGTCGAATGTGAGGCAAGCTGGACATTGGAGAGTGGAAAATGGACTTGGTTGAAATTGAAACTAACGGAGATTAAATACAACGTAAAAGATACCAGTGACTAACAACTTATCTTAGAAATAGTTGAAAAAGCAATGAATTAAAAGCTTTGTGCTTAATCTAAAATTTGCTTCATGGCAATCTTCTACTTTTATATACGAACCATTAGGCTTCATTTGGTGTAATTTTTGAAAAGTAAAGATTTATGAAGAAATCGCTACTCTTTTTAATACGCTGAGTTTAACCATTGTAGTAAATTATTCCAGCAAGGAGTATTACCACGTATACTCTGGTGGTTGTATATCATTCATTCGAAGATATAAATTAGCTTTGGCCCTGTGGTTGGCCATATGGTCTTGTACATAAAACAAGGCAAATGCGCGGCTTACGGTATTCCCGCTATGATACATCAGGCAGGTCTCATCTAATTGTTCCTGTTCTATGGTGTAAATGACATTGGTAGTATACGCAAAACCAGTTTCTAAGAGATCTATGATTTCGGCTTTTGACATTTTGGAAGCGTCTGGGACACTTGGCCTCACTTCCATGCCCTGCACATAGCGTTTTGTAAGTAGGGGTATGGTATATCCAATATGCACCATTTGTTCCCCAAAAGATTTGCTTATGGGTGTTGGCTTGTACGAATATAGTTCTGCCGGCATTGTTCTGGCGATGTCCAAACAATGGTCTCTGGCAGTAATCCAAACGGGCAAATAGTCTTTAGTGAAAGGAGTTTTTGGAGTGATTTCGGTTTGTCCAAGCATTACAAAGGCACAAAAGACACTTATGAATAGCGCTACTACATTTTTCATGTGTAAAAGAGTTAAAGGGTTTTACAAGATATGTATTTTAGTTAGTACAAAGGTTTTTAAAGCGTTCGTATAGTATCTTTTTCGTAATCAACTCATGGGTACCGCAGATTATTTTTAAAGCATACTTGAATTATATTGGCTATTATCTTAGCTCTATTTTCACTATATTTCGTACGAACAGTAGGTGTAGTTTTACGCAATATATCAGCGTAAGGCCTTTTCATCTGCTGAATAACAACCTAAAACTAATTTCATGTCAATTAAAAAATTTCTCTTATTGACTATTGCCCTAGGGGTTCTGGTCTTTTCTTCTTGCGCAAAAAATGAAAAGGAAGCTGCAACCCTTCTCATCCATGGAGGAACTATCTATACAGTGGATAGCGTGCAGGCCATAGTAGAGGCAGTCGCTACCAAAGACAATAAGATTTTGTTTGCAGGAAGCCTTTCCGAAGCAGAAGCCTATAAAACAGAACAAACTAAAGTTATAGATCTACAGGGAAAAACAATGACGCCCGGGCTTATTGAAGGTCATGGCCATTTTATGGGATTGGGTTATAACGAGCTCAATTTGGATTTAATGAATACCACGAGCTATCAAGAAATCGTGGATGCCGTAGCCCTAGCTGTCGAAAAAGCGAAACCAGGGGAATGGATTACCGGGCGTGGCTGGCACCAAAGCAAATGGACGGAAATGCCCAAAGAATTGGTTAACGGATTCCAAACGCATGAATTATTGAGTAGTATTTCCCCTGAAAACCCGGTGTTTTTAAGACATGCCAGTGGTCATGCCGCTTTTGCTAATGCCAAGGCCATGGAAATAGCCGGGTTGCAGGTAATAGGCAAGGAAGGTATAGACGGTCTTGAGGTTGAAGGTGGGGAAGTAATGCGAAACGATTTGGGGCAGCCTACCGGAATTTTTAATGAACGTGCCATGTCCCTGATTGCAAAACATATTCCGGAGACGACCACGGAAAAGGATGCCAAAGCTTTTGAATTGGCCGTAGCCGCATGCCATAGAAACGGGATAACAGGATTTCATGACGCGGGTATCGGTCAAGAAACCATTTCACTTTTTCAAAAAATGAAGGCAGAAGATAAGATGGGGATACGTATCTACGCCATGCTCACTGGATGGGACAAGGAACTACTGAAGAAATGGTATGCCCAAGGCCCTATGGTGGATGCGGATAACTTATTTACCATTCGTTCCGTAAAATTGAATTGTGACGGTGCACTAGGTTCACGAGGTGCGTGGCTATTGGAAGAGTATACCGATAGACCGGGACATTTTGGTCATGAGACCCTACCTATGGAATTCGTAAAGGAAACGGCACTAAACGGATTACAATATGGTTTTCAAGTGTGTGCCCATGCGATTGGAGATCGTGCAAACAAGGAAATATTGGACCGTTACGAAGCCGCTTTTACAGAACTGCCCGATTTAACGAATGATAATAGATATCGTATTGAACATGCACAACATCTGCATCCAGATGATATTCCAAGATTTGCCGAGCTAGGTGTTATTCCCGCTATGCAGGCCGTACACATGTCTTCTGACAGGCCTTGGGCAATAGATCGTCTAGGTGAAAAAAGAATTAAGGAAGGCGCTTATATGTGGCAGGACTTATTGCAAAGTGGTATTCCTATTGTAAACGGGACAGATGTGCCTGTGGAGCCTTTAAACCCGATTGCCAGTTTTTATGCCAGCGTAAGCCGTAAAACCTTAAAGGGAATACCTGAAGGCGGCTATGAACCTGAACAAAAAATGACACGGGAACAGGCCCTACGTTCCTATACCTTAGATGCTGCTTATGGAGCTTTTGAGGAAGATATTAAAGGTTCAATTGTACCGGGTAAACTAGCCGATTTCACTATTTATGATCAGGATTTAATGACCGTAGCGGAAAACAAAATATTGGATACCCAGATTGCCATGACCATTTTTAATGGGGAGGTAGTCTACGAGAATGGGAACTAGTGTTTTTAGTAGCTGTAGGGCACAAGCGAGGTACAAGTTATCTGGGCAAAAACAACTGTAATAGCGACCGTTTTATTAAGTGCCAAAATTGTAAAATGGTTTACAGAAGCATTCATAAAAACGTTAAACCTACGTAAGATGGGAATGTTTGAACAGTTTAATTAACCTAAAATCGGTGAAACTCCGGCAGGTCGGTAAAGCAGCCAACCGGTTAAGCTATACCGGTCTTTAAAAGAGGTGAGAACGGCATGCGGCACCTCGGCACTTTTAAAGAGTACGCAGCGCTTTGCCAAAGGGTCGACTAACTGTAGCTGTTTGTTCTGGTCTAGAATTTCTAATTGCCCTCCATGAGAAGGCAACCAATCCTCGTTTAAATAAATGACCATGGAAATCATCCGGTTGTTACGGCCTTCAAATTGATCTAAATGACGCGCATAGTGGCCGCCCGAAGGATAATGTGCCAAATGAAACTCTTCACCTGAAAGGCTTAAATAACAATAACGGTTAAGGACGAATTTAGTCTCTTCCAAAAGTTCCCAAAAAAGATTTAAGGAAGTATCCCTAATTTTATTAAGCCAATAGGTATTATCCCCACGTATACTTCGCTTGATTACATGCTGGTTCAATGTGCCAATACCAGCTTGGTCGAAAGCATCAATTTTTTCAAAAAGAAAATTCCGAAGTGTATGGTAAAGGTCATCGTTTAAAAAGTCGTCGATAACGATGTAATCTTTTTCGGAAAGGACATCCATCCAGGAAAGCCAATCTTCTAGGGTATGAATTGTTTTGAACAAAGTGCTAAAAAATGTGCGCGAATGTAGTTATAAAACCGATGTAATCGAGATTATTTTTTTGTTCAATTAATAGTGGCCAGAAAATCTATTATGTCTGGTTCACTTCTAAAAAAGTTTGCATTAGAGACTGATTTGAACCAGTTGTTTTTTGGCACCTCGCTTTGCGTAGAACAATAACGCGTCTGCAGTAGTATCCTTTAACGGCCTAGAGACCATAAGCGGTAAGCGGACTTCCTTGTTGTCTATCGCTTTTTGGAATGTCATTTGTCCGTCTTCGTCTAGCTTAATAAGAAAAATATTTCTGTTTCTACTTAACCCTTGCTTAAACTGGATACGTTCCCCGCTCATTTGTTGTGGGTTTTCGGAAGCCGTGCTAATGAAGAAATACGTAGTGTTATCCTTGGTATACGAGCAATACGAAGTATAGGCCCCATCACCTTGTGTCACCTCTGTTTTGTTAATGTTTCGTGCCCAAACTAAATCGCCGTTCGAGGCTAGTTTTACACTTACAATATCATTGTAATGGTAGCGGCGAATCATTAAACGGCCACCACTGGAATTGGACTGTATGCTGTTACTTGTAAAATATTCTTCAGCGTTGAACAGAATATGTCCATCATCGGTAAAATCCATTCCCTTAAACACCAAGTCCTTAATGGTAGTATCTTCTCCCCTTCCAAATTTATCCATTATAAACTGATTTGAAAAAGGATTGAATTTTTCGGATTGAATTGTCAAAGACGTAGGCTCTAGTCTGTAATAAGCAATACCATTATAACGGTTATCTTTACGGTCGGCATAAAATCCTAAGCATAGCAGCTCATTACCCTTAAAAATCGGTTTAAGGGCTTCCGGGAACTTTCCAGGTGTGTCAAAAGTCTGTATACTTTTCGTAGTACCCGATATACGAACCAACTCATATTGATACTTCCGCTCCTTAGCCGTAAAACGTTTCTTTTTAAAATAGGCTTTTCCTACTAAGTACACATTTGTTAAATCGGCAGAGAACACTACATTTTCAAAGGCGTAGTTTTTTTCTTCTACTTGATCGGAAAAATCATGTTCCATTAACTTTCGTAAACTACCATCGAATACATGAATAACATGTTTATTTTCTTTTCTTTTTTTATAATGAGTGGTAATTACAAAGGCCGTTTTTTCATCATTGAACAAGACCGATGTCGTAAAGCCAGAGCCAAAATTTCTATTGTAGTAATTGCGGTCTAACGGTTGTTGCACTATATCCGATGAAATGGATAATAGCATCTCTTTGGTAAAGTTGAATTCTGTAAACGGACTTCGATGAACAATATATTCATAGGCTAATGTGGAGTAGTTATATTCCAAAAACAACAAATACACCTGACCATTTTTCACATAGGCTTCTACAAAATTAGCATCCTTAAGTTTGTAGTTGTATTCGGACAACAACTCTAAATCCTTATTGTAGTGCTCAACCAGATAGCCTTTTGGCTTTAGTACAATGCCACTAAAATAGGAACGCACCACAACGGTTCCTCCGTTTCCATCTTCTGCAATAGACAATAGGTTGGAGTATTGGTGTCTATCCCTAATGGTTTCGCCAATGGTGTAGTTTAACTTGGTGTCTTGGGCATAGCTTCCCCATGTCACTATACTCAATAGGATTAAAAAAAGGTATTTCCTGAACATGATTAGACCATTTTAATATCACGATCCAGGAAAATTTGCTTTACGTTTTTCTAAAAATGCCGATGTACCTTCGGTAAAATCGTCCGTTCCAAAACAAGCGCCAAATGCCTTAATTTCCTGTTCGTAACCGTTTACAGTATTCATAAAACCAGCATTTACCGCTTTTATTGCATAAGAAATGGCAACAGATGAGTTATTTGAAATTCGTTTCGCGATTTTTGTGCAAACAGGCATCAGTTCCTCTGGGGTGGCAAGATGGTTTATTAAACCATAGGACAAGGCCTGTTCAGCAGAGATCATCCCGGCAGTCATAATCATTTCCATGGCCCTTCCCTTCCCAACAAGTTGAGGTAATCTTTGCGTGCCACCATAGCCCGGTATTACCCCTAGTGATACCTCTGGAAGTCCCATTTTGGCATTATCACTTGCCACCCTAAAATGGCAGGCCATAGCCAATTCTAGGCCTCCGCCCAGAGCAAAACCATTAACGGCCGCGATAACGGGAGTAGACAGGTTTTCAATAAAATCAAAGAGTAGTTTTTGACCTTTTGCCGCCAATTTCCCACCTTCCTTTTCAGAGAACTGTGCAAATTCAGAAATATCCGCACCCGCTACAAAGGCTTTTTCACCGCTGCCTGTTAGTATGATCACCTTTATGTTTTCATCAATCTCCAGTTCGTTAAAAACGTCGTGTAGCTCGGCTATTGTTTCCTTGTTCAGGGCATTTAATTTGCTGGGGCGGTTAATGGTCACCGTTGCTATGGATTCTTCTTGGGTGCTGAATAGCGTGTTGTAGGACATAGTTTAAATTCTATTTTAGATTAGATTATTCTTTCGGAAATTTTACAAAAAATACGGTGCCTTTACCTGGTTGTGAGGTAAAATCGATACTTCCTTTATAGGTTTCTACGATATTTTTCACCATTCCTAGACCCAAGCCCATTCCACTGTTCTTTGTGGTGAACTTTGGTTCAAATATTTTATCCCGATTCTTTTCCATTATTCCGATACCGTTATCCGCTACAGATATTTTTACAAAATCACCCTCGCTCGCCACTGAAACCAATATTCTAGGTTCAGGAACCTCTGGAACGGCCTGAATAGCATTTTTAACCAGATTGGTGACGACACGGATTAATTGGGTACGGTCCAATTTTGCTATAATTTCCTCTTCATCTGCAATAAAGTGAATATACCCTTCATTAAATATATCCAATGCCAGTTTGACAATTTTAACCACATCCAGGGTTTCGTTTTGCTGTGCAGGCATTTCAGCAAAGTTAGAAAATGCCGATGCAATACTGCTCATGGTATCTATCTGCTGGATAAGCGTGTTGGAATATTCCTTTACTTTCTCTTTTATTTTGGGGTCTGTAGGGTCAAACTTACGTTCAAAACTCTGTACGGTCAAACGCATAGGGGTTAGCGGATTTTTAATTTCGTGAGCTACTTGTTTTGCCATTTCCCGCCATGCTTGCTCTCTTTCGCTCCGTGCTAATTTTACAGCACTTTGTCCTAGCTCGTCTATCATTGCATTATAAGAGGATATTAGTTTTTCAATCTCTTCACCAGGGCTATCTATAAATATCTTTTCGTTTGCGCGGTTTAGGTTGGTGTGCTCCATCATGTTCGAAATCGTTTCCAACGATCGCGTGATGTATTTGGAGATAACGAAAGCTAGCGCAATGGCCATAATCAGCATTAAAAGGTAAACACCTCCCAAACGCATTAGAAACTCTCGTAATTCTTTATCATTAAAAGAATTATCCTCAAAATACGGCAAATTTAAAATACCTATAGGTTTAAATTTGCGGTCTTGTATATAGGTGTATGAAGATTGATAGGTATCTCCGGCAGCCGCGTTTTCCTCTACATAGCGTTTGTCTGCGCTGGCTTCAAGCGTATTTAGGATTTCCGGTGCTATACATAATGATATGGGGTCGTTTTCAAACTTGGGCCGTGAACTCTTAATCAACGTACCATCCAAAGAATAAAGGTTGAAGTTCATGTTTTGGACAACGGCAATCTCATAGATATCTTCCATAAAGATAAGTCCCAAATTTTCTTCGGTAACTGGGTAGGTAGTCTTTGCAATGGTTAGGTCTATACTTTGCCGTATTTGTTCTTCCTTCCGCTCCATCCTATTTTGATGGTAATCCTCGTTTATTTCTCGGAATTGATAGATTGTAATACCCAAAATCAAGATAGAGGCAATCAACACCAATAAAATCATTGAAATAAAAATCCGGGACCGTAAGGACAATTTCTTTAGCAAGGGAATGGTATTTCGTTCAAAGTTAGCAAATATCGCACCAAAGTGGTTTGCATATACAGCGTTGGACTGGTTTAGCACCTCCCACCGTTTCCATACGAAATATATATATATTCTTATAACCTTAAGGCTCGTATGGTAGTAGTTCTCACTGGAACAGGTATTTCAAATTGCTTTCACCCCATCAAGGTAACAGCGTCTTTAGCAAAGTAACTGGCTATGATATTGGCACCTGCCCTTTTAATCGAAATTAGTTGTTCCATCATTACGGCGTCATGGTCCAACCATCCTTTTTCCGCAGCCGCTTTTAGCATAGCATATTCTCCTGATACCTGATACACTGCTACAGGCACATCTACTTCGTTCTTGATTTCACGAACAATATCCAAATAGCACAAGCCCGGTTTCACCATTACAATATCTGCACCTTCATCTATGTCCTGTTGCGTTTCACGAAGGGCCTCGAACCTATTGGCAGAGTCCATTTGGTATGTTTTCTTATCCTTTGGTACATTTTTAAGGTCTACGGGAGCCGAATCCAAAGCATCTCGGAAAGGGCCGTAGAAGGCACTGGCATACTTGGCACTGTAACTCATGATTCCTGTATTTAGATAACCTTCATCTTCCAAGGCTTCTCGAATACTTAGGATACGACCGTCCATCATATCGCTAGGCGCTACAAAATCGGCACCGGCTTTGGCGTGGGATACGCTCATTTCTGCCAATACTTCTACAGTTTCATCGTTCAGTATTTGTCCGTCTGCCACGATACCGTCATGCCCATAAGAGGAGTAGGGGTCCATGGCCACATCGGTCATGACCAGCATATCCGGACATACGTTTTTAACCGTTTTGATAGCAAGTTGCATTAAGCCATGGTCATTTAGGGCTTCGGAGCCTGCATTATCCTTTAGATTATCAGGAACCTTTACAAAAAGTAAAACCGCGCAAAGCCCCATATTCCAAAGTTCTTTCACCTCTTTTTCTAAGTTGTCCAAGCTTAAGCGGTAATAGTTGGGCATAGAGCTAATTTCTTCTTTTATTCCTTTACCTTCTACCACAAAAAGGGGAACCAAAAAATCGCTAGGTGTGAGGATAGTTTCACGAACCAAATGGCGTATGGCATCTGAATTTCTAAGTCTACGGTTTCTTATAAGTGGGTACATGATTGTATTGTTTTATTAATAAACTTTCATACGTTGTCTAAATCCCCTACAAATATAGGTTAAGCCAAAGAATTCTTATTGTTTGAAGCTTATTTCTTATCGGCTCGCTATAGTATTCTTTCAAATTATCGTAACAAAAATGATATCTTAACTACTAATTTCCTAAATAAGATAATCAGCAAACACAAACTATATGCTATCTATTACTCAATTAAACAAGACCTACCCCAACGGTACACAGGCATTAAATAACGTAAACTTAGAAATCGGTAAGGGAATGTTCGGCCTTTTGGGACCAAACGGCGCAGGAAAATCTACCCTAATGCGGACCATTGCTACCTTACAAAATGTAGATAGCGGCAGTATTATCTTTGATGGGATAGATGTTTTTGACGCCCCAGACGAACTTCGTAAGGTATTAGGGTATTTACCGCAGGATTTTGGGGTTTATCCAAAAGTATCTGCGGAAATGATGTTGAACCATATTGCCAAGATAAAAGGTATACAAAGTAAGAGTGACCGCGCTTCCTATGTGTCGGATTTACTCAATAAAGTGAATCTTTTTAAGTTTAGAAAACGTAACCTAGGTGATTACTCCGGCGGTATGCGACAACGTTTTGGAATAGCACAGGCCTTGATCGGAAATCCAAAATTAATTATTGTAGATGAACCCACTGCTGGTTTGGACCCGTTGGAGCGAAACCGATTTCATAATCTCCTAAGCGAATTGGGCGAAGATGCCGTTGTAATTTTGTCTACCCATATTGTAGATGATGTAGTGAATTTATGCACGAATATGGCTGTGTTTAATGAGGGTTGTGTGGTTGTAAAAGGACATCCACAGGAACTATCCAATACGCTGAACGGCAAGGTGTACCGAAAAAAAATCAGCAAGGACGAAACTGAAAAATACCAATCGGAATACACAGTACTATCAACCTACTTGCGTAGCGGTAATTTTAATGTAAATGTATACAGCGACTCCCATCCAGGAGATGGATTTGAACCGGTAAATAACGATTTGGAAGATTTTTATTTTTATAGCATTAACCAACCTCAAACCGTGTAATTATGAAAGAGATACTGCTGTTTGAGTTAAAATATAGGTTACGTAGGCTTGCCACCTATATCTATATTTTTCTAATGTTTCTTATTCCGTTGTTATTAGCGGTTTTTGACAAGTCGGTTACCGCGCAGTTTACCAATAGTCCAAACGCCATTGTTGGTGTATTAGGAGGCATGAGTGTCTTATCCTTGTTTTTTTATGCTGCGGTGATGGGCGTGCCTGTGTTCCGAGATCAGGAACATGGTACCGCGCAGACTTATTTTACTTTTCCGGTCTCGGAAAAGAATTATATCCTTGGTCGATTTTGGGGAAGTTTTACCTTAGTAACCATCTTGAACCTAGGGGCAGTCTTGGGTGCGATTATAGGGTATCAGTTTGGTTCATTTTTAGATCGGCCCGACTATGGGACCTATACCGATTTTAATTTTTGGTCTTACTTTTTGCCCTTTATTTATCTTCTAACCTTCAATGCCTTTTTTATAGGGAGTCTTTTTTTTAGCTTAATGACCTTTTTTAAGCGGATGCCTATCCTGTATTTAGGTGGTATTGTTATTTTAATTGCGACCATTGTTTCCGGCCAGCTGGTGTCAAAATTGGATACCGAATGGTTGAGTATTTACGTAGATCCTTTTGGTGAAAGTGCACATGGATACCTAACAAAGTATTCCAGCATTAACGAATTGAACACGATGCAATTATCGCTAACAGGAAAGTTTTTGATCAATAGATTGTTATGGTTGGGTATTGGTGTGGGCATCTTCTCTTTTACGCTGTTCAAGTTCTCGTATAAAGGATTTTTGGCATCCAAAAAGAAGAAGACGAACAAAGAGGATAACGAAGTGTTTAGGGCGAGCGGATTAACCACTATTGTGCAGTCTTTTTCGAAGAAAGCACAGCGAGAAAACCTTTGGTCGTTGAGCAAGATTGAATTTCTGTCCATAGTAAAGGAATCGGTATTCCTTGTATTGATTGTTATCGGGATTTTAATTGCTGGTTTTGTAGCCTATCAATCCAATCAAATTTATGGGACACCTTCACTGCCATTGACGCGGTATATGGTGGTGCAGATTGCTGGAGGTATTTCCCTGTTTTCGGTGATTATACTTATCATTTATGCGGGTGAAGCGGTACACAGAACTCGTACTAACAAGACTTTTGAATTCTATGATGCACTACCTGTAAGTAATAGTACGTTGTACCTTTCCAAGATTTTTGCCCTTGTAGGAGTGGCCGTCGTGCTAACTTTGCTTAGTATACTTGTAGGTATATTATACCAAACGTTTAATGGATATTTAAACTATGAGTTGGGTATGTATTTTACCTATAATTTCGCTAAAATATTCCCAGGTTATGTAACCACATTGCTGTTAGCTTTCTTCATACATGTGCTGGTCAACAATAAATTTTTAGGTCATTTTATTGTGGTGGCTATTTATATTGGCCTTCCTTTACTTATAAATTTGGCGTTCAAATCCAGTAATCCTCTAGTTGTATTCGGTGGAGTTCCTGGTAGTTTTTTAAGTGACTTAAATGGATTTGGTCATTACCTATACGGTGAGTTTTGGCTAAATCTCTATTGGATTTTGTTTACCTGTATTCTAGCGGCGATTGGTAAGATATTCTGGAACAGGGGCTTCTTTTCATCTGCCAAGGAACGGCTCAAATTAGCGAAACAGCGTTTGACTGGTAAAACCATTGCGTACACCTTGTTTTTTGTTTTTGCCTTTATATCGGTTGGGGCGTATAGCTTTTATAACTTGAAGGTGTTAAATCAACTTGAAGATGGTGATTATAGCCAAAAGTTGTCTGCAGACTCTGAAAAGGCCTATGGAAAGTATATTGATAAACCACACATTCAGGTGATAGATTTAAAAGCGAATATTGATATCTATCCCCAAGAACGAAAGGTGGATGCACAAGGGGTTTTTAAAGTAATAAATCCATCGGAACTACCCATAGATACTGTGCTTATGGAAATTAAGTTTCCAATATCCGATACTAAAATCACCAAGGTGGTTTATAATGATGTGGAAATAAAGCCCTTCCTCAGCGATAGTTTATACCGTTTGTTTATCTATAAGTTGCCCGAAGCGATACAACCCAAAGACACGGCAAATTTGGTCATAGAAACGAAGGTGCGTACTCACGGATTCGCTATGGACACGGAAACAGCTGTTTTAGGAAATGGTAGCTTTTTTAGGGATGCCATATTTCCATCTTTTCATTACGATAGGGCATTGTCGGATAACGGAGTCCGTAAAAAGTATGGTTTAGAGGAATTGGATTTTTTATACCCACCACGAACGGATACCATGGCGCTTAAGAAAAACCTTTTCAATGAGGATGCCAACTATATGAACTTCGAAGCAACAGTTAGTACGGTAAAAGGCCAAGTAGCCATTGCACCTGGAGTTTTAACCAAGAAATGGGACAAAGGTGAGCGTAGTTATTTCAATTATAGACTGGAGGAGAAGTCTGATTATTTTTTCAATTTTGTTTCTGCGGCGTATGATATAGAAACAGATGAGTGGGTAGCACCAAGTGGTAAGAAAGTGAAGATTGAAGTTTATCATTCACCAAAACACAAGGATAACCTGAGATATTTTATAAAAGGGATAAAGATATCTCTGGATTATAATTCTAAAAATTACTTGGAATATCCTTATTCCGTTATTCGTGTTATCGAATTCCCGGCACATTCCAATTTTGCACAATCCTTTGCCACTACCATTCCCTATTCGGAAGATTTTGGTTTTGTGGCAGATTTTACGAAAGCCGAGGATTTTAACTACGCCTTTAGGGTAACGTCACATGAAGTGGCTCATCAATGGTGGGGACATATTGTAACACCGAGCAAGACCTCCGGTGCAAATATTATTTCAGAAACTCTCGCAGAATACGTATCGTTGATGACCATGAAACAGGAATATGGCGAGAACGGCATCAAATCCTTTTTAAAGGAGTCTTTGGATAGTTATCTATCAAGCAGGCAATTTAGTTTTAAACCTGAACGTTCGTTAATAGACGTAGAAACCGGTCAGTATATTTGGTATGAAAAGGGCTCCATGATTATGTACGATTTGCAAGACGTAATGGGCGAAGACACAGTAAATACTGGGCTTAGGAATTTTATGGATGAATTTAAGTATTTTGAAAAAGGACGTTATGCCAGTTCTGAGGATTTATATAATGCACTCTATGCCGTTACTCCTGACTCCTTAAAATACAAGGTAGATGACGGATTTAAAGAAATAGTCCTTTATGAAAATAGGGTTATGGATGCAAAGACCGTAGCCCAGGATAACGGGAAATGGGAAACGACCTTTACAGTAAATTCCAAAAAGATTTACTATGATGATAAAGGCAAGGAAAAGGAAGTGGATGAGAAAAATAACTTAGTAGACGTTGGTCTTTTTGGAGAGGATGAAACCAATGCAGATGGTGTTACGGTCAAAAATCCATTTTTCTTTGAATTAAAATGGTTGTCTCCAGGGGATAATACATTTACGATTACAACAGATGAAAAGCCTTTAAAAGCTGGAATAGATCCCTACAATAAATTAATAGACCGTAATTCTGATGATAACTTAAAGTCTGTGGAGGAATAAAAATTTATGTTTTTGAAAAAAAATAGTGTTGATAGTTATGGTGTCATACTGAGCGCAGTCGAAGTTAATTTCTTAATTACAAATTATTCAACCTATAGATAATCCAAGATACTTGCTCGTAAACCAACGTTGGCCAAAAGAAAATTAAGTTTCCGTAATTGCTATATGGTTCCAACACAGTTTTCAAAAAAAGGAAGCCGCCTTAGTATGTAAAAAATATTCGAATAAACATGTAGATGAATCTAAAATGCTTTTCACTTGTAATTTGGATGGCAGAAAACACTTGTTAAAGGCACGATGTGCCCATATGTGCTATTTGTTTGATAAAATTTCGGAGAAAACGGTTATTTCGAAATAGCGAAGCATCTTTTATTCATAGAACTCCTCTAATTCTATACCTGTCATGGGCCCAACATGACGTTTTATTTCAATTCCATTCTTTATAAGCAAAAACTGAGGTACTCCTCTAACATTATACTTTTTTGTAAGGCCACTATTTGTGTCAATATTTATTTTCCCTATGACTACACGATTTTTCGATAGCGCAAACTTTTCAAGAATATCAGACATCAATAAACAAGGGCCGCACCAATGAGCTGTAAAATTTAGTATTAGGGTATCGTTAGCCGATACTATTTCATTTATGTTACTAGAGCTTATATTTATAATTCCTTCCCGCTTTTTTCGACTTATTTTTTTCAAAACATATCTAAATGGCCAACTAAAGCTGGCAACCAACGTAGACGAAAAGAAAACGATAAGTGCAACTAGGTATACAAGGATAGTTTTTAAAGATTTTTTGTTTACAAAATTTTGCTCTGCTTGGTTTTGAAATTGAACTAGTTTTTCTCTTAAGGCCATACCGGTTAAATTTACTTTGATTATAAAACAAATTAAACATCAATTTCCCCAACCAAGTAACAAACCGCATTCCCGGATATTTTTACACGTTCTCCTAGGTATTCGCAGTTTAAATCCCCACCACGTTGGGAAAGCTGTTTTGCCGTCAACTGTGTTTTTCCTAATTGGGCTGACCAATAGGGTGCAAGTGTCGTATGCGCTGAACCCGTAACCGGATCTTCCGGAATACCGCATTGCGGCGCAAAAAAGCGAGAGACAAAATCAACATCGTTGCCTTTTGCGGTTACAATTACTCCGCGGCAATTGAGTTGGTCCAGCAGATGAAAATTGGGGCGTATGCCTTCAATTTCATCTTGAGTTTCGTAGACCATCATATAATCCGTCTTTCCTTTAATCGTATGAATAGGGTTTAAGCCAATAGCTTCGTTAAGCTTTCTAATAGGCTCAATAACAGTAGTTTGATCTGTTGGAAAATCCATAGTCATACTTCCGTCAGCATTTTTCAAAACGTTTAACTCACCGCTTCTAGGTGAAATAAACCGAATAGTATTTTGTTTGTGGTCGTAATAGTTGAATAGTGTAAATGCAGTCGCTAAAGTTGCGTGTCCGCAGAGGTCCACTTCCAGTTCAGGTGTAAACCAACGTAATTCGTAATAATCTTCGTTGGGAACGGCATAGGCCGTTTCTGCTAGATTGTTTTCAGCAGCTATGTTTTGCATCAATTCATCCGATAGCCATTCGGTCAGGATGCAAACTGCTGCTGGGTTTCCTCCAAAAACGGTATCCGTAAACGCGTCTATTTGGTATATCTTCTGTTTCATTTATAATTGGTTTTTCGACTTTTCTTTTTCCTTTGACTTGGTAAGTATTGCCTTTAAGCGTTCCTTTCGCAGTGCCGCTTCTTTCTTCAACTTATTTTTCTTTTGATTCATAAGCTTGGTGTGTTTTGCTTTGTTGACCGTATTTTTCGCTTTTCCTTTTCTTGCCATGGCTACATCAGATTATAGCCATGCTTTGGGCTGTTTCAATACGCTTAACAGTCGCTCTTCTTCACTTCCTTCCTCGGGTTGGTGGTCATAATGCCATTGTACGTGCGGTGGCAGACTCATTAATATACTTTCTATGCGACCATTGGTTTTTAATCCGAACAAGGTGCCTTTGTCATGCACCAAGTTAAACTCCACATATCTTCCACGGCGTATTTCCTGCCAGTCGCGCTGTTGCTTTGTATAGCTTAGGTTTTTGCGTTTTTCTGCGATGGGTACATAGCCCTTTAAAAAGCTATTCCCAACTTCGGTCACAAAATTATACCAGTCGGTCATGTTCATTTCCTTGTTGGCCTTGCAATAATCAAAAAAGAGTCCGCCTACGCCCCTAGCCTCGTTTCTATGGGTGTTCCAGAAGTACTCATCGCACCGTTTTTTGTAGGTAGCATAGAAATCGGGGTGGTGTTTGTCGCAGGCTTCTTTGCACGTTTGATGAAAATGAATGGCATCTTCATCAAATAAATAGTAAGGTGTAAGGTCTTGCCCGCCACCAAACCATTGGTCTACGATATTCCCTTTTTTGTCATACATTTCAAAATACCGCCAGTTTGCATGTACGGTGGGCACCATTGGGTTTTTTGGATGGAGGACCAAACTCAATCCACAGGCAAAAAAATCAGCATCTTCCACACCAAAATATGCTTGCATACTCTTGGGTAACTCTCCGTGTACACCTGAGATATTTACACCTCCCTTCTCGAATACATTCCCGTTTTCAATAACTCGTGTTCTACCGCCGCCGCCTTCTGGGCGTTCCCAGATGTCTTGTTTAAAAGTGGCTTTACCATCTACTTCTTCCAGTTCTGCCGTAATAGTGTCTTGTAATTGTTGAATGTAGGAGAAGAATGTATCTTTCATTGTTTTGTTCTTGGATTCTGGCTTAGTCTCGTTCTCATCTTTGAAAAGACTTGTCAGCTTCGATTGCTAGATGTGTTCGGCCACAAAATTAAGCTTTTAAAAAGAGTTAATTAGGCTAGGTATTGGTCAAAAAAAAGCAGGAACCAAATGGCTCCCGCTTTCAATATTAAAAAAACCTTTGTCTTATTTAAAGTCACCGGCATTCACCACGGACCATTTGTCAAAAGGGCGTATATATTTTTTAATCGCTGCATTTACATCAGCTACAGTGAGCTTGGCCACTTTTGCTTCTAATTCCTTATGAAAGCCCATATCTCTGTCATAAAAAATATTATTATTGATTACACTGGACAGCTCGTTGTCTTTTGCTCTAGAAACGCTTTGACCCTGTGTCCATCCATTTACCGCATCCTCCAGCTCCTCTTGGGTGATTCCATCACGAATAAACCGAGCTATTTCTTCTTTAAAACCTAGTTGTACCTTGTCAAAGTTGGCAGGTGCATAAATTGCGTAGAGATACATCTGCGAATTTTGGTCTTCTTTGTCACCATCGGCTTGAAACCCTGCACCTGCTCCGTAACTTACACCGTCATTTTGTCTTAGCCTTACCGTTATTCTGGAGTTTAGGACACCTCCCCCTAGGATAGTCGAAGCAATGTTTAGTGCTGCATAGTCTTTGTCGTCTTCACTGATTTTTACATCCATTAAGCCAAAGGTCATTGCATTTTGCTTGTCCGGTGTTATCACAGTCTCATTAATCGCTTTAACCACTTTATGTGGGTTACTAATCTTGGTATATGGATGTTTACTGTTAAAATCGGCAAATTCAGTCTCTATAAAAGTAGATACCTTTTCTGAGTCAAGATTTCCTATACTCACCAATATAGATTTACCTAAACCATAAAACTCTTCGTAAAAAGTTTTAAGGTCTTCCACAGTCAAATTTTTGATGGCCGCTTCTTGCTCTGCAATATTCATACTGTATAAAGGATGCCCTTTAGGATATGAATTGTTGATTTCAGATAGCCGTTGTTGCGCTAAAAACTGCGGTTCGGTCTTGTTACTTTCCAAAAACGCCAATTCCTCCGTCTTTAATTTTTCTAGCTCGGCAGCATTAAAGGAAGGGTTTTTAAGTAGTTCGGCCATTAGTTCAAGGGCGGGCATTAAATATTCCTCGGTAGACGAGATATTGGCATAAATATTACCATTAGTTCCTCTAAAACCTATGGATGACTTTATCTTACTTAATTCATCCTCTATTTGTTGCCGGGTTTTGGTCGTAGTACCCTTGTCTAACATTTGGGCTGTAAACCTTGGAATAACCCCTTTGTTCATTAGTGATTTTACGTCGCCGTTTCTTCCGCTAAAGCTTAACGTTACTGTGTTGCCACGGTTATTTTTTTCGATAAAACCATATTTGACGCCATTGGCTAGGGTTCCCTTTTTGGTTCTGTTCTCAATGGCATCATAAGAAACATCAAATGCTTCCCCCGTGCTCATAGCCTCCCTACCTTTATAGTCTTTTACAAGCGCATAAACATCCTCTGTATGAGGAACGGATACCCTTATAGGTTCTTTGGTAGGATAAAAACGACCTATAGTTCGGTTCGTTGGTATGAGGTATTTATTCATAACCATATTAACTTGCTCTAATGTCATAGCTTCAATACGATCTCTATGAAGAAAAGACAGTCTCCAATCACCTGCAGCTATAAATTCGCTCATATAGGTACCTAAATAGGCCGAATTTCTGTTGATTTGGTCAATTCCCTTCAGCAAATTTGATTTTGCACGGTCCAATTCCTCTTGGGTAATAGGATTATCCTTAAGATTGTCCAGGCTGTTTTGTAATATGTTTTGTACCTCATCTGCACTCTTGTCCGAAGGAACATTCGCTTCGATGTAGAAAAAGCCAGGTTCTTTTAAAAAGGGGGCGTAGGACCATAATGAAGCAGCCTTTTGGGACTCTACCAAATCTTTATATAACCTGCCAGAAGGCTCATCGCTAAGCACGTTTCTGATCAAGGATATGGCAGCATAATCCGGACTAGAACCAGCGGGTGTATGATAAAGCGTACTTACTATCTGTAAATCACCGACACGACTAACGGTAACGATTTTTTCACCGTCCTGTGCAGGTTCTTCGGTATATGAATCCCGCAAAGGAGTTGTAGGCTTGACTATTTTGCCAAATTTCGTTTCTATTAAGGCTAGCGTTTTATCTTCTTCGAATTTTCCGGTAACCATTAACACGGCATTGTCCGGACGATAGAATTTTTTGTAGAATGCCTTGAGGTTTTCAATAGGAACACGCTCAATATCCGATCGGTTTCCAATGGTTGAGTTCCCATAGTTATGCCACATATAGGCACTATTGATAACTTTATCCATTAGAACGCCACTAGGGTCGTTCTCACTGCTCTCAAATTCGTTTCTTACAACCGTGAACTCGGATTCCAAGTCCTTTTTAGCAATGTAGGAGTTAATCATACGGTCTGCCTCCAAATCTAAGGCCCATTCCAAATTATCTTCCGTTGCATTAAAGGTTTCGTAATAATTGGTGCGGTCATAGTACGTGGTACCATTGGGTCTTGCACCACGCGAACTTAATTCTTTTGGAATATCCGGATGGTTAGGAGTTCCTTTAAAAACCATATGTTCCAATAAGTGCGCCATGCCTTTTTCGCCATAGCCTTCATGACGGGAACCGACTAAATAGGTAATATTTACCGTAATGGTTTGTGCAGAGTTGTCGGGGAACAACAATACTTTTAGACCATTATCCATGTTGTATTCCGTAATGCCTTCTACTGATGCTACTTTTGTCATTTGGGCAGAAGCGATACCCATGCAAGCGATAAAGAGCAGGCTTGCCAAATAATGTATTGTTTTCATAATGATATTTTAGTGTGCCACAATATAGGAAATAAAGTTTCTAAGATTATCTTAAATTTTAGGATATATAAGCGGGTATGGTGTCTATTTGGAGGTGTTGGTTGAAGGGTAGAGATAGACCAAATTGTCGGACGCTAAAGAAATACTATCGGGACTTTTGATTTGTAAAGCATTCTGAGCCTTGTTCCGTAAAAGTTGGATAACAGAGCCCACGTTATTCGTATTATTTTGGCTATACACCATTCTTCCTATGTCATTGTTATGAAAATCCATTTTCCTTGGGAGTTCCCTATTTACAAAAGCGTTTTCGTGCCAGTCGGTTATGGCTTTTGTCCATTGTAATACTTTTAATTGCTGGTTGCTCCACTTAGCACATTTATGGGCAATGAGGTAGTTCCAAAACGCATGCCTAAAGGCATTTGCCGGGGTGTTTCTGTAATGTTCCCTGCCGTAATATAAGGTAGAGATACGCATGCACTCTTTTGTGGCGATAACCGTGGGATGCAAGAATAGGGGATATTTTACCGCTAATATACTTAGCTCCCAAAGACTGTTTGGGCGGATACGTTTTAAACTTTGCCAAACTCTCATAATACCTCACGGTATTTTTCGTAAAGTTCCATATCCACTATGTTACCGCCGCTCCTTGTATGAGCATTTTTCAGTTTACTATGCCATGAAAAGCCTAATTTTTTAGCAATATGAATACTTCCCAAGTTGTCTTTATGCGCAATAATTTGAAGTGTGTCTAATCCCAGCGTTTCAAAGGCCCATGGAATAATGTGATCTAGAAAACGGGTGGTGAGTCCTTTACCTTCATGTTCGTAACCAATACAATAGGCCAATTCTCCCTGTCCTTTTTTCTTTTGAAGTTCTTTTATATAGATCAATCCAATAATGGTTCTATGTCCTTCCTCCTTTATCGTAAATAGGAATTCCTCGCCAGTCTTAAATTGTTTTGTTTTTTCCTGAACGAATAGGTTTGAAAGCGCAGGATTCAAGTTCTGTTTTAAGGTTCCGGGAAAATCGTTTTTAAATCGTTCGCTATTCGCTACCATAAAGTCACAAAGCCGCCATGCATCCTTTTCTTGGATAGGCGCAATTTCGAAACCAACTAGTTTGAAGTTCATTTGTATTGTTTGATGCCATTTTGATGTTTCTATTTGAAATCAAGTTAGGGGAACGAAATGTATTATTTTAGCTTTCGCTTTTTTAGTTCTTCTTGCAACCCTTTTTTGGTTTTGCCCTTTTTAAGGAATAGATATATTAAAAACAAAGGAAGTAAGGTTACCAAGCCCCAGGTATTCTTTACAACGCTGAATAGGATTATTCCAGCTAAAAAACCGATCAGTACGGCATCGGTGATAGGACTGGGTTTAATTTTTTTGTCTGCATCCAACAACTCTTGGTCCGTTAATTCAGATAATTGCTTTTTGTTCATTGGTGGTAATTATATTTAGATGTTTTAGTGTTAGACCTGATTCTATTTAAGAAGATCTCCCAACTAAAGATACTGAACAAAATTGGAAACAGTTGCATGCGCAGGATGTCGTGAGGTTACTTTGGTAACATTGTTGAAGCCATCGTATATATTATTGTTGGGGACTACCCAAACTGGTTTACTTTTAAGGGGTTACGAGCGTAAAACTTGCACGAGCGCAGGGTCCAAACAACTGATCTAAATTATGAAAAAACCATAATATTTTCATCTAAATTCTCAACCACAGAAAATCTTCCTATCAGTTTTCAATAGGCTTAAATCCAATCCCACACTTAGAATCTACCGTTACAATTCGTTTATAAGGCTTTGTACTCCTTAACCGCATCTACAAAGGCCTTTGCGTTGTCCAAAGGTATGTTAGGTAAAATACCATGACCAAGATTGGCTACAAACTGGTCCTTACCAAACTCATGAATCATTTGGGTGACCATTTTTTTGATTTGAGCAGGAGGAGATAATAAACGCGAAGGGTCAAAATTACCTTGTAGCGTTATTTTACCACCGGAGAGGTAGCGTGCATTCCGTGGCGAGCAGGTCCAATCCACTCCTAAGGCACTAGCTCCGGATTTTGCCATATCGCCCAAAGCAAACCAGCATCCCTTACCAAAAACGATAACGGGAGCATCATCCTTTAGGGCATCAATAATCTGTTGTATATATTGAAAGGAAAATTCCTGATAATCCGCCGGGGAGAGCATTCCTCCCCAAGAATCAAATACTTGGACTGCGTTCACTCCTGCTTTTACCTTGGCCTTTAAATAGGCAATGGTGGTATCGGTTATTTTTTGTAAAAGTTCATGTGCTACAACCGGTTGGGTAAAGCACAGTTCCTTGGCCTTATCAAAGTTTTTACTGCCTTGGCCTTGCACACAATAGCACAGAATAGTCCATGGGGAACCTGCAAATCCTATTAGGGGAATATCATCGTTCAGTTTTTCTTTGGTAGCCTTAATCGCTTCCATTACATAGCCCAGCGTATCATTTACATCGGGTACGATAACGGAATCCAAATCTTTTAGAGAGCGTATAGGATTTGGCAAATAGGGGCCAAAATTGGGCTTCATTTCCACCTCGATATTCATTGCTTGTGGTATCACCAAAATATCCGAAAAAAGAATAGCAGCATCCATTCCATAGCGTCTAATAGGCTGTACTGTAATTTCCGATGCCAACTCCGGTGTTTGACAGCGCGTAAAGAAGTCATATTTCGCCTTTATTTCCATAAATTCCGGTAAGTAACGACCGGCTTGGCGCATCATCCAAACAGGTGGTCTTTCTACAGTTTCGCCCTTTAAGGCTCTAAGGAACAAATCGTTTTTAATCATAATGTATTTTCAAATTTCCCTGCTGATATGTGTTAGGAGGCTTTATAATCTTCGTTTACCAAATCTATGACACTTTCTACATCTGGAATTTTAGCCACCTTAACATCTGCAAAATGAACTCTAGCTGCATTAGCGGTAGTTTCCCCTATACAATAAGCGATTTTGTTTGGTTTATTATTCCGTAAATAACTCTCAACCCCAGATGGACTAAAGAACAAAACGCTTTCTACGGCATCATCTATTTCTTGACCGGACAACTTTGTTTTGTAGGTCTCCACGCTATGCACCTTAATGTGGGACGCCTCCAAGGTTTTTGGAATTTCGTCTAGACCAAGATTACCGCAAAAATGTGTGGCTTCCGTCCCTTCGATAAATTCTACCAAGTGGTTTGCCAAGGCTGCAGCGTTGTTTTCGAAGTGGCTTACTTTCCCTATCTTTTTTTGAATAAGCCGCCTTGTTTTACGCCCTACGCAATAGATATTCTCAAAGTCTAGTTCATCTGCACTTATATTGGTTAACAGTCCTTCAACGGCATTTTTGCTAGTGAATATTGCATTTTTCACCTTCTTCTTCAACACTATGGGCGATACCCGATTGGGACTTATTTTGATAAAATCTTCGGAATCTACTCTAATTACCGTATTAAAACGCTGTAGCTGGTAGGTAGTGAGTTTTTTAGTGGAAAACACTTGAGTTTTTAGAGCGTTTTGGGATAATTCGGTCATTAAGCGCTTTCCACCACGGCTCAAAATACTCTTGGCACAGTCGATGCCCAAATTATGATGTTTTCCCAAAGGGGCGGTCAAGGCAGCCTCGAGCTTTTTAGTGCCGTCTACCGTTAATAAAACTCCTTTGAGGTTGACTACGTTCTCTTTATCGATATAGGCCAAAGCGCCTATGGGGGCAGAGCAGCCGCCTTCCAATTCCCTAAGGAACTCACGCTCTAAACGTGTACAGGTATCGGTTACCTCGTCATTTAGCTGGGCACAGATTTCACGTAGTTCGTTATCATGTTCCATAGCTACTACCATAATAGCCCCTTGGGCAGGTGCTGGGAGCATCCACGTGAGTCCGATCGTATTTTCTGGTTCCAACCCTATGCGTTCTAGGCCTGCAGCTGCGAAAATAGCTGCGTTCCAGTCGTTATTGTTCAGTTTGTCCAATCTGCTATTAATGTTGCCTCTAAGGTCAACAACGGTATGGGTGGGATATCGGTTAAGCCATTGTGCTTTTCTTCTAAGACTTCCTGTGGCAATAATACCTTCCCGCTGTCCTAGAAATTCTTCATTGCCTTTAAACGCAAGGATATCCAAGTAATTGGCCCGCTTTAAAACTGCTGCTTGCACAATTCCTTTGGGTAAAGCAGTGGGAACGTCTTTCATGGAGTGCACGGCAATATCCACATCACCGTTTAACATGGCAACATCTAAGGTTTTTGTAAAGATTCCGGTAATGCCTAGTTCGTAAAGTGGCTTGTCCAAAATCAGGTCGCCGGTAGATTTTACTTTTACGATTTTCGCTTTGTGTCCTAGGGCTTTAAGTTGGTCTTTTACTTCGTTTGCTTGCCACAGCGCCAATTCACTGTCGCGAGTACCTATTCTAATCGTTTTACTCATTTATGGTCCAGTTCTATTTGAAATACTTTTTGGATTAGTGCTAAACTGGAATCTGAGTCCACGTTATCTTCCTTTAAGTGATTTGCAAACTGTTTTGTTATTTTTTGAATAATGCGGTCGGAAATTATTTCCGCGTGTTCCGAATCAAACCCAACTGTTTTTTTCGATTGATAGTCGAGCTCTTCTACCTTCATGGTGTTGAGCTTCATTTTTAGCGCCTTAATAACTGGGGCAAATTTGCGCGTTTCCAGCCATTGGGTAAAATCTATTTTGGCTTCTTCTATAATGGCTTCTGCCTGCGGGATGTACTGCTTTCTTCTTTCCAAGGTCTCATCCGTCATTTGAGAGAGTTGGTCTAAATAAACGACGGTAACATGATCAAGTTCAGCTACTTTTTCATCTACATTTTTAGGAACGGATAAATCTAAAATAAGTAACGGTTTTTTGGTGTGTATCAAATCTGTGGATACCGTTGGTTTTTGTGCTCCGGTAGCCACTACCAAGATGTCCGTTTTCCGTATTTCGGCCTGCAAATCCCCGTAGGCCTTAACAGTAAGGTTGAATTTGCCACCAACTTTATCTGCCTTTTCCTTGGTTCTATTGATAAGGGTGATATGCGGATTTTTGGTATGTTTAATAAGGTTTTCACAAGTATTCCGCCCTATTTTCCCGGTACCAAAAAGTAAAATGTTCTTTGTTGCTATATCCGATACATTTTTTAAAATATACTGTACCGATGCAAAAGCTACCGAAGTGGCACCTGAAGAAATTTCAGTTTCATTTTTTATGCGTTTACTTGCTTGGATAATAGCGTTGCATAAACGTTCCAGAAACGGATTGGCAATACCAATTTTCTTTGAACGGTTAAAGCTCTGTTTTAGCTGACTAATAATCTCAAAATCCCCTAATATCTGACTGTCTAAACCAGTACCCACCCGAAACAAATGTGCAATGGCTTCATTGTTTTTGTACACGTAGGCAACGTCTTGGAACTCTTCTACATTACCATTGGAGTGGTCGCAAAGTAATTTTATAAGTTGATATGGATGTTGTGCAAACCCATGAAGTTCCGTTCTGTTACAGGTAGAAGTAACCAAAAGGCCATCCAACCCTTGGTTTTTGGCGTTGAGCAAAAGTTGGTCTATCGATGTTTCGCTAAGACTGAACATACCACGCACCTCTTCATCGGCCTTTTTGTAGTTAAGGCCAATAGTATAAAAGGAGTTATGTTTAGAGAGATGATAGTCTTTCATAAAGTGCAACAAAAATAGGAGCAAGTAATTTATAAAAGTAACGCTAGAAGAACTATTAATATCGATTGAAGAGTTTTTAGGTATAATTGAGTAATTTCACGTTGAATAACCCTATTTTTATACTTGTAACAAGCTATTCTAACTATATTATTTAGAAAGAATCTAAATAAATTAGTCCTAAATCAATTTAAGATGAAATTAAAAAATGTCGCTGTAGGTTCATTTGAGGAAATATTGGTTGACGATGGGTTTTATGTACTTAAAATTCAGAACGATAAGTCAGAAGATGTCCAGATAAAGCGTGAAATCAACAAACGATATATTCAATTTCATTTTTGTTTAAAAGGTCGGGGAAAATTTTTGTTCAATAACGGTAACTATTCCTTAGATGTATCGGAGGAGAACTCTTTACTATTGTATAATACTCAGCAAGATTTGCCGCTTAATCTTTCCTTGGCGTCGGGTTCCTGGATGGTATCCGTGGTGATGACGATTCGCAAATTTCACTCCCTCTTTTCTGAAGAGGCCAGTTATATTCCCTTTCTCGATGGTGAAAACAAAGAGAAAAAGTATTACGCCCAAGAAGCTGTATCACCTGCCATTGCTGTAGTCTTGAGCCAGATGATCAATTATAACTTGCATCCCACGATCAAAAAACTATACATAAAGGGTAAGGTATACGAGTTGATATCACTTTATTTCAACAAAAGTACCGATGCGGATGTAGAACAATGTCCTTTTTTGGTAGACGAGGATAATGTGAAACGCATCCGGAGGGCAAAGGAACTCGTTATTGCCAATATGTCTGAACCACCTTCGTTAAACGAATTGGCCAAGGAAGTAGGATTAAGCTTAAAACGCTTAAAGGAGGGATTTAAACAGATTTATGGAGACTCAGTTTATAGTTTCTTGTTTGATTATAAAATGGAATATGCCCGCCGCTTGTTGGATTCTGGTCAGTATAATGTAAACGAAATTGGTCTCCGAATAGGGTACAGTACCAGTAGTCATTTTATTGCTGCCTTCCGGAAGAAATATGGTACCACACCCAAGAAGTATATGAAAGAGTTAGGCTAGCAAGAAAAAAATTTCAATTAAATGACTTTGATTATGATATTTTGGGCCGCGCCACCAAAATCCCAATATTTTTTTTAACACCCTTTAAGTACTCCGCCAAGGGTTTTTTGGTTACTTCTACCTTCATGGAACCGGTGGAAGCATGTAATAAATGGATACGCCCATCTTTTTCCCGGGTGGCAATACCGGTGTGTGTTACATCCAGTCCGTTTATGGAAGTTGCCAAAGCGATGATGTCTCCAGTTTTTATGAGATGTTCATTGGCTTCTATCTGGTCTTGGGGCACGTAGCAAAAGGGTTCTTTCGCCAGTTCCTTTTCCGTGGTCAAAATCTTTTCAAAATTGGTATCGTCCTTTAAAAAGGGATACAGCTCACGATGCGTACCCATAAAGTTGATGTCCTTTTCAATGACAACACCGCCTATTTGTGCAGTAATATCTGTCAAAAACCCTTTTTTCTCATTGTTGTGTATCCACTCTGTAAAATAGTGTAATCGAGAGCCGTAACCCTCTATTTTACCGTCTTTATACCGAATGGTTTCTAGGGTCTCCGTAAAATTTAAAAAGGTAGTTTGGTCGTTTTTAAGCATCATACTAAAGGCCAGTACATTTTCTATAAAGGTAGTGCAATCCAGTCCTCGTAGATTTACGACTACCGTTTCTATTTCGCCAATTTCTAAGGTTTTAGCAACATAGGGAATTTTTAAAAAGGTTTTTCCAACAGCGGCGATTGTCTCTCCAAAATCGTCTTGTAAAAGTTGGTCGACTTCCATTATTTTAGATTCAACAAGGGTCTTGTCTTCTGGGGAACAGGTAATTTGTTGTGCTGTTCCACGTAAAGCGCAAAAAAGTAAAAGCAATAGTATAAAAGCACTGTGATTACTTATTCTTTTCATTATAAAGTGTTTTGGTATCCGAAACCATTAATCTATTATGCACGATACTTTCCGGATAATTTTCTTGGAGAAAGGTAATCAACTTTTCCCTAACGTGCACACGTAAGTCCCAAGCGGTGGGTGAGTCTTTAGCGCTCATTAGGGCCCTAATTTCTACGTGACTTGCCTTGCTATCGGTCACTTGTAAGACATTCACCTCTTGGTTCCAAAGTTCCGTTTGTTCCAGAATACGTGTCAATTCTTCTCGAATGACGTTAAAAGGTACTCTGTAATCTACATGTAGGAATACCGTTCCCAATAAATCGGAGGACGTTTTCGTCCAGTTTTGGAAAGGTTTTTCTATAAAATAGGGTGTGGGTACGATTAACCGGCGTTTGTCCCAGATTGCAACCACAACATAGGTTAGGGTAATTTCTTCGATGCGGCCCCATTCTCCCTCTACGATGACCACATCATCTAGCTTTATAGGTTGCGCAATGGCAATTTGTATCCCTGCCAAAACGGTGCCTATTAGTTTTTGTGCAGAAAAACCAATAATGATACCTGCAACGCCGGCCGATGCAAAGACACTAACACCAATTTCCCGGATTTCATCGAAGGTCATTAGCGCTAAGCCAATGGCAAGAATTATAACTATAAATATAACGATACGTTCCAGAATGTTGAATTGCGTATAGATTTTTCGTGCCTTTAGATTATCGGTCTCGTTTACGTTATATTGTTGGACTACTATTTTCTTTACGACTTTCAAGACAACAAGAATAAGCCAAGTCATTGAGAAGATGAACAGTAGGGTGCTGGTCTTTTTAAACAAGTACTCCTCGTTTTCCATACCTACGAGGTTTCGTAGGGATTCTATACGTAAAATGATGGAGGTGAAGATGGCAAATATTGGAAATGCCAATTTTTTCATTACTCCCTTAGGTAACAAATATTTAGGGTCTTTACCTAATTTCCGTAATACAAGCAACACCGCCCAATAAACCAGTAAAAAGCAAATAAATGCAATAAGTAGGGTAATCACGGATTTATTCGAAAAATGATTAAAGAAAGTATCCATATGATTTTATTTTGGGACATAATACCAAAAACAAACGACTTTACAGAAGCGTATCAATGATTCTTATATCACAATCGAAAAACTTAGCCATTACACGCTAGCATTAAAACTACACATAGCTTATTTTTGCATCAAATTATATGCGCTATGAAGGGAGTTTTATTGGTTAATTTGGGGTCTCCTGACAGCCCTACACCCAAAGATGTTAAGCCTTACTTGGACGAGTTTTTAATGGATGAAAGGGTTATTGATGCTCCTAAGTGGTTAAGGGCAATCTTAGTCAAGGGTATTATTCTACAAACTAGACCTAAAAAATCGGCCAAGGCTTATGCTAAAATATGGTGGGACGAAGGTTCTCCCTTGATCATACTTTCGGAAAAGTTTACAGAAAAACTGAAACAACACACCAAAATGCCAGTGGCCTTGGGAATGCGCTACGGTAGCATGTCCATCAAATCTGCGTTAAAAGAGCTAGCTGACCAAGGCGTAGACGATGTGCTTTTGGTGCCTTTGTATCCGCACTATGCCATGTCCTCTTACGAAACAGTCGTAGTAAAGACCTTGGAGGAGCAACAAAAAGGCTTCCCGAATATGAAAGTGACTACCTTGCCTGCATTTTACAAACATCCGGATTATATCAAGGCACTTTCGGAAAGTATACAGGACGGACTTAAGGGTTTTGATTACGATCATATTTTATTTTCCTACCATGGGATTCCGGAACGGCATATCCGTAAAAGTGACCCTACAAAATTTCATTGTAAAATAGATGGCACTTGTTGCAGTATAAATTCCGTAGCCCATAACACCTGTTATAGACATCAAGTGTACGACACTACCGAAATGGTAAAAGCCTACTTGGGGCTGCCCGATGAGCAGGTAAGCTCTTCTTTCCAATCTAGATTGGCGGGAGATCCGTGGCTGAAGCCTTATACCGATTATGAATTTGAACGTTTGGCAAAAGAGGGGGTAAAAAAGTTGGCTGTAATTACACCGGCTTTTGTGAGCGATTGCTTGGAGACCTTAGAAGAAATTGCCATGGAAGGTAAGGAAGAATTTGAGGAGGCCGGAGGTGAGCATTACAAGCATATCCCCTGTTTAAACGATAATGATGCTTGGGTTGCCACGATGGCAAAGTGGGCGAACGATTGGGAACGTACGGGAAAGCTGGATGCGGTGGTCTGTGACTAGAGGACATAATCCTGCGAACTGGAGTTTATAGATAATCATACTTTGGTAGTTAATACTATTGGACAGCTAGGCGTTAAGTATATTATTGGCGGTTCCATCATTATGCAGACTTGGTGTTCATACCGGAAAATACAGTTTCTCTTTACATGTGTATGGGATTTAAAAAGGCTTCATATGATTTAAAAGCTTTTTTTGAAGAAGATAGATGCATATGAATGTATAGCCTGCCTCTTTAAGAGAGATTAAGGGAGGTCTTCTTAAATCACAACTGCACTGCCAACAAACACTCTAAATCTACCGATATAAAACAGGCTCGATCAGTAACGCACAAGTCAGTAAACAGTCTTAAATAGTAATATGGCCAAGCTTTCATCAGAACAATTGGGTACAGAGCCCATAGGGAAATTACTGGTAAAGCAGGCACTGCCTGCGAGTATAGGTATTTTGGTCATGTCCTTGAATATCTTGGTGGATTCCATTTTCGTAGGTAATTGGATTGGTTCTGTGGCCATTGCCGCCATAAATGTAGTGCTTCCGGTTTCATTTTTTATCGGAGCTCTTGGAATGGCAATAGGTATTGGTGGTGCCAGCATATTGTCCAGAGCATTAGGCGCAGATCATAGGAAAAAAGCCCTTAAAACCTTTGGCAACCAGATTACTTTGACCATCTTGGTAACCGTCTCTATGGTGCTACTGGGACTCTACTTTGTAGATAGTCTTATTCCCGCATTTGGTGGTAAGGGTGCTATTTTTGACTTCGCCAAGATTTATTATGTCATTGTCCTGTATGGTGTGCCTTTTTTGGCGCTGAGTATGATGGGCAACGCAGTCATACGTGCGGAGGGAAAACCTAAGTTTGCCATGGTGGCCATGATTATTCCATCGGTGGCTAATCTTACAATGGATTATGTCTTTATATATATATTAGATTGGGGCATGCACGGTGCGGCTTGGGCAACAACGTTGGCCTATATTTTCTCTTTCAGTTATATCCTTTATTTCTTTTTATCTAAAAACTCGGAACTCAAAATCAGTTGGGCACATTTTGGCTTGGACAAGGGAATTCTAAAAGAAATAAGTTCCTTGGGTTTTGTAACGCTATCGCGCCAAGCGGTCGTCAGTATAATTTATTTACTATTGAATAATATCCTTTTCACTTTGGGTGGGGAAGCATCGGTAACCGTGTATGCTATCATTGGGCGTATGCTTATGTTCGCATTATTTCCCGTATTTGGTGTTACCCAAGGCTTCTTACCTATTGCAGGGTATAATTATGGGGCGCATAATTATGATCGGGTACGAGAATCTATCAATATCGCCATAAAATATGCTGCCTTATTGGCTACAATTGTATTTATCGGTTTGTTTCTTTTTCCAACGGAAATCGCGACGCTCTTTATTGGGTCTGGAGAAGGTGCTTCGATGGAAGAGTTGGCCATTAACGCATACGTAATGGAGCACACCCCTACTGCCATGCGTTGGGTATTTGCGGCTACGCCCATCATTGCCATACAGCTAATTGGTGCCGCCTATTTTCAGGCGATAGGAAAAGCGGTGCCGGCCTTATTGTTGACCTTGACCAGACAGGGCTTTTTTTTCATCCCCTTAGTACTTATTTTACCTCAATTTTTTGGTGAACTGGCCGTATGGATTTCTTTTGCTATTTCCGATGTTTTGGCCACCTTGGTAACCGGGTATTTTTTGAGGCGAGAGATTAAGAAAAATCTTAGTGTTTAACTTGGTACTTGGAACAAAGATATTTTTTCAGAAGTTATAATTTACTGATTAAATGGGGTAATGTGACTTTTTAAAAAAGTAAGTGTCTTAATGGATACTAACCCTTGTTTTAAATGGAAATACTAATCATTATTCTTCTTTTTGTTACGTTCGTTTTGCTACTGTACAGTATAAAGGAGTATGTTAAAACCAAAAGAAAGTACAATGCCTTTATGAAGGAAAAAGATGATCGGGAGACTTCTTAAACTTCATTGCTTTTAATTCTCTTGAATTTCATTACTTTTAGGGGGACTAATTAATCCACTTGAAAAATGAAGAAATTCTATACCCAACTAAGCCTAGTTGTCTTGGCTTTATTGTTTGTTCCACTAACGGCAAACGCTCAAAGACGAAAAAAAGTAACTCCCGTAAAAACAGCATTCGCCGAAGAGCTCTATTCTAGCATGGAGTACCGTTCTATTGGTCCGCATCGTGGGGGTAGATCTGCCGCTGTTACGGGCGTTCCTGGCGAACCCAATCTGTTTTATTTCGGTGCCGCCGGTGGTGGTGTTTGGAAAACATTGGATGGTGGCCGTACATGGGAAAATATTTCCGATGGTTATTTTGGGGGGAGTATCGGAGCGGTAGAAGTGGCGCAAAGCGACCCTAATGTTATTTATGTAGGTGGCGGTGAAAAAACGCTTAGGGGCAACGTCTCCTCGGGTTATGGTATTTGGAAAACAGAAAATGGTGGTAAAACGTGGACATCGGCAGGATTAAAAAATAGTCGACATGTACCGCGTATTCGTATTCATCCTTCCAATGCGGATATCGTATATGCTGCGGTATTAGGCAATATATATAAGCCTACCGAAGACAGAGGTATCTATAAAAGTACCGATGGTGGTAAGACATGGGATAAAAAACTGTTTGTTAACGACCAATCTGGTTTTGTTGACCTGACTTTAGACCCAAATAACCCACGTATTTTATATGCGTCTTCGTGGCGAGCGCAACGTACCCCATATAGTCTGAGCAGTGGTGGCGATGGTTCCGCTTTATGGAAGAGTACAGATAGCGGTGAGACATGGACAGAAATTTCAAAGAACGATGGTTTTCCTACCGATACCTTGGGAATTATTGGTGTAACGGTTTCCCCTAAAAATTCTGAACGTGTTTGGGCCTTGGTCGAAAACAAGGAAAAAGGAGGACTTTACCGTTCCGAGAATGGAGGAAAAGACTGGACACAGGTCAATAGCGAACGAAAATTACGACAACGTGCTTGGTACTATACGCGATTGTACGCAGATACTGAAGATGAAAACACGGTATATGTAATGAACGTGCGCTACCACCGGTCTACTGATGGTGGAAAGACGTTTAATACCTTCAATGCGCCACACGGCGACCACCACGATTTGTGGATTGCACCTGAGGACTCCAAACGCATGATTATTGGCGACGATGGCGGTGCCCAGATTTCTTACGACGCAGGCGAGACATGGAGTACGTACTACAATCAACCAACGGCTCAATATTATCGGGTTACTACGGATAATTCGCACCCTTATCGTATTTATGTAGCGCAACAAGATAATTCAACCTTGCGTGTAAATCACAGAAGCGACGGAAGCAGTATTAGCGAAGACGATTGGGAGGAAACCGCAGGTGGCGAATCAGCCCATATTGCCGTAGATCCCTTGAACAATGATATTGTTTACGGAGGTTCTTACGGAGGATTCCTTACGCGCGTAAATCATGAAACAGGAACTGTTAGAGGTGTAAACGTTTGGCCGGATAACCCAATGGGATATGGTGCAGAAGGAATGAAATACCGCTTTCAATGGAACTTCCCAATTATGTTCAGCAAACACGACCCAAAGAAATTATATACGTTTTCTCAGCACGTACATATGAGCACTAACGAAGGGCAAAGTTGGGATTTGCTTTCTGATGATTTAACACGAAATGACCCTACTAAATTGGTGTCCAGTGGTGGGCCGATTACACAGGATAATACAGGAGTAGAGTATTACTGTACCATATTTGCAGCCAACGAAAGCCCCTTGAAAGAAGGCTTGTTATGGGTAGGAAGTGATGATGGATTGATTCACGTATCCAAAGATGGTGGTGCCAATTGGGAAAATGTAACCCCTGCCGGAATGCCAGAATGGAATATGATCAACAGTATTGAGCCTTCTGCTTTTGATGAAGGAACCTGTTACGTAGCGGCTACCAAATATAAATTAGGGGATTTTGCACCATACCTTTATAAAACAACCGATTACGGAAAGACATGGAAAAAAATAACGAACGGTATTCCTGAAGAGCACTTTACAAGGGTAGTTCGTGAAGACCCTAAAAGAAAAGGCTTGCTCTATGCCGGGACAGAAACGGGAATGTATATTTCATTTGATGATGGTGCCAATTGGAGTCCGTTTCAAATGAATCTTCCTGTAGTTCCAATTACCGATTTGGCCATTAAGGACAACAACTTAATCGTAGCTACCCAAGGAAGAAGCTTATGGATTCTGGACGACCTCACCGTCCTACACCAATTGGATGAGGAGAAGAAAAATATGGCCGCCATTTTGTATCAGCCAAAAGATAGCTATCGTACACAAGGCCGAGCGAGTAGTGAACCTTCAAAAACAGAAGGAATGAATCATCCAAACGGGGTAATTTCAAATTACTATTTAAAAAATCTGGAAGATAAGGATGCTATTGTGATTACCTATACTACTATGGCAGGAGATACCCTGGCATCTTTTAGTACTACCGCGAAAGAAAAAGATAAAAAACTAGAAGTTGAGAAAGGAGGGAACACACATGTGTGGAATACACGTGGTGAAAAGGCGGAAACCTTGGATGGGATGATTTTCTGGGCAGCAGGCTTCAATGGGCCTAAAGCAGTACCCGGAAAGTATAAGGTACACCTGAATGTAAACGGAGATAATCAAACGCAGGAGTTCAATATTATACCTGACCCAAGGGCTGAGGTGTCCATATCGGATATGCAGAAGCAGCATGATTTTATTTCAAGTATCAATGCCACTATTAACAAGGCACATGGATCTATCAAGAAAATAAGGGGTGTAAACGCGCAACTAGAGGCTTTTGCCAAACAATACAAAGGAAACGAGCAAACAGCAGCTTTGGTAGAAAAGGCTAATGCAATGAAAGACGAGTTCAGCAAAATTGAGAAAGCCTTGTACCAAACGCAAAATAGAAGTGGTCAAGATCCTTTGAATTTTCCTATTCGTTTAACAAATAAATTGGCGCATTTGAATCGTTTGGTGGGTATAGGTGATTTTCCACCTACGGATCAAGATATAGCGGTTCAAAAAGAACTTACTGGTAAAATTGAAACACAATTAAAAACATTTGATTCTATGCTCGATAACGAGTTGCAGGAATTCAACGCCGCTTTTAACGATATGAAATTGAATTATTTGTTTGTGGAGTAGTTTTATCGCAGTGATACTAATAAATAACACCTCCCTCTTTGTAAGGAGACAACGAGGGAAGTGTAATTTTAAATTGCAATACTAATCGGTGTTATTCCTTTTAATTGAAAATTATTTCAATCGCATTTTTGGTTGAAAACTTCAAATCGAGATGACTGGTTTTAATAACCAACGCAATTTAATTTGAAAATAACACAAAACAAACCGACCAAACAGCAATGAAATGAAAGATTGGAATTTTAAGAAAATTATCACGTTTTCGCTTGCAATGACTTCTGGTTTTATTATCTACGATTTACTTTTTAAGGCAGGCGTTGAATGGGGTAGGGCAATTTTTGCTGGGGTTTTTGCGGGACTTGCGTTGTGGTTATATAGCAAATATTTAGTAAATAAAAAGTAGTTGAGAACATATCTTGACAAGTCAAGATTTATAAAAAAATCAATAATATATTAAAAGCGCATAGTATAACATCAACCTATAAAAAATGAAAAAACCAATTTTAATCGTAATGCTGTTGTTCGCAACAATTATAACTTTTGCCCAAACGGCTGAAGAGTATTTTAAACCTTTGAAATTTAGAAATATTGGTCCATTTAGAGGTGGGCGTTCCGTTTCTGCCAGTGGCGTTGTTGGTGACCCAATGACCTATTATATGGGAACTACAGGCGGAGGCTTATGGAAAACTAAAGATGCGGGGCAGCGATGGAATAATATTTCGGATGGCTATTTTGAAATGGGATCAGTTGGTGCCGTGGCTGTTTCTACCTTTAATACCAATATCGTTTATGTAGGTATGGGTGAGCATGCACCACGTGGGGTGATGAGTTCCTACGGAGATGGCGTCTACAAATCTACCGATGCGGGGCGAACCTGGAAACACATGGGACTTACCGAAACGCATCATATTTCTCGCATCATTATACATCCAACGAATCCTGATATTGTCTATGTGGCAGCACAAGGTCAATTGTACGGTCCCAATAAGGAACGTGGCGTTTATAAATCTACAGATGGCGGGAAAACATGGAAAAATACCCTTTTTGTAAATGAATTGACCGGGGCCGCGGAACTATCTATGGATGCCAATTATCCTGAAATTATGTATGCAGCCATGTGGGAACACCAACGCAAACCCAATATGGTGGTGAGTGGTGGCGAAGGAAGTGGCTTGTATAAATCTACCGATGCAGGCGAGACATGGACCGAGATGACCGAAGGGCTTCCCGAAGAAAAAGGAAAAATGGCAATTTCTGTGAGTCCGGCAAATTCAAATAAGGTATACGCTTTGATCGAAAGTGATTCAAATGCGGACAAAGGAGGGTTGTTTGTTTCTAATGATGCCGGAGAAAATTGGAGTATGGTCAGTGGAGATAACCGTTTGGTGCAGCGGGCTTGGTACTATATAGAGGTGTTCGCAGACCCTCAAGATGAAAATATTGTCTATGTGTTAAGCGCCCCGGCCTTGCGTTCTTTGGATGGTGGTAAGACTTGGGAAGTAGTTGATGCTCCGCATGGAGACACCCACGATTTGTGGATTAATCCTTCCAATTCAAAGAATATGATACTCGCAGATGATGGTGGTGCAGGAGTAACTTTTGATTTTGGAGAAACATGGTCTTCACAAGTGAATATGCCTACTGGACAATTTTACCGTATCAATACGGATAATCTTTTTCCCTACAATATTTACGCTGGGCAACAAGATTATTCTTCGGCAATGGTCGCCAATATGGCTGTTGGTCGCCGTGGTATTACCATGGCTGATTTCAGTCCATCAGCAGGTGGCGAAAGTGCTTTTTTAGCCTTTGACCCGGATAATCCAAGATACGTAATGGGTGGAAGTTATTTAGGTACCATTGAAGTCTTGGATATGGAGTCAAAGGCCTCTACTCAAGTAATGGCATCTCCTATTCAATATTTGGGCAGGGAAGCGCGCAATATGAAGTATCTGTACAATTGGAATGCGCCTACCTTAAAATCACAACATGAACCTGACACCTATTACCATGGTGCACAACTTCTGTTACGAACCCGTGATATGGGCGTTACTTGGGAGGAAATGTCTCCGGATCTAACGCGGGATATTGATGCTAAACAAGGTAACGGTGGCGGTCCGTATACCAATGAAGCGGTAGGGGCAGAAAATTATGGAACCCTAGCTTACGTATTAGAATCGCCGCACGAAGCCGGTGTTTTTTACACGGGTAGTGACGATGGTTATGTGCATATTACAAAAGACAACGGAGCGACCTGGCAGAATATTACACCAAAAAATTTAGGGGAGTCGTTAGTAAATGCTATCGAGGTTTCTCCACATAATCAGGCCACAGTCTATATAGCAACCACCAAATATAAGTTCAACGACCATACTCCGGCGATCTATAAGAGTACCGACTATGGAACAACTTGGACAGCAATCAATTCTGGAATCCCGAATGGCGCTTTTACTCGAGTAGTACGCGAAGACCCTATTCGTAAAGACCTGCTTTATGCAGGTACCGAAAAAGGTTTATACCTTTCATGGAATGGCGGAAAAAGTTGGAAACCTTTTCAGCTTAATCTTCCTAAAACCCCTATTACCGATATCAAAATTAATCATGGCAACTTGATCATAGCAACTTCAGGTAGGGCCTTTTGGATACTGGATGATGTTGCTATGCTATCAAAATTTGACCCGAACCAGAAAGGTATGAAACTATACCAGCCCACGGACGCCATGAACGGTTCTTGGGGAAGTCCAATGAGTGGGAATACAGACAAATTCGACGGAACCAATAACCTTACCGGAGTAAACCCTGCCAACGGAATGGTCATTTATTATGAATTACCAAAGCTCAATGATTCTACAAAAATTACTATGGATATCTTAGACGGTTCTGGGAAACTGGTTCGTAGTTTTTCTTCTGAAAAAGACAAAAAGTATAAACCTCATAACGGAGGTGGACCGAGGCCTGCACCAGTTTTATCAAAAAAAGAGGGATTAAATCGGTTTGTTTGGAATATGCAGACACCTATTCTTCCAGGGATTCCAGATACGTATATTGAATCGCGCTTTGGTGGCCATGTGGTACCTCCAGGTACCTATACCATTCGTTTGAAAGCTGGTGCTGAAACTGAGGCAACTAAAGGTAGAATTATTGCTATGCCAACGTTTAGAACTACGCCAGAACAGTATGCAGAATACCATACAATAATGACTGAAATGGAAGGGCGCGTTGCAGAAATGCATACTATGGTGAATACCTTATACAAAGTGCAAGCACAACTTAAGACAGTTCTGGCAGATGTAAAGGATGCCGCTGTAAAGTCGGAGGGAGAAAAGCTATTAAAACAACTCGATGCTTGGGATAAAGACATGATTCAACGTAAGTCACAAGCCTATGATGATGTAGAAAATTTCCCAAATAAATTTACAGCCGAATATTTATTCTTGATCGATGCGACCAACAGTACGATTCCTAGGGTAAATCAGGCCTCAAAAGACCGTAAAATAGAATTGGACGCGCAATGGATTATCCTGAAAAGTAAAGCAAATACGTTTGTAAAAACGGCGATTCCGAATTTTAATACTAAATTATGGGATGCTGGTATTGGAGCGATTCGGTTGTAAAAGTTAGCAAAAGGGTAGAAATAAGATGATGGGAATAGCGGTTATCGTTTGTTTAAAAGACCCTAACTTTGATTTTTATTTTGAAACCTCCTATGGCGTATAGACTTGATACTTTTTAATGACAGAATACTACAATTATATAAAGGCGCTGCATCTTATTTTTGTAATTACATGGTTTGCTGGGCTTTTTTATATTCCTCGGTTGTTTATTTACCATATTGAAGCTTGGCAAAAATCATCGCCGGACAAGGAAATCCTTTCGGAACAATTGAAATTAATGACCAAGCGGCTTTGGTATATCATTACATGGCCCTCTGCAGTTTTGGCCACTATCTTTGCTATTTGGCTTTTGGTTTTGCAACCAGCTTGGCTGCAACAACCTTGGATGCATATAAAATTGTTGTTTGTAGTGCTATTGATAGCCTATCATCTGAGGAACCATTGGATATTTAAAAAATTTCAAGAAGATGATATTCGTTTTACTTCTAATTATATGCGAATTTGGAATGAGGGAGCCACCCTTATTCTTTTTGCGGTGGTGTTTTTGGTGATTTTAAAAGGCACGTTCAATTGGATTTTTGGTGTTTTGGGAATAATCGTTTTGGGAGTTTTATTGATGCTAGGGATTAAATTATATAAACGTATTCGCAAGAGGAATCCCAAGGCTTAATGTGGATTCCAATCATTAATTATAAATTTTTAATAACTATATGGTTTTTGAAATGGCCAACTTACCTTTTTATTGATATGAAGTATCTTCTTTTCATACTTATCGGTTTATTTTACTTGAGCTTAAGTTCACAAACGTTGAATTCCAATAGTTTAACCCCAAAAGCTATTGATGATTTTTTAGTGGATAATGAGGTTGATTCTATTATAACAAACGGTATAAAGAGCCATGCCTTCCCTGGGGCACAGGTGTTGGTGGCGCAAAAAGGAGTCATTATCTTTCATCAGGCTTATGGTTTTCATACGTATGATAGCATACAACACGTGGGCCTAAACGACTTATATGATTTGGCTTCTGTAACTAAGATTTTGGGTCCACTACCCGCGCTCATGAAGTTGGTAGACGAAGATAAGTTGAATCTGGACGTACCCTTTAGCACCTATTGGAAACCATGGAGAAGAATTAAAGATAAACAAGACCTTACATTGCGTGAAATACTGGCGCACCAGGGCGGACTAAAACCCTACATCATATTCTTGAATAAAGTACTTAAGAAAAATGGAGAACCTAAGAAACGATTCATTAAATCTGTTAAAAGAAAGGGATTTGATAAAGAAGCGTATCCTGGGATTTACGTAAGAAATAGATTCAATAGAAAAATGTACCGGATGATTAATAGATCCGAGGTGTCTGAGGAAAAGAAATATGTGTACTCCGGGCTTAGTTTTTTAATTTTTCCTGAATTGATTTTGCAATTAACGGGTCAGTCGTATGAAAGTTATCTCAATGAAATGTTTTACGATCCAATAGGTTCAACAACCTTGGGATTTTTGCCGATGTCCAAAAACTACCCAAATGCCATTGTTCCAACAGAAATGGACACACTTTACAGGCATGACCTGACTAGCGCGTGGGTACATGATGAGAATGCTTCGCTTTTAGGAGGTATATCTGGAAATGCAGGACTTTTTGGTACAGCGCTGGATTTAGCAAAAATGATGCAGTTCTACGTGCAATTTGGAAGTTTTGCTGGAAAACAACTAGTTTCTGAAAAAGTAGTAAAAGAATTCACAAATGTACAATTTTTGGATAATGAAAATAGAAGAGGCCTTGGATTTGATAAACCTTTATTAAATAACAAGGAACTCGGATTAGAAGACGCTTATCCAGCTCCAGAAGTGAGTCCTCAAAGTTTTGGTCATAGCGGATTTACGGGAACTTTTGTTTGGGCAGACCCAGAAAACGATTTGGTATATATTTTTCTCTCAAACAGGGTATATCCAACACGGGAGAATAGAAATTTGTACACTTTGAATATTCGTTCAGCAGTACAACAGGTATTTTATAAAGCGCTGGAAAAGAGTCAAACCGCTGATGTATTGGAACGACCCTAAAATAAATTGGGCATACGTTTTTATTGGTATCTTTAAACCTCAAAATAAACGAATGGGATTACTTGTTTTTTACGCTATTATTTCAATCTTTTTTTCTTTTTTGTGTTCTATTTTAGAAGCTGTTCTTCTTAGTATTACACCAACTTTTGTTAATGTCAAAAAAAGAGAGGGGAAAGCCTATGCCGTAACGTTGGAAGAGCTTAAGAAGGATGTGGACAAGCCATTAATTGCCATTCTTACAGTAAATACCATTGCACATACCGTTGGCGCAATTTTAGTTGGTGTACAAGCCAAGGTGGCCTACGTGGACCTGTATGGATCCTCCCAAAGTTCATTATTTGGCATACCATTTTCAGAAGAGCTTATGGTAGGTGTCGTCTCTACAATAATGACTATTCTAATTTTAGTGGCCTCGGAAATTATTCCTAAAACCATTGGGGCTACTTATTGGAGACAATTGGCCAACTTTACGGCCAAAGCACTAAAAGTTCTGGTACTGGCCTTAAAGTATACAGGCTTACTTTGGATTTTACAACTCTTTACCAAGTTGGTAGGTGGTAAGGGGCATCATGGTAGCGTTTTAAGCCGTGAGGATTTTACGGTAATGACAGATATGGCGCATGAAGAAGGTGTTTTTGAAAAATCGGAGTCTACTATTATTAAAAATCTATTACGGTTCGATCAAGTGCTTGCTAAAGATGTGATGACACCTAGGGCGGTTGTAAAGATAGCCTCAGATGCAATTTCCATACAACAGTTCTTTGAAGAGAATCCAAAACTGCGTTTTTCTAGAATCCCAATTTTTCATGGAAAGGTAGATAATATTACCGGTTTTGTATTAAAGGACAATGTGTACGAGGAAATAATTAACAAAAATGGAGAGAAGCCCTTGTCCGAATTACGGAGAGATATATTGATTACCCGAAGGAATACACCTATTCCTACATTATTTGAAACGTTCATTGAAAAAAGAGTGCATATTGCCTTGGTGGTAGATGAATACGGATCCGTTGCAGGACTCGTAACCATGGAGGACGTCATAGAGACCCTATTGGGACTTGAAATTATGGATGAAAGTGATAACATTGCCGATCTTCAAGTATTAGCACGGAAAAATTGGCAAAACCGAGCCAAACAAGCTGGTATTATAGATAGTACCGTAGAAACACCGAAAGAAGAGAAATCATAAGCAGCATGGAGGAAGCGTTCATAAAAACACCACTCGGTGTAGCCAAAGTAGTCGGAGATGCTTTAGGACTATCTTCCATATCGATCTTGAACACCAATGAGGCCATAACCGAGATTGTTCCAGAGGTCTTGGAAGATGCGGTGTACCAAATCAATGAATATTTTGAAGGCAAACGAACCGATTTTGATTTACCTCTTAATCCTTCAGGAACCTATTTTCAGCAACGCGTTTGGAAAGAATTATTACAAATTCCCTACGGTACGACCGTTTCATATCTACAATTATCAAAAACCTTAGGCGACGTTAAAGCAATAAGGGCTGTCGCGGCTGCCAACGGTAAAAATCCGCTTTGGATTGTAGTTCCCTGTCATAGAGTTATTGGAAGCGACGGTTCTCTAACGGGTTATGCGGGAGGATTATCTCGTAAAAAATGGCTTTTAGAGCATGAAAGCCCCGTAAAACAACAGTCCCTTTTTTAGGTATTACAGACTAGCTAGTCTGTGCTACTCCCATAGTGAAGAATCAATAACCAAAAGTGGTAGTTCATCGACTATTTTTAAACTCTTAGCATTATTTTTTTAGTAGATATCCTTTAAGTTTTATTCTCAAATAGACCAATAGGTTGGTATTGTGGTTTTTGCCATAAAGCTTTAATACATTACCTGTTACCCCTAAATCTGGCCTTTTATTTAGCTTACATTTCTATAAACCGATTGAAATTAGAAACGATTTAGTATATAATATTCATTTAGCTTGCAACTATGATACTTCTTTTTGGCAGGTTGGGTTCTTGCCGTATCAAATTATTGTTATAATTTAAAAGCTACAAGACGACACTATGCTTTATAAAATCAACTTGGAATACATTCTCTTTCTAGACATAGAAACGGTTCCGCAATATGAGGATTTTGATGCTATCGATGAAGAAACACAAGAGCTTTGGGCACAAAAATCGAATTATCATCGCAAAGATGGAAGCACACCGGAAGAGTTTTATGATCGAGCAGGTATTTGGGCAGAGTTCGGTAAAATTGTATGTATATCCGTAGGCTATTTTAAATTGGATGGAGAAACCAAAACATTTAGGGTAACTACCTTTAAAGGTAAAGAGTCGCAATTGCTTGAAGACTTTAAGACCCTTTTGGAAAATCATTTTGGTTTGGCAAAACACCTATTATGCGCACATAATGGTAAGGAATTTGATTTTCCCTATATCGCAAGGAGAATGATTATTAATAGTATTTCCTTACCCTATCATTTAGATTTGTTCGGTAAAAAACCATGGGAGGTCAACCATCTGGATACGATGGATTTATGGAAATTTGGAGACTATAAAAATTATACTTCATTAAAGCTATTATCCAAAGTGCTGGGTATTGCTTCCCCAAAAGCAGACATTGATGGCAGTATGGTGCGTGATGTATATTACAAGGAGAATGACCTAAACAGAATCGCCCGCTATTGCGAGCTCGATGTCATCACTACGGCACAGGTGTTTCTTAGACTACGAAACGAGAAGCTTTTAACTGAAAACGAAATTAAAAGAATAGACAACTAACAATTTATAGACATATTTAAACTCTAGATAATTCTAATGGTTTAACTATCTTAAAGGTGGTTGAATTATCTTTACCTAAAGTTTTTTAAGAATTCGCTACTTCCCGTAATAATTGATCGATATGAAAATAAACAGTAAATACCTGTCGTTTGCCATACTCTTGGTATTTCATTTTTTTACGCAAGCCCAGAATATTTCAGAGGCCAAACCTATTTTTAAAGATGGCGAAGCACAGGTAATTCCTGCTTTTGAGGACAATAGCAAATGGATACGTCATGACCTATGGGTAGAGACCGAATTTGATAGCGATGCGGATGGAAAACTAGATCGCATGCACGTGAGCGTTACCAGGCCGGAACAAACAGAGACTGAAAAACTAAAACTCCCCGTTATTTATGTTACGAGTCCATATTTTGCTGGTGTGGCACCTTTTGTAGACGGACTTTTTTGGAACGTGAAGCACGAACTGGGTGCTGCGGCAAAACCTCGTGTACATGCTGAGGTAACGCGTAGAGGTGAGCGCCCAATAATTTCCAATTCGCATATTAAAAAATGGGTGCCTAGAGGGTACATTGTGGTACATTCATCTTCACCCGGTACAGGACTATCCCAAGGGTCGCCCACAGTTGGTGGAGATAACGAGTCACTTGCGCCAAAAGCGGTGATAGACTGGCTCTGCGGTCGTAGAAAAGGATATTCCGAGCCTATTGGTGGCGAGGAAGTTACGGCATTCTGGTCTACAGGAAAAGTGGGTATGACGGGAACATCCTACAACGGAACCCTTCCGCTAGCCGCCGCGACAACAGGAGTAGCAGGTTTAGAGGCCATTATACCCATTGCCCCAAATACATCGTACTATCACTACTACCGGTCCAACGGTTTGGTGCGGTCTCCGGGCGGTTATTTAGGGGAGGACATAGATGTACTTTATGATTTTATCCACAGTGGAGCCGAGTCCAAACGGGCCAGTAATAACGCAAGGGTACGAGATACCGAAATGAAAAATGGTATGGATAGGATTACTGGGGATTACAACGATTTTTGGGCAGGCAGGGATTATTTAAACGATATGGAACCCATGAAGGCAGCCTTACTGATGTCACATGGTTTTAACGATTGGAACGTAATGCCCGAGCATAGCTACAGAATATACAAAGCGGCCAAGGAAAAAGGTATACCAAGTCAGATATATTATCACCAAAACGGACATGGAGGCCCACCACCTATGAAATTAATGAACCGCTGGTTTACCCGCTACCTGCACGGCGTAGAAAATGGCGTAGAAAATGATGCGAAAGCATGGATCGTTCGAGAAGATGATACACAGGAAAACCCTACTTCGTATGCGGATTACCCAAATCCAGATGCAGAAGACATCACACTTTATTTGGGAGCCGGGGCACCAGGACAAGGGCGTTTACTTTTGAATAAATCGGCTACCAAAACCAGCGAGACCTTAGTGGACAACTATTCTTTTTCCGGTGAAACATTGGCCAGAGCCGAAATTACCGATCACAGGTTGATCTATGTAACACCTAAACTAGACAAGGACCTTCATATTTCTGGCACTCCCAAAGTTAGTATTACCGTTGCCAGCAGCAAACCTGCAGCCAACCTTTCAGTTTGGTTGGTTTCGCTCCCATGGAACGATGGTAAAAACGTAAAAATTACAGATAACATCATTACCAGAGGATGGGCCGATCCACAAAACTATAAATCGCTATCGAAAAGTAAACCGCTCGTATCGGGAAAGTCCTACACGGTTTCTTTTGAATTAATGCCAGACGACCAGATTATCCCGAAAGGGCAACAGATAGGATTACTCATTTTTTCGAGTGACAGGGAATTTACATTATGGCCAAAACCTGGAACGGAGTTGACTTTAGATTTGGATAAAACCAGCCTTACGATTCCTGTGGTAGGTGGTAAGGAAGCTTTTGCAGTGGAACCTAACTAGAAACAAACTAACACCATAGCAGAAATAATATTTGGGCGTAACCTTTTTGAAGTATAACACAAACCAATTTGTGTAAATGAACTCCTATATTTTCATTAGGTCGCTGATGTACAAGTGTGCCTGAGTTTACCTTTTTCAAGTACATTAGACTCTATATAAAATGAGTAAGGGTTGTGGATTTCAATTCAGTATGGCCTACTTGTCAATCAGAGCATCTTCTTTAGTAGCTCTTGGTTCTTATCAAAATACTAGCTATTATTTTTAAAATACGCAGCTTCTTTAAACTGATGGACTGTAATCTGTTTATAGCAATATCGGATGCGTCTAATACTAATAGAAAATAAACGTGTTTTGGGTTTAAAACTAAATAGTATTTCAAAAGTAATTTTATTGAAAGCTAAGATTTAACGATAAAGACATTCTTCATTTTCTTTTACTTCGTTTGTTGGTATACAACCAGGCATGAAGTGAAGAAAACGTTAAATAGGGTCGATTACAGGTAACTTTTTTAAAACCGTAGATCTAAAAAGACAGACCCTACGTATAACCAAGGAACACTTTATTAGCGAACTCCGTTACATGGAAATTGAAAACAAAATGATAAAAAAGGTACCCGTTCCCAATGTTGCCTCCAACATAAAAACAAGCAACGGTTTTACAGGAAAGATTAAAACGTTTTTTGAAACGGCAAATGCTTGGGGCGTTTTTGTTTTAGGGAGCACATTTGTATTAATGATAGGTGCAGCGTACCTCGTTTTTATTTTACAGAATGATTTTACACAGTTTCGACTAGACCGAAGGGCTTCCACCTTTGGATTCATTTTCATGGCAATCGCATCTGGGTTGTTCCTTTACAAGGCCTTGTTCTTTGTGTACACTTTGGTGCGCTATTTCATGTACAAGCCTATTGCCTCAGTATCTGATGATGAACTACCAACCGTTACGGTAATCGTTCCTGCGTATAACGAAGGGAGACAGGTTTGGGCAACATTAAAAAGTTTGGCCGAGAGTGATTTCCCACAGGAAAAATTACAGTTACTCTCGATAGATGATGGTAGTAAGGATGATACTTGGAAATGGATGCAAGAGGCCAAAATGCAATTGGGAGACCGAGTGTCTATTTGCCAACAGCCCAAAAACATGGGAAAGCGTCACGCATTGTACCGCGGATTTAATGAAGGTACAGGAGAAGTTTTCGTAACCGTGGATAGCGATTCCATTGTAAAGAAAGATACACTTCGTAATTTGGTTAGTCCGTTTGTTACCAATAAAGAATGTGGCGCCGTTGCAGGGAATATTCGAGTATTGAACAACGAAAAGGCACTATTGCCTAAGATGTTGGATGTGAGTTTTGTACTTAGTTTTGAATTTGTACGTTCTGCAGAAAGTAGCTTAAACTCAGTCTTGTGCACACCAGGTGCTTTGGCCGCTTATCGTAGCGACGCCGTTTTTGCCTGTCTTCCAGAATGGATTAACCAAACGTTCATGGGACAGCCATCTGATATTGGTGAGGATCGCGCCATGACCAATATGATTTTAAAACAAGGGTATCACGTCCTTTTTCAAAGAAACGCATACGCTTATACCAATGTACCTGAGCAGTACCAAGGGCTTTACAAAATGTTCATTAGATGGGGTAGAAGTAATGTTCGGGAGAATATTCAGATGTCTAAATATGTATTCACTAATTTTAGAAAGGGCCCTAAAGTAGGTACCCGACTATTATTCTTTAGTCAGGCTACCAAAATTATCATGAGCTACCCTTTTATGTTGTTCATGTTATTTTTTGTGTTGACACATCCTTTACTTTTCCTAAGCTCGACCTTTTTGAGTATCCTAGTGTTATCAACTTTCCCTGTACTTTTCTATGCAAAACGGTATAGTTTGTCCGAATCGTTCTGGGCTTACTCCTATAGTGTTTTGTTTACCTTCGGACTTTTTTGGATTACACCATACGCCATTGCAACGGCTAGCAAAAGAGGTTGGTTGACTAGGGGATAGTATAAAATTTTAGTTGAGTTAGTTGGTTTGGCCGGTAGGATCTTTGCGGATGGTGCCGGTTTTTTTGTTTGAAGTTGTTAGCGTAAGCAATTGCAAATTTATTTTTAAAACTCCTATTGGCTCGCCTTTACACTTTGCCGTTTTATAGATAAACGATGCTTCAATCAGTCATTTTCAATTATTACAGAAGGATTCTGTAGTATTGACTAAGGTTTTGCCTCCAGATGTCTTTCAAACTGATTGTGTATGGCCAATATGGTCAACCCAAAAATAACCGCAAAAACAATTAAAACGGTATTCACTAGTCCATCTACCGAAAAGGATATCCGGATGAGAATCGTAGAAATGACAAACCCCGAGTTTCGGATTACCTTATGATACTTGTCCGTATAGAAAAAGGATACCAGCAGTAATAATACGTCCACCACAATAAGCACGGTAAAAAACTCATCAAAAAAGATATTGTTGATGTTTTTTAGTTCTTTTAAACTATTGTCATTATCCATAAATTCAAGATACCCCCATTTACCAAAGGTATATACTGCCAAACCAAGTAGTAATGGCACTAAAATTACAGCAATTACCTTTTTAAAAGTAACAAACTTGTCCATGGCAATACCGAGGGCAGAAGTGTCCGTATTCAGGATTTTTCGGGTTTTATTCAGACGATAGAACCAGAACAGGAGGTAAAATAGTATGACCGAAGCAAGGATGTCATAGGTAAACTGTAAATCATCTTTGATGGTAAACCAGTCGGTACTCAGTTTAAGGTTTGCTAAATCTTTGAACAATCGTCTAATGATGATTAGACTAATGATTTCGTATTGCTTACTTATATAAGTGGTGATAGAACGGGGCAAATAATACACTAAAAGGTATACCTCGTAAACTAAGATAAAGGAGAACGGTGTGTAGACTGCAGCAATAGGATTACCCAATAAAGGACTCTCCGGATCTAAAAATGGGAACAATTCAGAAAAATAAATAAGTAACAGATGTGCTACAAAACTGGCAATGGCAAGTATTAATATAACGCGTTCGATGGCTTTTTTTGAACTTTCGGACAAAAAAAGTCTTTCCAGTTGATTTAATCGCGTTTGAAATACAGCCATGTTTAAAGTTAGCCAATAACTGCGATATTAAATATTTTGTTCAGGTTTTAAGTAATTTGGAGATGGTTTTGAAGGGTATTCTTTGGAATTTAGGTCAACAAAAGTATAAGTGGCTATGCATTCGATGTTAGGACCAATGAGTTGTCTCAGTTTTTAATAGGCAAATCATACTCTTCCCAGCCCCAAGAAGGTTTTGGCTGGTCCATTTCGGTAGTTAAATCAAAGGAAACAGAAAAAAAACGGTCCGTCCCTATGCGTCTTAGATTATAGGTAAAAGCTGTTTCATCAAGGGTGACCCACCATACATTGTTGGCCGCGGCAGGAATTATAGTGGCTGTCTCTTCATCCGCAGGAAAAACGGCAAGACTGGGAAGTCCACTGTTGCTAGTAGTTCCTCCATACATGGTCACTTCGTCCGATGTTCCGTCTTCATGCCTATGGTCGTGCTTTAGCTCTATCCTATTATTTTTATATTTCAAGACCCAGGTTCTGCTACGGTTATCGCCCACATTAAAAGGAATTAAGATTTCATCATCGCTACAGGAAAGTACATGCATAACCAAACGTTTACCATAAAAGTCATCTCCGGCGGGCGCATTTACTATTTTGCCTCCAAAGGTTTTACCGCAATGATTTTTTAACCTGTCCCAGAATTGTTTTGCTCCTGTAGTATCAACTGGTGTTGTACTATTAAAACAAGATGTGTTGGGCAAAACTTCAGTAGTACTCGTTTTTGAGGTGGAAAAAGCCGTTAAAATAAGACTTAAAATAAGTAGGGATATGAATTTTTTCATAATTGAATATTGCTTTTTTAAATATACTCAAATGATTTTTAAGACTGGGATAAGAGAAAATTAATCGTTGGGTTTTTACATGTAAGTAGGATTGGTTTCAATTTCAGTAATTTTACACAATTGGTGGTGGGAAAGTCCTCTTGGTTCATAAACTTGCAAATTGTAATGAAAACAAATCTACTCTATAAACTACTGATGATTATCCTCGGTGGTTCTATTTTGGTCATCGGTTATGGAATAGTTGCCTATATTTTTGACATCTCTTTTTTTAGGGAGGGTCTGCCCTACGCCACAATAGTTTTTCAGGTGGTGGTTTTGTTGATTATGTTTTATAAGATTGCCCAAAACATTAAACAAAAAAAACCAATTGGTAATCTAATAGGGGTTACGGCCGCCTTGGCTATTATGTTCATAGGTGCTACCTATCTATATATTGCTATTATGGAGGCAGTTACTAAGTAAGGTCTACAGTTTGTATTAAGTGGGTAATTATTATTATTTTACAACTGATATTGAATGATATTTTCGGTAATATGAAAAAGATAGTATTGCTTTTACTGTTTTGCTCCCAATTTTTTTATTCTCAGCAACCGAATGGGAATAATCAAAAAGTACTTTATTCTGGTGTTGTTGTGGACCAAGACACCAAAGAGCCGATATCGTTTGCCACAATTTTAATAAAAGAACAAGGAGTCTATCGTTTTTGCCAAGAAGACGGTAGTTTTAAACTTTCGTTAATGCTTAATCCAGAAAGCATACTGATAATTTCCGCTATGGGGTATAAGGAACAGCAGCTTTCGTTAAATCAGGTCAAAGGTAACATTGCGCTTCAACCACAAATTGAAGAGTTGAGTGAGGTGGTCGTAACAGCTGAAATACGGATTACACCCCTTGAGGTGATGGAAAATGTCATTAAACAAAAGAAAAACAACTACCTAACTCAACCATTTAACCAAAAACGCTACACAAAAGTGACCGTTGCGGAACAAGATGCTATTACCCTAGAATTTGAGGTAATTAACGATCAATACCACCCAGGCTATCACAAACTTTTCGCTGCATCACAAAACGTTGAACAGGTAAAATGGAACATTGGTAACTTCGATAGCAGTATTTACAAAAGCGCTTGGAACATCACTGGAGAAGGAAGAACAGATCAGGTACAATATGCTGCCTTTCTAAAAAAAGGCAAGTATAAAAATTTTGATTATCAGTTTGTATCGTCATCAGAACATGCTGATAACACCGTATACATTATCGATTATAGACCACGAGATTTCAGTTGGAAGTATACGCAATTCGACCACTCGATAAATAGCAGTAATGCTCAAATACAATCGTATAGAGGTAGAATATTCGTTAGAAAAAAGGATTACGCCGTACTCAAGGTAGAAGAAGAATGGTTGGCGAACCAAAAGGTAACTTTTGACAATAATATCGGTTCCGTCCTCAAGGAGCCCGAAGAGAGTGACCTTTTATGGGTTATTTCAATGCAAAAAGATGTCTATGGCGTAACTGATTATAAAGTAAGTAACAAAGAAGTTTTTGAATATAAAATGGAAAAAGACGGGCTTAATTATCCTTCGGCATATTCGAAAATTCAAAAGATAGCGTTTACAGATGCTTATGGGGAGCGCTATAACGGAGCAGTTTCGCAAAATGCAAAATATCTAGATGTTCGCGTTGATAACTTAACGGAATATCCATTTGAAGCATGGGACAACCCTAAGGAATATTCGTTATTGAATCGTGTTGACTACAATCCTGAGTTTTGGGAAAAGTTTTTCGAAGAAAACCCCAAACTTTAGGCATTATCATTTCATAAAAAAAAATCAAATTAATTTTCAACACCTCTGATGGCTAAAGGATTCCATTCCTTATAAAATTGTTTTAAGTAGTCCAGCATAAATTGATGGCGTTGCTCGGCCAGTTCCTTTCCGGTCTTGGTATTCATTTTGTCTTTCAACAATAATAATTTTTCGTAAAAATGATTGATGGTAGGCGCATCCGACTTCTTATATTCGCTTTTACTCATTTTAAGCTTAGGTGGAATATGCGGATCATGCATGGCTCTGTTTTTATAGCCACCGTAGTTAAAAGCCCTAGCAATACCTATAGCCCCAATAGCATCTAAACGGTCCGCATCTTGCACTACTTGAAGTTCTAAAGAGTTGAATTTCTTTTTCTTTCCCTTATCCAAGGAATTTTTATAGGAAATATGTTTGATGATTTTCACCACATGATTTATGGTCTTTTTATCGACCTCCAAGGATTCTAAAAAAGCTTTGGCCATTTTTGGGCCAACGGACTCGTCCCCATCGTGGAATTTGGCATCTGCAATATCGTGTAGCAGCGCACCAAGGCTTATGACCAAGAGGTCTACTTTTTCTGTCCTAGCAATAAGGATGCTATTATTGAACACCCGTTGAATATGAAACCAGTCGTGTCCGCCTTCTGCATCTTGCAATGTTTCTTTTACAAAGGTTATAGTTTCTTCAACAAGTTCAGAGTCGGTCATTTAAAGGATGTTATGCCAGATTTTACGGCTGTTTCTATTTGGACGATAAGCGCATCTATATCACCCTTGTTTTCTATCGGTTCGTGTACATCAAAAGAAAGCTTGGCACCCAATCCCATTGGGAATTTACCATACCGTACCAATTTCCACGAATTATTAATACTAATAGGTACGATCAGAGCCGATGGCGCTTTTTTCATTAGCATTTTAAGTCCCATGGGTTTAAAGGGTTTTGGATGCCCGTCCCGGCTCCGTGTACCTTCTGGAAAAATTACGGCTGCCCTGTTATGTTCTTCTACATAGCTACCCAACCTACCGATTTCCATAATAGCCGATTTCCCGTCGTTACGATCAATGAGTGCAGCGCCCCCATTTCTTAAATTATAGGAAACGCTAGGTATACCGCTTCCCAATTCTTTTTTGCTAACGAATTTTGGGTGGTGTTTACGCATGTACCAGATAATAGGCGGAATATCGTACATACTTTGGTGATTGGTCACAATAATTAAGGGTCTGTCTATAGGAATGTGGTGGTTGTTTGTAAATCGGTAGGTAGTTCCCAATAAATTTGTGGTGCGCATTAAGGTGAGGTTGAGTACGCTAATAGCGCGTTTTATGCCTTCGTAGCCAAAAACGCGATGACAGAACCAAATTACGGGATGGAAAAATAGTAAAGCCCCACCAAAGGCGAAGAAAAAAAGAATCGTTAATGGATAGGACAGTAGCTTCTGCATAGTGCAAAAATAAAAAACCACTCCGATTGAAGTGGTTTTAATTTTTGTTTTTCCTATTCAAAAGGAAACACAGTCCGGTATTTTCTAGCAGAACTCCTCGTACGCTTGTACCAAGTTCTCGGCAATCATTTCTGCCGGCCTTCCTTCGATATGATGACGCTCTATCATATGAACCAGCTCACCGTCCTTGAACAGGGCCATGGATGGTGAAGATGGTGGGAAAGGAACCATAAGGTTCCGTGCCGCAGTTACCGCATCGGTATCAACCCCTGCGAACACCGTTACGGCATGGTCAGGTTTTTTGGCGTTTTGTAAGCTCATTTTTGCAGCAGGTCTAGCATTGGCAGCTGCACAGCCACAAACTGAATTCACTACTACTAACGTAGTTCCTTCTTTTTTGATGGCATTTTCTACCGCTTCTACTGTATGTAATTCTTCAAACCCGGCAGATGCCAAGTCTTCTCTCATAGGTTTTACTAATTCTGCAGGATACATAGTCTATTTTTTAAATTATCAATCGAATTTCAAAGATAACTAATTTGTGTTGTTTCTTATAGAGACCTTAACGTTTCATTAGTCATTTGTTCTAGGCTTAATATTTTATCTTTGCGAACTAGTAAAATTAGTATGATCAAATGGATAGGAGCCTTTATTGGCTTTTTTATTAGGGGAATTGGTGGAGCATTTTTGGGTTTTTTCGCCGGGAGTGTACTAGATAGTCTTTTTGGCTTTAAATCTGGAGGTGCGCAAAGTGTTTTTGGAGACATGACAAGGCAGTCCGTTTCGCCTGCGGACTTTGAACTGAACCTCCTGTCGCTTTGCTCCATTGTCATCAAGGCAGACGGACAGGTGAGTCAGCGTGAAATGGATTATGTACGCCAGTATTTTGTAGCTACCTACGGAAAGGAAAAAGCAAATGCCATTTTTAGAACATTCAATGAGGTAAATAAAAAAAGAGAAATTTCAGCACAGCGGATATGTGCTTTTTTGACCCATAGAACACGCTATGAAGTCCGACTACAATTACTACATTTTCTATTTGGTATTGCACAGGCGGATGGTAGCATCAGTAACCCAGAAGTTTCCAAGCTACGTGAAATTGCAGGCTATTTACAGGTAGGTCTGCGCGATTTTGAAAGTATAATGGCGATGTTTATCAAGTCGGCCGATAATTCATATAAGATTCTGGATATTCAAAAATCTGCTACGGATCAGGAGGTTAAGAAAGCCTACAGGGACATGGCAAAAAAATACCATCCCGATCGTGTAAATACACAAGACGAAGCCATAAAAAAAGGAGCAGAGGAAAAATTCAAGGAAGTCCAAAAGGCGTACGAGACCATACAGAAGGAACGGGGAATTGGGTAATAACGAAGTTAATTAAAAACGAAGAAAAGCTTATTTAAACAAATTGCCATGCAAGATTTTTGGTTTTACACACAATTAGGACTGGATCACGTGTTGGATTTTAGCGCTTACGATCATATTCTTTTTTTATCTGCCTTGGCCATACCATTTACCTTTAAAAACTGGGCGAACGTAGTGTGGCTGGCCACTATCTTTACGGTAACACATTGTTTGTCCTTAGGACTATCGGCCTTTGAAATTGTTACGGTAGACGTTTCCCTTATCGAGTTTTTGATTCCCGTAACAATTTTGCTCACCGGCGTGTACAACATCTTTAAATTACGAAATCAAACAGCACATAAAAGTATGGTCTGGCATAGTATCGCTACCGCTTTCTTTGGTTTGGTACATGGTTTTGGGTTTTCCAACTATTTTAAAATGTTGGTCGCCGATATGGACGCGAAAGTTGGGCCGTTGTTGGGTTTTGCCCTTGGAATAGAGCTTTCCCAGGTGATTATTGTGTTTATGGTGTTGGTACTTGCGTATCTATGCCAGTCTGTCTTAAAAATAAAACAAGCTATTTTTATTACGGTGGCCAGTACAATTATTATTTTAATTACAATACCGTTGCTGTATCATACGTTTCCATGTTAGTACGGTTTTGTTAAATTATTCCCTACAGGTTGTGGGAGGGTCTTAAAGCGTTTATCTTAGAGGTATGTGCGGCTACAGGAGCTAATTAAATGAAGAAAAGCAAGCAGGAAAAATATGACAAGGCCTATTTAAGAATGGCGCAGGAATGGGGCAAATTATCCTACTGTGAGCGCAAACAGGTTGGCGCGATTATCGTTAAGGGACGAATGATTATTTCCGATGGTTATAACGGCACACCAACGGGATTCGAGAATTTTTGTGAGGATGACGAAGGCTATACCAAGTGGTACGTATTGCACGCAGAGGCAAACGCTATTTTAAAAGTAGCGGGTTCCACACAGTCTTGCCAGGGTGCTACATTGTATATTACGCTATCTCCCTGCAGGGAATGTAGCAAATTGATACACCAGTCTGGCATAAATCGTGTAGTGTATCAAAGAGGATATAAGGATAATTCTGGATTGGATTTTTTGGAAAAAGCAGGAGTCCAATTGGTGCACATGCCCATCATCGATGCGTAGCATCCAAAGTAAAACAAATGAAAAAGAAATATACCTACTTAATACCTACACTAATTGCCGCAGCTTTGGCATTAGGTGTTTTTGTGGGTGGCAAGTTACATTTTAACGATACCCCAGAGCGACTTTTTACCACGAACTCCAAGAAGGATAAATTAAACCGACTCATAGATTATATCGATTATGAGTACGTAGATGATATTGATACCGATAGTATTGTAGATGTTACCGTAAACAGTATTTTAGAAAAGCTAGACCCCCACTCGGTGTATATTCCAGAAGAGGATATGGCGAGGGTATCCGAGAGTATGAAGGGTGATTTTGTGGGTATTGGAGTCAATTTTTACCCCTATAAGGATTCTATTGCCGTCATAAGAGCGGTAAAAGGCGGACCGAGCTTTTTGAAAGGGATACAAGCGGGAGACCGAATTCTTATGGCCAATAATGATACACTTTTTGGTAAGGGTATGCCTAGCTCTGTCATTGTAGACAAATTAAAGGGAAAGGAAGGTACCAATGTTAAATTGACGGTCTATCGCAAATCTGAGGATAAAACTTTAACTGTTGATGTTAGACGTGGTATTGTGCCCCTTAAAAGTGTAGAATCCTATTATATGCTAACAACGGATATGGGCTATATTAAAGTCAATCGGTTTGCAGAATCTACCTATAGAGAATTTAAATCGGCCTTAACTAAGCTACAACGAAAAGGGGCACAGAAACTTGTTCTTGATCTACGGGATAATCCTGGTGGGTACTTAGGGGTTGCAGAGAAAATGGCTGATGAATTTCTACAGGACAAAAAGCTCATTCTCTTCACTAAAAACAAAAAAGGCAATATAAACAAATCGTACGCTACGGATAAAGGTAGCTTTGAGAATAAACCGATATACGTACTTATAAACGAACGTTCCGCCTCGGCTAGTGAAATCATCGCTGGTGCGTTACAGGACAATGATATAGGTACTATTGTTGGCCGCCGTTCTTTTGGTAAAGGATTGGTACAGCGCGAAATGGCATTGGGAGATGGTTCTGCCGTGCGGTTAACCGTGTCCAGATACTATACCCCAACCGGACGAAGCATTCAAAAGGATTACCAAAAGGGAAACAAGGATTACTACAAACGTTTTACGGAGCGGTACCACAATGGCGAACTATTTTCTGTAGATAGTATAAAAGTAGCTGACTCCTTAAAATTTAAGACGCCAAAAGGGAAAGTGGTGTATGGTGGAGGTGGTATTATACCGGATGTTTTTGTTCCGATCGGTTCCAACGAAGAGGAAGCTGTCCAGAGCATGGATAGCTACGGGTTTCTTTCGTTCTTTGTCTTTGAGCATTTGGATGAAGATAGAGAACGATACGAACACTACTCGGAAGAGGAGTTTATAACGGATTTTACGGTTGACGATATCTTGTTTCAAAACTTTGTAGACTATTCCTTGAAAAGAGAGTTGTCTATGGATTTTTACGGCAATCAAGAGGGTATTAAACTCTATTTAAAAGCAGCTTTGGGAGAGCAATTATTCGACGCCAATGCACATGGTAAAATAAAGGGCAAACGGGACGCAATGCTCCAAAAAGTACTTGAATTGGACAACCCTGCTGTGCGACAGGAAGAAGCAGACACCATTGAGGCTACGAACTAAAAGGCTTGCAATTACGTTAACGGAATAATAATTACGCAGTCTGGTATAAACAAGAATAGAATATAAGGGCTATGTGTTGTAAAAGCCGCATATGTGTCAATAGCACACTATTTTAATAAAGTATTCAACTTAAAAACTCCATGTGAACACCCTCTCAGTTCCTAAAGAAGAGTGTTTTGCACTAAATCCTAAAGTCAGTCCTCATTAATTTTTTTTTGCACTTTTTTGCTTGATATGTATAGCAATATAAGTACAATAGCACACAGGGAGGCTACAATTCCTATTAGAGCTATGGTGCTATCTCCTTGAAAAGGAGCAGTAAAATCTATTATGGTTACATTATAGGCAATGAGTGCCAATGCGAGTACAATTAGTATAATCGAAAATATTCTATTCATAATAACTGAGATTACGGTAAAAATACACCCTTTTTTACTTGTTAAAAAGCTCGTTGATGTTTGCCGTGAATAATTTAACAGCTATGGCCAAAAGAATTACGCCAAACACTTTTCGGATAACGTTTACCCCATTCTTTCCTAAGAACTTTTCTATCTTGGCCGATGACTTAAGTACGATGAACACAAAAATAATGTTCACGATAATGGCCACAATAATATTTTCCACATAGTATTCCGCGCGCATAGCCAATAAGGTAGTTAAAGTTCCGGCACCTGCGATTAAGGGAAATGCTATCGGAACGATAGACGCACTCTCCGGTTGATCGTCTTTATAGAGTGTAATGCCCAATATCATCTCAATAGCAAGGAAAAAGATGATAAAGGCTCCAGCTACAGCAAAGGAGTTAACATCGATACCTATGAGTTTCAAGAGTTCTTCACCAATAAATAAAAAGGCTACCATCAGGCAAGCTGCTACTATAGAAGCTTTCTCGGATTGTATATGTCCTACTTTTTTTCGGAGTCCGATAATTATAGGAAGACTGCCTAAAATGTCTATCACCGCAAAAAGCACCATGCCCGATGTTGCTATCTGTCTAAGGTCAAAATTAAATGTCATTCTTTTAAATTTTTTTGCAAATCTACGCTTAATAATGTCATTTGGATTTTTATTCTTAAAATATCTATTCAGACGTTACCCGTTAAATGATGTATCTTGCGAGCCTAAAAAAAAGAAATGTTTCAACTAGGAAAAACAATCGTATCCGAAGAAATTATAGAAAACGATTTTGTCTGCAATCTAGCTGCTTGTAAAGGAGCTTGTTGTGTAGATGGTGATGCGGGCGCTCCATTGGAAGATAAGGAAACGGAAATTCTGGTAGATATTTATGCCAAGGTGAAACCATTTTTGAGCCCAGAAGGTCTAAAAGTGATAGAAGAGTTAGGTGCTTTTGTAAAAGGCGATGATGGGGAATGGGAAACGCCCTTAGTAAACGGTAGTGCCTGTGCCTATGTATTTTTTGATGATAAGAACACTGCTAAATGTGGTATAGAAGAGGCGTACAATCAGGGTAAGATAACATGGAAAAAACCTGTTTCCTGCCATCTGTATCCTGTTCGAATACGAGAATACACAGAATTGACTGCGGTTAATTACCACAAGTGGCAAATTTGCGATCCAGCCTGTTCGTTGGGCGAGGAATTACAAGTACCTGTATATAAATTCGTGAAGGAGGCACTAATACGTAAATTTGGGACCGATTGGTATTCAGAATTAGAAACGGTGGCAGGGGAGCACCTTAAATAGTAGGTATGTGAAGGAGTATTTTTGTACCTGAAGGTAGGTTCGCGTCGTCGTAAATGTCAATAATTTCCACATGAAATGAATTTTGATAGTCTTTGGAGAAATTTGCAAGACGTTCCTTGGTAATATCGATACCAATAGATTTTCGTTTTAATACTTTACCTTCTTTAATTTTTTCTGCCTTATCCCTTCCTACACCATTATCTGTAACGGCAATGTTAATGAAGCCGTCTTCACTAGAGGTAACATCTAACGTAATGTTTTTAGCTCCCTCTTTAGATGAGAGTCCATGCCAGAGCGCGTTTTCTAAAAAAGGTTGCAGTATTAGCGATGGAATTTTTACGGTATGAACATCAATATCTTCGCTGATATTAATTTTAAAATTGATTTCGTTCGAAAATCGAATATTCTCTATGTTCATGTAAAGCTCAACAGTTTCAAGCTCTTCTGCTAAGGGTATTTCGCGTTGAGATGATGCTTCTAGAATTTTACGCACCAACTTAGAAAATTTGTTGAGGTAGTGTACCGCATTTTTTTTCTCATTGTTAATGATGTATAATTTTATAGAATTGAGGGAATTAAACAGAAAATGGGGATTCATTTGGCTGCGTAGCATCGTCTGTTCCAAGGTTAACATCTTCTTTTCGCTGCTTAATTGGTATTGGCGGTATAGAATATAAAGAATTCCCGTTAACAGGATAATGGATAAAACTCCAATGAGGAGTAAGGTTCTGTTCTTTCTAAGTTTTAGTCGTACGATTTCGTTCTGTTTTGCTAAAACTTCAATTTCATTCCGTTTTTTTTCAGTGTCGTACCTAAAAAGAATATCGTTCACATAGCGTATGGTACCATCGTTTAAAATCTCTTGGTCCAAACCTATAGCTTTGGTCTTATAGTTCAAGGCTTGTTGGTAGTTCTTGTTTACCTCATAAAGTTTAGATAATAAGTGACTGGCTTGTGATAATTCATCTTTAAGATTGTGTTTCTCTGCAACAGAATAACCCTTTAATAAACTAAGCTCAGCATTTTGGTTTTGGCTCATTCGAAGCTGTGCCCATCCCAAATTGTTATATAGCCGGGCTATTAAAAAACCATTTCCCATTTGCATGGCTACGGGTAAGGTTTCCTCTATTAAGTTTAGTGCTTCTTCGTATCTGGCTTTTTTAATATAGACTTTAGCAATACTATTCTTGCAGATTACGCGCCCCATATTATTATTCAACTCTTCGTTATAGGATAAGGATATGTTGTAGTTTTCCAATGCTAGGTCCAGCATTTCCATTTCTTCTTGGCATTGTCCTATATTTTGGTGGTTTACGGCCAGGCCTAAAATATTGTTTAGTTCTGCCTCTAATTTTAGGGAACGCTCAAAATACGAGATGGCCAAATCATATTGCTTAAGCGTAATGTAAAGATTACCAATACTGTTTAAGGATACATTGATACTTCGTTTAATGCCTTCTGATGGATTTTTAACAGCTTCTGCAAGTTCCAATGCCTGTTGGTTAAAGTCCATGGCTGTACGCACCGACGAGGTTCGCCTATACACGACTCCTAAGTAATTAAGGCTAGAGATTTTAAGCTCTAGATTATTGGCCCTATTGGCTATTTTTAGTGCTTTTTGGTGTAGTTGTATAGCTTTGCTATAATTGGAGATGTATCTGTACGTACGACCTAATTCGCTTAAGGCATAGGACTCGCCCTCCAAGTATCCTTTTTCTTTGGATAGTTCACTAAAGAACCGCATAGTAATGGTATCGGTTCTGTGCTTGCGCATTACTTTGTGTATTTCGGTAAATGACTTGGGTGCTGCATTAATGACGCTATCGGCAAGTTGTTTGAACGATTCTGGAATAGTTTGCGCAAATAGGGGTGTCGCAAATAATAGATAAACAAACACGAAAAAGTAGTTTTGTCTACCTTTTTTTTTGAGGTTGAAATGGGTATGGTATTTTGTAATGGCCATAAGCAATTATGTCAAAACCATTTAAAGTAGGTCTAAGAAATCTGATTTTTTTTGTCTAGATACCGGTATTTTATGATTGGATTTTAAGACAACGTAACCATCGGTTTTTAAAAACTCTTTAATCTTATTAAGGTTGATGATATACGAATTATGAATCCTGAAAAAGGAATCTGAAGGAAGAATCGCGTTTACTTCTTTTAATTTTTTAGTAAGCACAATCTTATGCCCGTCAGATAAGAAAATAGTACTGTAGTTGCCATCAGATTCTGCATAAAGAATATCGTCGCTTTCTAAAAATACAAGTTTACCGTCTGTACTGAACGTTATTTTTTTGTTGGTGGATTTTGAATTAAAATCGAAGAGTATTTTTTCCAATTTTTCTGCAGTAAAATTTCGACTATTAAATTTTTTAATTTTTACGATGGTTTCCTGAAGGTCATCGGTATCTATCGGCTTTAGAAGATAGTCTATAGCCTCATTTTTAAGTGCTTTTATTGCATATTGGTTATAAGCCGTCGTAATTACCACGGGAAAATTTTTATTGGTCAATTTCTGAATAAACTGGAAACCGTCCATTGTGGGCATTTCAATATCTAAAAATAGGCAATCAGGTGTATTTTTTTCCAGATATTCCAAAGCTTCAAAAGGATTCGTAAAAGACGCCGATACGTTTATTTCGTCACTAAAATTAGTGAGCTCCCAAGAAAGACTCTGTAAGGCCTTTATTTCATCATCTACAAGTACCGCTTCTAGCATAATCTACACAAATCAGTAATGGAAGTTAGTTAAAAATAATTTTTAGGTCTTAGTTGAAACGTATTTATGTGTCAATGGGAGTTAATTTGGTATGATTCGCAAGTATAGTATACAATTGGATATGAATTTATTTCATTAAAAAAGTAAGTAAAAGATTACAAAATAATGTATTTAATGTTAATGTTTTCGGGTGGTTGCCCGTTTATACATTAAAATTGACGGACTATACATCAGCGCTCATTTGTTTTAGTTCTTGAGCTAATTTAGATTAAAGTTTAACTGATGCTAAGTTTAAGAAATTACGTTTCAAAGCGTAACAATTGATTAAAATAGAATAGGATGAAAAGATGTTTAATCATGTTTGTTTTTCTGCTGCTCTCACTTTTTACGGCAATTATTTTTGGAGAAACCGAGGAAAAAAGCATTGAAAACAATGAACAGATAAATACTATTGCTAGCTATCATGAGAATAGTCAAATTAGTACAGAGTAGTTATGTATGCGATAGGATTTAAATTGTTACGGATTATTTTTTTGGGTTTTTTGCCATTGCTTTTAATTTCAAGAACAGTTAAAGACGTAAAGAAATTGCCTTTCGTACTAAGTGGGACCTACCTATTGGAAGTTGAAGGAAATTCGGATTATCAATTAACTGGAGAAATAAGTTTCAGTTATATGGATAAAATCTCTACAACGGGTGCTGTTTTTAGTGTTCTGAAATTACATTTCAATGGGAGTAATGCAGCATTGCCCCATACTATGGAGGTGGTAGTTTGCAAAGAGAACACTACTGATAATTTGCCGTTAGGAAATTATAAGGTGAACATTGTGGAGAGTTTCTTAAATCCTTCCAGTGGTGTGTTCGGCGCTTTTAGTAGTGATACCCTGGGGGAGAAACTGTTTTTCACAAAAAAGGGAAGTGTTCGTATTAGTCATTTTTGTAACTCCAATGTTAAGGGTACCATGAAAATGGTGCTTTTAAATCAAAAGGGAGAAGCTATAAATATCAAAGGTGACTTTAATGCGAGATAAGAAGTTATTCATATTAAGAAATACGGCTCTGCAACTATGTTTTGAGCGTCAAATCAAAAGGGTATTCGGATAGCTTGTCTATTCGATAACTGGTCTAATGATAGGTTTCGGGGGAACTACCTTACGTTAGCGCTTGACGGGCATTTTCATTTTATGAGACATAGGGAGCCGTATAATATGATATCTTAATCATAACAGTCATGCCTACATAATATCAAAAATATAGGAATTCATCCCAGGAGTTTTTCTAAAATGTTTGAGTATGCTAGTAACTTCTATTATGGACTGGGGTTCAATACTATTAGTATGTACTTGTTTGGTATACTTTAGGTGGGAAGTTAGGTGTTGAAGTTCATAACCTAGTTTACACTAAGGAAACTTTATCAAATCTTTGGTAAATAAATTTAATAACCATGATGTATGGTTTTTAGTACTTGTATTGCTTTCCATTTTTAGAACGCTAGTTTTACTGCGGATTTTTCTATTTATATAGAACCGGAATATTATTTTGGATAAACAAAATAATGTAATGTATACGATAAGTAGGCTTATATATGGGGACATACACAAATAAACGAAAAAGTAGTAGAATCCTTACTTCGTGAACATGCAGTTCATCGAAAGGTTATATTTTTTCGATAAAATACATTAATCGAACGATTATATAAGGGAATATGATAATATGGTAACATAGTTAATGCTAGGTATAGGCAAGGAAAAGTAATAGCAAAAAGAGGAAATTTGCAAGGGTATGTTTTTCATCAGCCTACCATATTAAATATTGGATTTTTAACTATGATTTTGAATACTAGTTTGCAAGGAACACGCTGTTCTGAATAGCTATTTATTACATCAATAGCGGTGGTAGCCTTACTAAGCTAAAGGCTAAAAAAAGATCCAAATGGCAGTCTTAGCCAATTGGGTCCTTTTCAAGGACTTTCTGTGTTTAGTGTTATAAAAAGTCGTCCACTTTCTTATACGCATCTATTACAGCTTGTTCGCCGTCTTTATTGGGTCTAGAATTTCCGTGTTCCATACCTAAAATACCGTTGAACTTTTTAGCATGTATGAACTTAAATACATTGTTGTAGTTTATTTCGCCTGTTGTAGGTTCGTTGCGACCTGGGTTGTCTCCTATTTGTATGTACCCTATTTCGTCCCAACACGATTCCATATTTGGAATAAGGTTGCCTTCTTGGATTTGTTGATGATAGATATCGAAAAGTATTTTACAAGATGGTGAATCGACTGCCTTACAAATTTCATAGGCTTGTGGAGATTCGGTCAGGAAAAGTCCGGGATGGTTCATAAAATTGAGTGGTTCAAGTACCATGGTAATGTTGTGTGGTTCCAAGAGTGCGGAAGCCTGCTTAAGCGATTCTACTACATTTGCGGTCTGGTATCCCATATTTAACCGAAGGTCTACATGACCTGGAACTACAGTCATCCATTTTGCATTCACTCGTTTGGCTACTTCTATAGATGCTTTAATATCGCTAAGAAACTCTTCTCTTTTGGTAGTGTCCCCAGAAGCTAGGTTCGGCTCTTTCCAATAAATTTGGTGCGCCACAAATACACCCATTTCCAAACCTCTATTTTGCATGGTCTGTGCCATCCTTTTTTGCAAGGTAGTATCGCGGTCTTTCATGCCATTATCTTCAAATGCTGTAAAGCCTTGGTCGGCCATGAAGTTTAATTGGTCTATGGGGTCCTCACCTGCAAGATTTTTAAACATGCCCAGATGTGGGGCATACTTTAGGTTGAAGCTGTGCTCCATGTTTTTATATTTAGCGGTTTGCGCAAATGAAAAAGCCCCGCCAAGCGAAATTGTACCGCTGGTCAGGACCGTTTTTTGTATAAAACTTCTTCTTTTCATGGATTTACCATTACGTATTGACAGCCTAGGAATTAACAATTTTGAGCGGTACGCCTACAATCAAATTTTCGTTACAAGGACCAAGCTTTTCCTCCGGTGAGTTCCTGTACTTCTCCACAACCTATATATTCTCCTGGAACCGGAAGGTATGCCAATACTTCTTCACCAACATACTCAGAGGTTTTATACCCCCAAATGGTCATGCCTCTTAGGTTATTTGCAAAGGCGAATCTAGAAATACCATCCTCAAGGTTGGCTTCTTTCCCTTCGGCCATTGCTTCGTTATAAGCGTTGATTTTATCCATGTATAAAACTTGGTCATCCTTGGTTACTTTTAGCGACGAAGCCAAGACAGGTTCCATGTTTTCTGCAGTAAGGTCCTCTATTTTTTCGATACTATTATCTGCCAAGGCTTTGTCCATAAATTTTGACATCGACATTATTAGAAAATCTTGTTGCTCTTTCTCCATGACTTCTTTGGCAAAACGGTCAATAAATACATCTACTTGTACTTCAGAGGCAGAAGGCGTATCTGTTTTAGGCAAGATAATATCTACTAATTTTGTAAGAACCGCGCCTTGCTCTTTTGTAAAAAATTCCGGTGTCCAAGTGATAGCGGGTTCTGTTTTGCAACTTTGAACCAAACTGATTAGCGTAGGAGTGGCCACAGTATATCCTAAGGCCAACCCCATATTTTTAAGTGCTTTTCTTCTATCCATTATATGTTTCCTTTTTTAAGTTGATTTACGGCATGGTCGGCAGCTCTTGCCGTAAACGCCATGTAGGTTAATGATGGATTTACGCAACTGGCCGACGTCATAAAAGAACCATCGGTCACATAAACATTAGGGACATCATGTAGCGCGTTGTTCCCGTTCAATACAGAAGTTCTGCGGTCCCGCCCCATGCGTGCAGTTCCCATTTCATGTATGCCTAGGCCTAAAGCTCCTGGATTATCGCGCGGTGTAACATCTCTTAGTCCGGCAGCTTCTAGCATAGCCACGGCAGATTCCTTCATGTCCTCTCGCATTTTCCATTCATTCTCTTTAAACTCCGCATCGAACGTTGCAGTGGGTAGCCCCCATTGGTCCAATTTATCATAATCTAAGGTGAAACGATTGTCTTGGTAAGGGAGTACCTCGCCAAAACCACCAATACCAAATTGCCAACCTCCTGGTTTTAGGATATTTTCTTTTAAATCTGTACCATAGGCAAGTTCGGCCACTGTATCTTCCCAATTGCCCCTAGATGCACCACCCTGGTACCCAAAACCTCTTATATAGTCTCTTTTCTTTGAATCTGTTCCAAGATTTCTAAATCTTGGAATGTATACACCATTAGGTTTTCTTCCTTTATAATATTTATCCTCGAAACCATCAAACTTACCAGAAGCACCAACACCTAGATGGTGGTCCATGATATTACGTCCCAGTTGGTCCGAGTCGTTACCCATTCCGTTAGGAAAACGGTCAGATTTTGATTGCATCAAAATAGAGGTAGAAGCAATGGCGGAAGCACAAAGGAAGATTACCTTGGCCTTAAATTCGAATGTTTCTTTCGTAACCCTGTCGATCACTTTTACACCGGTCGCTTTTTTGGTGTCCGCATCGTACATAATTTCGTGTACAATGGAATCTGGTCTCAGAGTCAGGTTTCCAGTTCGTTCTGCCGCTGGCAAAGTTGAAGAAAGACTACTAAAATAGGCGCCAAAAGGGCAACCCCTTATACATCTATTTCTAAACTGACATTTACTTCGACCATCAAATTGTTTGTCTCCTGTTAGGTGAGCTACACGACCTGCAGTTACCGCACGGCCGTCAAATTTTTCTGCTACTTTCTCTCTAAAATGTTGTTCTAAGCAATTAAGTTCCATCATTGGTAACAAATTGCCATCTGGATGTTGTGGTATCCCTAAGTTTTCACCACTTACTCCAATATAGGCCTCCACTTTGTCGTACCAAGGGGCAATATCCTTGTACCTTACAGGCCAGTCTACCGCTATACCATCCTTTTTGTTGGCTTCAAAATCCATTTCGTTCCAACGGTAGCTATGTCTCCCCCATTGTAAAGACCTTCCTCCTACATGGTAACCACGCATCCAGTCAAACCGTTTGGTCTCATTATAGGGATGTTCCAAATCATTTACGAACCACATGCTACTAGCTTGCTTAGTGGTATATCCGGTTCTACTCTGTTTTGGTTGTTTTTCTAATATTTCTTTTGTGATATCCCCAGCATTCGGAAAATCCCAAGGGTCTTTATTTGCCGTTTCGTAATCTTCGATATGCGTAACCATTCTGCCTCGCTCAAGAACCAAGGTCTTTAATCCTTTTTCGCATAATTCCTTCGCGGCCCAGCCTCCGCTAATGCCGGTTCCTACCACAATGGCGTCATAGGATTCCTGTTCTTCGTTGTAATAAAATTTATTCATAGGGATTGTTTATTTCCTAAATTTATTAAATATAAAATTAATTCAATACATTTAAAGCTTATTCTTAATGGACATTGTTTGCAGATTGTAGTTATATTTTTTAATAATCTTTAAATAAATCGTTCATTAGAAGGATACATTTTAAACAAATCAATAATGAAATATTTTTACGTATGAGAACAAATTTTTCTATTAAAAAATCAATAACTCTTTGCACTGCATTTGTTTTTCTAGCAACCTATTCTTGCAAGGAAGCAAAAGAAAGTAAGGAGGAACAATCTGAAGAAATTACTTTAGAGGCTAATACGGAACCCTTTTTTGACCTTTCGTTGGCACAATGGTCAATCCATAAAATGATACGTAATGATAGTGTAGATCCTTATACATTTGCAGAAAAATCGAAGGAATGGGGTTTTACAGGATTAGAATATGTGAGTCAACTTTATAATCCTGAGTTGTCAGATGCCAATTACTCGGAAGAGGCAATGGCAGCATTTGTCGCCAAAAGTAATGCGGAGGCCAAAAAGCACGGGATGAAAAATGTCCTTATCATGATAGATGGGCAGGGTAACCTTGCTGCCGATGATGAAGCAGAGCGAAACGAAACCGTAGAAAAGCATAAAAAATGGGTAGATGCCGCCGCTGCAATGGGCTGCCATGCCATTAGAGTAAACCTTAACGGAAGTTCTGACCCAGACATTTGGAAAAAGAATTCTGTAGACGGCCTAACTAAGTTAGGAACGTATGCCAAGACAAAAAATATCAATGTTTTGGTCGAGAATCATGGAGGATTATCTTCTAACGGCGCCCTACATGCAGAGGTTATGGAAACGACCAATATGGATAACGTGGGCACGCTTCCGGATTTTGGTAATTTCTGTATCACAAGAAAACCCGATAGTTGGGATTGTGAAGTAGAGTACGACAAATACAAAGGAGTAAAAGAGCTAATGCCCTATGCCAAAGCTGTAAGTGCCAAGAGCAACAACTTTGATGACCAAGGTTATGATACCGGAATAGATTATGTGAGAATGATACAAATGGTAAAGGATGCCGGGTACACCGGATTCATTGGAGTGGAGTATGAAGGGAGCGAATTAAGCGAAGAAGAAGGTATTATAGCCACTCGTGATTTATTACTAAAGGCGAACCAAGAAATTAAATAACCAAAAAGCCACAGTGTTATGAAGCCTTTTTTTAATGAGTTATTCGATTACAATTTTTATTGTAATAAGAAGATTATTGAGCACTGTGCCGGTTTGGATAAAACTTTGGACAAGTCAGAGGAATTATTTAGTCACTTGTTGAACGCCCATCATATTTGGAACGCAAGAATTGTAGGAAAAGTGCCTGATTTTAAGTTGTGGCAAAGACATTCTATAAAGGATTGGGAGGACATTCATTATGAGAACCAACGCAACTCTTTTGAAATCTGCACGAATGCCGAGGACTTTGAAAAACGTATAGATTATGATAATTCTGAAGGGCGGTTGTTTACCAACACCCTTCAGGACATGCTTTTTCATATCATTAACCATTCTACCAACCATCGTGGGCAAATTGCGACGGATTTTAGAAATAATGGGGTAGAGCCTATTGTTCTAGATTATGTGAATTATAAACGATAAAACGCTTTTATGAGCTTTGGAGTACGGGTACAGCTATGTATAATGATGTTCTTGGAGTTTTTTATTTGGGGCGGATGGTTCGTGACCCTAGGTACTTTTTTAGGTAATAACATTAACGCAACAGATGGGGAAATAGCACTTGCTTTTTCAACACAATCATGGGGAGCCATTTTGGCTCCTTTTATTGTTGGTATTATAGCCGACAGATACTTTAACGCCGAAAAAATATTGGGAATCCTACATTTGGGAGGTGCTTTGTTATTGTATTTAATGTACGGTACCGATGATTTTAACTTGTTTTACCCTTATGTTCTTGGATATATGATTCTATATATGCCAACACTGGCCTTGGTGAATTCTGTTTCTTTCAATCAAATGAAAAATCCGGCAAAGGAGTTTTCTTTGGTAAGGGTTTTTGGGACTTTAGGTTGGGTCATTGCCGGTCTATTAATTAGTTACTTTTTTAGTTGGGATTCTGAATCTGGCATACGCGAAGGTTTGCTTAAAAATACGTTTTTGATGACGGCAATTGCATCTGCCTTACTTGGATTTTTTAGTTTTACCCTACCAAAAACACCACCAAAGGCAGTAGCCAGAAATCAGAAACCAAGTATAAAGGAACTATTGGGTTTAGATGCTTTGGAATTATTTAATGATCGTAATTTTTTGATATTCTTTATCTCTTCTATTTTAATCTGTATTCCTTTGGCTTTTTATTACCAAAATGCTAATCCTTTTTTAGTAGAGATAGGGATGGAGAACCCTACAGGTAAAATGACCTTGGGACAAATTTCCGAGATTCTTTTTATGCTATTGCTTCCTTACTTTTTCACAAAATTCGGTTTTAAGAAAACCATTTTGGCAGCTATGTTGGCGTGGGTAGTCCGTTATGCGTTATTTGCTTATGGAGATGTAGGTGAGCTTGGTTTTATGCTCATCATAGGTATCGCGCTACATGGTATATGTTACGACTTTTTCTTTGTTTCCGGGCAAATATATACGGATAGCAAAGCGGGAGAAAAATACAAGAGTTCGGCACAGGGTTTAATTACATTGGCAACCTACGGCATTGGTATGTTAATAGGTTTTTGGATAGCGGGTAAAATTTCCGACAGTTATCTACTAAGTGATGGTTCTCATCTTTGGGAGACCATTTGGTTATATCCGGCCGGCTTTGCCCTATTTGTTATGGTTGTTTTTGCCTTGTTTTTCAAACCAGAAAAAATCGACTATAAACCTTAATTTTTTATATACATCGAAAGTTTTTACATTTAACGTTTACCTCTAATTGGGAAATATATTTCCTAGTTATTTGGGACTTATTTTGAAAATAATTTATACTAATTTTAATACGATTACAAGATGCCGAAGAAAATACGACTAGGAATTTTAGGAGGTGGAGGAGATTCTCTTATTGGGGTTTTACATAGAGTAGCATCTCATATAAACGACAACTATCAAATAACCGGAGCGGTATTCAATGTAGATTTTGAAGAGAACAAAGCGTTTGCAGCCGAGATAGATGTGCCGCTAAACCGCATCTATAAAGATTTTGATACGTTAATCGTTGAAGAAATGAAACTTCCAAAAGAAGAGCGTATTCAAGTATGTTCCGTGCTTACCCCTAATTTTTTACACTTCCCCATGGCCAAAAAATTGTTGGACAATGGTTTTCATGTCATCTGCGAAAAGCCAATGACCACCACCTTGGAAGAAGCTAAAATTTTACAACAAGCCCATGAGAAAGCAGGTACTGTTTTTGCCCTAACCCATACGTATACAGGTTACCCTATGGTACGCCAAATGCGTGAAATGATTAAGGAAGGAGCGCTTGGCAAAATCCACAAGGTAGATGCCAGGTATTATCAAGGATGGATAAATACGATTATACATGATAAGGACAAGCGGAACTCCGTTTGGCGTTTGGACCCTAAAAAAGCAGGAATCAGTTCCTGTATGGGCGATATTGGCGTTCATGCGTTTAACATGGTAGAATATACAACTGGTTTAAAAGTGAAGTCTTTGTTATGTGATTTCAATTACCTCTATGAGGATAATCAAATGGATGTAGACGGTACGGTACTTATACGTATGGGAGACCACGTTAAGGGGGTTATTCGAGGAAGTCAAGTAGCAACTGGTGAGGAAAACGGACTCGCCATTGCCATTTATGGTGAAAAAGGAGCATTTAGATGGGAGCAGGAAAAGCCAAATTTTCTATATAAAATGAGCGATACGGAGCCCACTCAGGTCTACAAACCAGGACACGCCTATAATTCTGAACTGTCTTTGGATGGTACCAAACTGCCTGCCGGCCACCCAGAAGGCATTTTTGATTCTATGGCAAATATTTACTTAGGAGCGGCACGCGCCATACGTGGTGAAAAATATAATGACGGTGAATTCCCCACCATGACTGACGGTGTCCGTGGTATGGATTTCATTGAATCTACGGTTAGATCGCACAAAGAGGGTAATACATGGGTCGCATTGCAGGATTAGATTAATGATTTTTAAAATAGAAGAGCTGGAAAGTTTATATTTCCAGCTCTTTTATTTAACTGCCTTTCCTTAACGAAATAATCGATACAAATCATTGATGCTTTGATACTTGCACTAGTAAATACTTAGGAACAAAAGCAGTTTCCTTCTAAACTTCAATAGGCTATTTTATAATTTCCTTTTTTGTCTGCAACTCGTATAAGTAAGTTGTTGCTCCGTATTATTTATCCGTTCAGGATTAATAAAGTATTTTTCGTAATTTTTATTTGACCACTACTAAATTTTTAATACCAATTCAACCTTAATTTATATTAAAAATTATTCCTTACTTGAACTAAGAAATTTTCAGGTTCCCAAAATATTATTCATTTTCTAATTAACGGATATAAAAGTAATGATTACGGTCTCATAACTAATAATATAAGGCCTATGGGGTCTTGAAATCTAGGTTAAAACACACGTTCAAACTCCTCAAAAACAATAATCATACTATCCCGAGGAACACGCTCAAAAGCTTCTAGTTCCTTAGTGTAGTATTCCCAATGTGTTTTTTTCCAATGAGCCAAGGATTTGTCGCCTTCACCTTCCAAAGCCGCATGTGCCTCGGAAATATTAAAGTATGGGAGCAGCTGTACTCCGGTTATTCTAATGATACATTGTGCTTCCTCTGCCCAATTGGTAACAACTAAAAAGTCCCCAATTTTTGGGAGCGATTCTTTCCTGTATTGCAGTCCTAAAAGGGAATGTGAGGTTGCTTTTTTTATCCCTTTTACCACCAAGTCGGCTATTGCGTTGGCATCTTTTTCATTATCCCCGAAAATGGTTGTTTTAGGTGCTTCATGAAAGGCATGTTCTAAGTGTTTATCCAAATAATCTCCCCACATATTTCTAGCAGAAGCATTCTCCATATGGTCTATTGTTACAATTTCAATCTTAAAATATAATGCAATATAAAGGAGTACCCTATGGTATGCCCTAATATTCGGTATATGACGTCCTATTAATGTTCAAATAAGCATTTTTAAGCAAACACTCCTTTCTTCAATTGTTCTGAAGCATGGTCTGCTGCCCTTGCCGTAAACGCCATATAGGTTAAGGAAGGGTTTACACAGCTCGATGAACTCATAAAAGCACCGTCCGTAACATATACATTAGATACGGCATGCACTTGGTTGTGTTCGTTCAACACCGAGGTTTTTGGATTACGCCCCATTCTGGCGCCTCCCATTTCGTGTATACCAAGTCCAGGTCCAGAGGATTCTTCGTAAGGCTGTACATCTTTAAATCCCGCGGCTTTGAACATAGCAACGATTTCCATTTTTATATCCTTTCGCATATTGTATTCGTTTTCCTTAAACTCTACATCAAACTCCAGTTGAGGTAGGCCCCATTTATCTTTTTCCGTCTCACTAAGGAGCACTCTGTTGTCATCATAGGGGAGGAACTCACCAAAACCGGTAACGCCAATTTGCCACGAGCCCGGTTTAAGAATTTTATCCTTTAGCGTTTTACCATAACCCATTTCAGCAATTGATTCCGACCAATCTTGCCTACTTGCCGTACCTTGGTACCCAAAGCCCCGTAAATAACCTTCGCGTTTTGTTTTTTCGTCTAAGTTTACAAATCTTGGAATATAGAAGCCGTTAGCCCTTCGTCCTTTGTAATATTTATCTAAGTACCCATCTACTTTTGCAGTTGCGCCCAGTTTGTAGTGATGATCCATGATGCCGCGTCCCAGGGCGTCCGAATCATTGCCCATTCCATGGGGAAAACGTTTAGATTTTGATTGTAATAGAATCCCCACCGATGCCATCGCCGATGCGCAAAGGAAAATGACCTTCGCCTTAAATTCTAACTTTTTATTAGTTTCTGCATCTATAACGCGTACCCCCGTGGCTTTCTCTGTTTTATCATCGTAGATGATTTCATGTACGATGGAATTGGCCCTCAAGGTCATATTCCCAGTGCGTTCCGCAGCAGGTAAGGTGACGGAATTACTGCTAAAATAGCCTCCAAAGGGGCAGCCTCTTGAGCATCGATTTCTATTTTGACAAACCCCGCGTCCCTCAAAGGAAGCATTGGGGTCGGTTATATGTGCTGCACGTCCTATGGTAACCAATCTACCATCATCAAATTTCTCTGAAGTTTTCGTTTTAAAATCTTTTTCTACACAATTGAGCGCCATTGGAGGTTGAAATTTACCATCCGGAAGTTGTTTTAATCCTAAATTTTGACCACTTACACCAATATATTCTTCGATTTTATCATACCAAGGAGAAATATCTTTATATCTTATTGGCCAATCTACGCCAATACCCTCTTTCTTATTAGCTTCAAAATCAATATCGCTCCATCTGTAGCTTTGTCTACCCCAGGTAAGGGAGCGTCCGCCAACTTGGTAGCCTCGAATCCAATCAAATCGTTTTTTTTCTACATACGGATGCTCTAGGTCGTTAACGAAGAAATGTTTGTTGTCTGCTTTGGGTGCCCAATTCACTCTGGTTTGTACATGCTGTTGCTTCTTTTCTTCCACAGATAATTCCCCTTTTAATGGCATATCCCAAGGGTCATCGTTCATAGTTGGGTAATCTTCGATATGCTTAACCATCCTGCCGCGTTCCAAAACCAATGTTTTAAGACCTTTTTCGCATAGCTCTTTGGCAGCCCAACCACCACTGATACCAGTGCCAACGACAATAGCATCATATTGCTCGTTTTGATTCATTCTATATTTTTTGTGGATTTCTTATGGTATTTCCTATATTTATGTCCTAACATGTTAAGAGCATATAAAGTGAATTTTTAATCCTAAATATAGGGTTAAATTCTTAAAATAATGACAAACGTATTAAGTTCAATTAACGCTTTAAAATGAAGACAATTAAAGGACCCGCTGTATTTTTAGCACAATTTGTAGATAGTAAGGCACCGTTTAATTCTCTGGACGGTATGTGTAAATGGGCATCGGATTTGGGCTATAAGGGTATTCAGATCCCAACGTGGGAACACTTCTTAATCGATTTGGACAAGGCTGCCGAAAGTCAGGCGTATTGTGATGAGCTAAAAGGAAAAGTAAATTCCTATGGACTGGAGATAACAGAACTTTCTACGCATTTGCAAGGACAGTTGGTTGCTGTAAATCCCGCTTACGATCTCATGTTCGATAGTTTTGCACCGGAAGCGGTAAGAAACAATCCTAAGGCGAGAACGGAATGGGCCGTAGAAACTGTAAAGAAAGCAGCTACGGCGAGTAGGCGCTTAGGTATTTCTGCCCATGCTACTTTTTCTGGTGCCTTACTCTGGCATACTGCCCATCCTTGGCCACAACGTCCTGCCGGATTGGTAGAAATGGGTTTTGAAGAATTGGCAAAAAGATGGCTCCCTATTTTAAATCACTTTGATAAAGAAGGGGTAGATGTTTGTTATGAAATACATCCAGGAGAGGATCTTCATGATGGTGATACCTTTGAGCGTTTTCTCAAAGCAACGGGTAACCATGAGCGCGTTAATATTTTATACGACCCTAGTCACTTTGTGCTACAGCAATTAGACTATATTGCTTACATAGACCATTACCATGAGTTTATAAAATCTTTTCATGTAAAAGATTCAGAATTTAATCCAACAGGTAAGAAAGGTTCATTTGGCGGTTATAATGATTGGGGAGATAGGGCTGGCCGGTATCGTTCCTTGGGTGATGGCCAAATAGATTTTAAAACTATTTTTTCCAAGCTTACCCAATATGGCTGTGATGTTTGGGCGGTAATGGAATGGGAATGTTGCATTAAAAGCCCGGAGCAGGGCGCACGCGAAGGGGCTATTTTTATTCAAGACCATATTATCGAAGCTACAGAAAAAACCTTTGATGATTTTGCCGGAGGAGATATTGATAAGGATATGTTGAAGAAAATACTGGGAATTTAAGACCCGGAGCTTTTCCATTTCCTTGAGTAGAACAAAACAGAGAAGAAATACTATTATTTTATACTGATTCAAAATCAGTTTTTACAACGATAACCTTTATATAATCAATTACAAATTCCAATTACTTTACGCAGTAATCTAAAAAACTTGAGTGATGAAAAAAACAATAATCTTAACGGCGGCTGTAGTGCTGGCATTTAGTTGCAAGGAAAACCCAAAGAAAACGTCTACCTCCGAAACAACTGAAATAGCAGAAGAAACGACAGCTGCAGTTGCCCAAAATGAATGGACCACATTATCTTTAGACCATTGGCAGGCTTTTAAAGGCGGGGAATTGCCCAGCTTTTGGAAAGAAGAGAATGAAGCCATTGTTTTTTATCCACCTACGGCAGAGGAGCGAAAAAAACCTGATGGCGGTCGCCAGTCTTTTAATATCGTGACCAAAAAAGAGTATACCAATTTTGTGCTTTCTTTGGAGTGGAAAATTTCCGATACGGGCAATAGTGGCATTATGTGGGGTGTAAGTGAGGATGATAAATTTGGTGAACCCTACCAGACAGGATTGGAGATTCAACTATTGGATAATGATAAACATCCAGATGCAAAAAACGGACCTACACGTCAAGCTGGTGCCCTCTATGACTTGGTGCCTCCACCTAGCGATGTAACGAAACCAGTCGGGGAATGGAATACAGCGGTAATTACCGTTAACCACGATACAAACGAAGGAACCTCTGTCCTTAATGGTGTAGAAGTGGCTAAATTTCCGGTGAACGGGGAAGCGCTGCAAACGTTGTTAAAGGGTTCTAAGTTCGACGGATGGGACGGGTTTGGAACATATAAAACAGGGAAAATTGCATTACAAGATCACGGAGATGTTGTGTCTTTTCGTAACATTAAAATTAAAAAATTGTAGGATGAAAAAACTAATGCTTTTTTTGTTGGTTTTAAGTATCACTTCTTGTAACGAGAGGGTTAAACCGGAAGTATCGGATGAAAAACAAGTACCTATGTCCAATGTGATTATACATAAGGAGTATAGTGGTGCAGAACCTACCGAACCAGAGGGAACCGAGTTTTATGAACCTAAAGTACCCGTAGTAAAACCAAGTATTAACGGTTCTGCTCCAAGTGATGCCATTGTTTTGTTTGATGGCACTTCATTGGACGCTTGGATGCATACCCAGGATAGTACAGCTGTTAAATGGAATTTAAACGATGACGGTAGCATGACGGTGAAGGATAAAACAGGTAATATTCAGACCAAACAAAACTTCGGTGATGTACAATTGCATTTGGAATGGAGTTCTCCTGCCGAGGTGCAGCGAGATGGTCAAAACAGGGCTAATAGTGGGGTCTTTCTGAATGGACTTTATGAAGTACAGATTTTGGATAATAACGATAATCCCACTTATGTAAACGGACAGGTGGGCTCTATCTACAAGCAGCATACTCCACTGGCTATGGCATCGGTTCCCTCTGGGGAATGGAACACCTACGATATCATCTATCGTTCTCCAGAGTTTAATAATGCAGGGGAGAAGATAAAGTCCGGTACGATAACCGTATTGCACAATGGAATCCTGATTCAGGATGATGCTGAATTAAAAGGGACCACGCCATATATCGGGTGGCCTAAAAATCCCGCACATGGAAAAGGGCCGTTAATGCTACAGGACCATCAGGATAATAGTAGGGTAAGCTACAGGAATATTTGGATACGAGAGCTATAAGATGGAGGTTGGTGAGTTTTTAGAGGCTAATTTTAATGGAATCTTAATAACCCTTCTCGGGTGGATTTACATGAGGTTTCCCCCAAAACGCATTAACCAACTGTATGGATATCGCACCAGAAGAAGTATGGCCAATCAAAAAATTTGGGACTTTGCCAATTTACTAGGGGCTAAAATGATATTTTATCTTGGTTTGGCGCTTTTGACTTTAGGAACGATTTTGTACTTTTTCTTTCCTGTTGAACACATTTTGTTGATAACCATTTTTACTTTGCTTATTGGGTTGGGCGTAGGATTCTATTGGTGCGAAACACAGCTTAATAAGCGTTTTGATAAAAATGGCAATCCCAAAAAGCACCCCTCTTAATTTGGCTATCTTTAACAAGTTTTAAAATGCAATTATGATTCAATCCATGACTGGATTCGGGAAGCATGTAGTACAGCTTCCTACAAAAAAAATAACGATAGAAATCAAATCACTCAACAGTAAGAGTATTGATCTTAACGCCCGTATGCCATCGAGTTATCGCGAGAAGGAACTGGAGGTGCGAAAGCTTATCGCCAATTCGCTGCAACGTGGTAAGGTAGATTTTAACCTGTATATAGAGTTGACCGCAAATGAAACATCAACACAGGTAAACGAAATTGCGGTTCGCCAGTACATGAAGCAACTAAAGGCTATTGCGGACGGCGATGAGCTAAAACTGTTAGAAATGGCATTGCGTTTTCCCGATGCTATGAAAACCGATAAGGAAGATATAGATGAAGAAGAATATGCCGAGATTTTAAAAGCGTTACAAGGAGCTCTTGTCGAAATCAACACTTTTAGATCTGAGGAAGGCAGTGTTTTAGAAAAAGATTTTTTGGAGCGCATAGCCTCCTTACAAAAACTATTGGCCAATGTGTTAAAAATGGATCCCGAAAGACAAGCAACTATTAGGGAACGTTTGGAAAAAGCAGTACAGGATGTAAAAGCAGAAGTAGACGCCAACCGGTTTGAACAAGAACTGATTTATTATTTGGAGAAATACGATATTACCGAGGAAAAAGTTCGCTTGGCAAATCACCTCGATTTTTTTACCAAGACCCTGCAGTCCGAACAAAGTAACGGTAAAAAGTTAGGATTTATTTCTCAAGAGATAGGTCGTGAAATAAACACCATTGGTTCAAAGGCCAACTATGCGCCAATGCAACAATTGGTGGTTCAGATGAAGGACGAACTGGAAAAAATTAAAGAGCAGATGTTGAACGTGCTGTAGTGATAACAGATTTAGAACTTAGGTAATAAAAGATAATGGCATAAGTTACTCATTTACAAATACATATCATACGTTATAAGACTATAAATATGAAGGGTGGTAAACTTATAATTTTCTCGGCTCCGTCCGGTAGTGGTAAAACCACTATTGTTAGGCATCTGTTAGAACAGCCGGACCTGAACTTGGCATTTTCCGTATCTGCAACTTCCAGACCTAGAAGAGGTAAGGAAAAGAACAAGGAACACTATTATTTTATGTCGGTTTCCGAGTTTAAGAACCACATAAAGAATAATGATTTTTTAGAGTGGGAAGAAGTGTATCGGGATAATTTTTACGGTACTTTAAAGAGTGAGGTAGAGCGGTTATGGTCCGAGGGTAAAAATGTAATTTTTGATATTGATGTTGCAGGTGGATTACGTATTAAAAAGAAATTTCCGGAACAGACTTTAGCTGTATTTGTAAAACCACCAAGTATAGACGAACTTAAAATTCGATTAAAAAAGCGCAGTACCGAGAGCGACGATAAAATCAATATGCGCATTGCGAAAGCCTCTGTAGAATTGGCAACAGCGCCCCAATTCGATAAAATTATCAAGAATTACGATTTGGATATTGCCCTAAAGGAAGCTGAAGAATTAGTTGCCAATTTTATTGGCATTCCACAATAAGGAATAGAAATGAAGAAGGTAGGTCTTTATTTTGGAACGTTTAATCCCATACACATTGGCCATATGATTATTGCAAATCATATGGTGGAGTTTTCGGACTTGGATGAAGTTTGGTTTATTGTAACCCCTCAAAGTCCTTTTAAGGTAAAGAAATCTCTTTTAGACAATAATCATAGATACCAAATGGTATTGGAAGCCACCCAGGACTATCCGAAACTAAAGCCAAGTACGATTGAATTTAACTTGCCGCAGCCTAATTATACCATAAATACCCTAGCGCACTTATCTGAAAGGTATCCAAACGGACATCAGTTTGGTTTAATTATGGGTGAGGACAATCTAAAGAGTTTTCATAAATGGAAGAATTACGAAGTAATTTTAGAGCATTATAATCTTTTTGTCTACCCTAGAATCTCAGATGGTAAAATAGAACATCGTTTTAAAGGTCATTCAAGTATTCATAGGGTAAATGCTCCTATCATGGAAATTTCATCCACCTTTATACGGAGGGAACATGGGAACGGAAAAAACGTACGTCCTCTGCTACCTGGCCCCGTTTGGAAGTATATGGATGAAATGAACTTTTATAGATAGGTTCAAGTACCGTTTTAGACAGCTAAAGATTTGTAAATCTTAACCCTTTGGTTCGTCACTTGGCAAGTTTTAAAATTCTTACAGTTCCTGTACTTATCTAATAAACGAACCTAGGGCCAGAAGTGGATATGTTTGCAAGCACCTATAGCCAAGCACTACTCCAGGCTTTTTGCCCCGGTCAGCGTATCGGTTCCCAAGTAACCATCATCCTTGTTGTAGTGCCACGCCCTTATTTTGGGCATAATTATATTATTTATCTTCATGGTGTCGGTCAATAAAATGTATTCACCATCGTTTTGGGACTCGTCATGGAAAAATTGATAGACTTCCATAGCATAGGTCATTGGATCAAAATAGAAATACCATGTATCCTTTCCAACGTTTTTATCATAATCAACCTTTAATACTAAGTACTCTTTATTTTTAAAGGTCTTTTTTTGAACAGTTTCATAAACGTGGGTGCCGGTATCTTTTAGTTTCATTGGAAGCCCATAGAGATAGGTGTAATAATCTCGCATCATTTTAGCCCGGTCACAAGTTATCCGGAGACTATCCTTTTCTGCTTTTGAAACTTCGGTACTTCCGTTCAGCATAAGTGTACAGGAACCTTTTTCAAGGGTAGATACTATCGTATTCCCATCTTTTTCAACAGTTGAACTGTACAACTGCGCTGGAAAATCCAATAAAATAGTAGTGGTTCTTTCGCTCGAATTTGGTGTAGTCATGGTAACGGTAAATTCACCTTTAAAGGTATTCCAGTTCCCACTTGGATCATGATGTGCTATGGCCTTGTCCAAAAGTTCGGAGCCGCTTAGATTCTGACCAAAAGCAGCTAAATGAAGCTGCAGTGCCATTAAAATATAAATGTACCGTGTCATAAATGATTTTTAGTGTAATAAGATACTATTATATTTCGTAGCCTACGCGATTTTATTCTTCTTCCGGCAATTGTGTTTCTATGGTAGCAGGCGCAACGGAGCTGTCATGCTCATCGTGATATTGTTGCAGCAGGTTCATGGTGGCCGTCATCAAATCTTTTGTTTCAAGAAGTAGTGAAAAATACAACGTAGTATTCTTTGGGCTCGACTCCTCGTTACGGGTTCTTGCGATTTGGGTTTGAATTTTATCGGCAACGATATCAAACAACTCCTGTTTTTTATTTAGGACAATTCCTATTTGCTCAAAAGATTGATTGGTAAAAGCATCTTGGGTTTGATTCAATACTTCTTCTAGTTTTAAGTCAATTTGCTTAAGCTCTTTTATTTGGTTGTATTTTAATTTTTTATGATTGTTGTTTACGTGTTTAAGGCTAACCTTACCAATGTAATCCAAGGATTGGGAGATATCCGTTAAATAGCCCAAGGTATTAATATAGAAATTACTTGCACCAACACTGTTTTCATCTAAATTTTTAATGAAATGAAAGATATGATCTCGAAGATCATCTATTTCGTTAGCGAGTTTTTCTCCCTGTTTTTTGTTCTTCTTCAATAAATTCAGGTCTTGTTTTGCGAGTCCGTTTATGGAATTAGTATAGATTTTATTAGTTCTTTTTAATACGTTCGAAATGTTCTTGGCACTTTCAATAATAACTCCTTGTATGGAGCTGCTTTCTGCCCTATTCAAAGAGTCTTCGGTACGTAGTTCCTTTGCTTTTCTATTATGCGAAATATAGCTTCTGGATAGTAATAAAATGGCTACGAATAATAGGACACCTATTGCGGTACCTTTACCAAAGCTTATGATGGCGAGTATAATACCGGACACTACAAATGCAATAATAGCGGTTCCAAACCATCCGCCAATAACATTAAGAACCCCAGCTACCCGATATACCGCACTTTCTGCACCCCAAGCCCTATCTGCAAGTGAAGTACCCATAGCGACCATAAAGGTTACATAGGTTGTTGATAAGGGCAATTTATAAGAGGTTGCAATAGATATAAGTATACCTGCTACCATAAGGTTTACGGCAGCACGTACCATGTCAAAAGCGGGTAGCTCGTGAACCCGGCTTTTGGATATGGTAATCACAGGTTTTTCAAATTGCCGATCAATTTTTTTTTGCCAAGAATCCGGTAAAATATGATTGGACATATCCGCCATGGAAATTGCCAAGCGCACAAAACCGCGAGATAGAAAATTAGGTTGAAAGCGCTCCTTTGTTGCTTCTTGGCTAGAGAGGTCAATGGAAGTCTTTACGACACTTTTTGCTTTACTGGAGAACCAAAGTGTAAGTACCATAATCATGCCCGCTATGAACAATAGTAATGTAGGAGTGGCTACTTTTGCGGCCAAAATCTCCATACTGAACTCTGTAGCAGGCACACCTGACACCAGCCATGCTTCATAAGACTGCCAAGCGGCGATTGGAACACCTATAAAGTTAACAAGGTCATTACCGGCAAAGGCCAAAGCCAATGCAAAGGTTCCTGCACCAATAATCAAAATATAGATGTTAGCCTTGAAGAAGGTGGTTAATACATAGGATAGAATTGACCAAATCAAAAAATTGGCTGCGGCGATACTTATCCAGTGCGCTTCTAGAAAATCTGTAATGGTAAGACCCTCAATAAACGCGTAGCTGTTACTCGCAAATGCGGTTCCTTTGATACCTTTCATTAATATAAAATAGGTGATTGAAGATAGCGCAACACCACCAAACAGCGCGCCTACCCATTTCGCCTTTTTTTCATAATGATAGGATAATAATAATCTTGAAATCCATTGTACTATTGCCCCTATGGTAAAGGCAACAACGACAGAAAGAAGTATGCCTAAAATAATTTCAATTGCCTTCTCGTTATTTATATAACTAACGACGTCCGTAAAACTTCCCTTATCCGCTGCTATTTTTATAAGTGACATGGCAACAGCGGCACCCAGAAGTTCAAATACAATTGATACAGTAGTAGATGTTGGCATGCCCAGAGAGTTAAAAAAATCCAACAACAAAATATCTGTAATCATTACAGCCATAAAAATGAACATGATTTCATCAAAATAGAACTCACTGGGATTAAAAATCCCTTTTCTTGCAACTTCCATCATACCACTTGAAAATACAGCACCCGCGGCAATACCCAAACTTGCAACGATCATAATAGTTCTGAAAGAAATCGCTTTTGACCCAATTGCGGAGTTCAAAAAATTCACCGCATCGTTACTAACGCCTACAACTAGATCGGCTATCGCCAAAACAGCCAAGGCTATAATCATTAATAAATAAATGTTATCCATATGCTAAACTATCAATTTGCAAATATCATTATCGACCACGGCTGTAATGTTAGCTTAAGGTTATCTTTTTGCTAGAAATGAATTCTACCTGTAACCTGTACATCAAGCCATTAGAGCTGTTATTATCGGATAAATAGTTCAAATCTAACTGAACTTTTAGTTTATGACCCACAATGTACTTAGAAAGTGCGAAAGTATATTGCGTTTAGGGATTTCTTCCCGTTATTTCTTCATCTAATCCAACGGCGGTTCATCGTACGGAAATCTTCCCATCGTTGGTGATTATATTCCCTATTTGTAGACTAAGTCCATTACCCGCTTTACTACATCACCGGTTAAAACTACGACCTGGATGTCTTGCCAAAGGGTTCTTACAGACCTAATATACCTACTCTCACATAAACGAAAAATCATAGTATTGTTGGTGTCTTAGAAACCAGTCAACAAAAAATTAAAGTAAGGAATATTACCTGTAAAGGTAATCCTAGAGATTCAATTTTGGCGTAGTAGGCTAATGCTCTTTAGCTATTTATAGAAAATAGCTAAAGATTTAAGCTAGTAGCTAAAATCAGCATGGATTATGATACCCGTTTAAGTACGAATAATATAAGGTGAAATCCTTTATTTTAGATTTGAAGTAACAGGACTTATTTTGCTGGAAATTAAATCGGTCTCAACCATATCTGGTGGTAAGGCTAAGGTTTTCGCTTTTAAACTATGGTTAATGTGTGTGGTATTATCTTGATCAATAACAATGGGCAATAACACATCTTCGTATCCCAAAAAACGAATCTGCATAATGTATTTACCTGGGGTAACATCCGATATCTCAAAATTTCCGTTAAAGTTGGTCCGTGCACTCCAAGCTGTACCCTTCAGCGAAATGCTAGCCATCAATAAAGGTTCGTTGTAAAGTTCGGCATCCAGAATTTTGCCACTAACGGAACCATTGTCTTGCGATTGTAAGGAAAAAGCCAATAGAATGGTAAACAGTGTGACTAGGTGTCTCATTAACTTGCAAATTATTTGATTACAAAGAAAGTTAGACAAGGTTAAGTTAAAGTTAACCCGTAGTTATTTATATATAACGTAAAGGTTAATATTAGGTTTCCTAGGTTTTGCCCAAGAGTACTAAACCGAGTTGTAACGGTCAAAAAATGTATCTTGCAAGCTTTAATTACATACCATGAACTGGGAACAATTACTTTCTTTACGTAGAAGTGGAGACACCAATAAAAGACTAAGAAACGAGCAGGACGAGACTCGCTTGGGTTTTGACGTAGATTATGATCGTATCATCTTTTCATCTGCCTTTAGGAGTCTCCAAGATAAGACACAGGTAATTCCGCTTTCCGAAACAGATTTTGTACATACACGGTTAACCCATAGTTTGGAAGTTTCTGTTGTGGGTAGAAGTTTAGGAAGATTGGCAGGGAAAAAAATCTTGGAAAAACACCCTTATCTTAAAGAGGTGCATGGATATAAATTCAATGATTTTGGAGCCATTGTTGCCGCTGCGGCGCTATCTCATGACATTGGAAACCCACCTTTTGGGCATAGTGGGGAAAAGTCAATTGGAGAATATTTTAAATCTGGGAAGGGCAAAATTTTTAAGGAGCAACTTTCCGAAAAGGAATATCAAGATATAATCGACTTTGAAGGCAATGCGAACGGATTTAAGTTAATGACCCAAGATAGGGAAGGAGTCGCGGGGGGACTCCGTTTAAGTTATGCAACGCTTGGTGCTTTTATGAAATATCCAAAGGAATCCTTGCCCCAAAAACCTACGAAACACATTGCCGACAAAAAGTTTGGCTTTTTTCAGACCGAAAAAAAAACATTTATAAAGGTTGCCGCAGACTTGGGCCTTAGGCAAACCGCCAACGGGAGTTCTGTTTCCTTTGCACGGCATCCACTTACTTTTTTGGTAGAGGCTGCTGATGATATTTGTTATACTATTATTGATTTTGAAGATGGGATAAATCTTGGACTTATTTCGGAGGATTATGCGCTAGAATATCTTATTAAGTTGGTAAAGGATACTATCAATACAAAAAAATACCATTCCTTGACCTATAAGGAAGATAGGTTAAGCTATTTGCGTGCCTTGGCAATTAATACCCTTATTCAAGATGCGGTAGCTATTTTTATGGAGAATGAAACTGCCATACTTAATGGTGATTTTCATGTGTCCCTTTTGGATAAGAGCAAGTACGACGCGCAAATTAAGGATATCATCGCTTTAAGTGTACAAAATGTGTATCAGGCTCAAGAGGTTATAGAAAAAGAAATTGCAGGCTATACGGTCATCGCCGATATTTTAGATGTATATATACATGCCTTGGCTGAAAAGAAAAAGGGCAATGCGTCTAATTACCATAAATTAATACTCCAAACACTTCCTGAATTCTACAGACGCACCGAGATACCACTCTATGAGATAGTATTGAACACATGTTGCTATGTTGCCAGTTTATCGGATAGTTCGGCCGTGCATATTCACAATAAAATTAAGGGAAGGCAACTCTAAAAATCGTAGGCAATTCCGATGCCCAATACTTGTTTAAATTGGATTCTTGGCTCCCCATGGTCGGTAATGGTTCCGTTAGCATCCTTTACCTCGTCAAAAAGGATATCGTCATCGTAAATAAGGTGGGTTCCTATAGTGGTGAGTATATATTTATTTACCTTAAACCTTACATTTAGTTCCCAGTCCACATCTATATTTCCAAAACTTGCTAAGTAATCGGTATAGAGGTTTAGCCTACTTTTTAAATTTACGTTTTCGGCTATATCCCAATCAAAATTATTGGTGATAAGAAAACCAAGTTCCAAGAAATGATTTTCTCCTTGCTGAATAATATTCCCGTTATTATCCCTTTGCGCACCTTTTACCCCGAACGCCCCTCTGTCTGCCAAACGCTGATCAAGTACAAAAGTTGATTTTTGGGTAAGTGGTGATAGGTATAGGTTGAATTTTTGATTTTGACTTATGTATGAGGTTCCCGCTCCAAAGAAGAAGTATCCTGGTGCCATAAAACGAGATATTGGAATTTCTCTGTCTGGGTACTTATATCCGTTGGAAAATTGCGTATTAAAGTTAAGTTGCACAGAGTAGTACCAGTTGCTAATCGTATCCCTTCTATACCCTAAGTTGGAGTTTAATCTAATCACATCCTCTGTCTTGCGAAGTTGCCTTCCCTCTTGGGCATTGAGACCATACCTAAGGTCTAGGTTGTTGTCCCATTTAAAATATCTGAACTTATAATTACGTACAAATTTGAAAAAACTTAATCCACTTATGGCATTGTCCCCACCGGCATTCCAATTAACAAATGCAGCTTCGCTCAAGTTTAGCCCAAATGTATTTTCCTTGGTCCAAAAAGAAGGCACCCTAAATCTATTGTATTCATCCTTAAGTGGTTTCGTTTTTTTAAATGAAATAACAGGATTCGTAAGATTTACCCCTCTTGGTATGTGTTTTACCCTGGTAAGTGTCTTTCTGATTACAATAGTATCTATCACCGTGGTGTCCAGCAAAATGGTATCCCTTTCTATTGGTCTAGGAATAGAGTCTTGGCTAAAAACCAGCATCGTAAACATAAAAAAAATCGTGCTCAGAACAGTCTGATGAAACGTCAGCGGTCTACTCATAAAATTTCTTCTATATACGATTTTACCATGTCCTTGTCCATACCTGCTATTTTATATAAATCCTTTACCGGCCCATGAGTAATAAACTGATCTGGAATACCGAATGTCTTACAATGTATAGTGATGTCCTCTTTATTGATAAACTCAAGCACTGCGCTTCCAAAACCACCCGTAATACAACCATCTTCTATTGTGATAAGATGCTTGTAGCTCGCGAAAATACTTCTTAGCCCAGTTTTATCCAAAGGTTTTACAAACGGAAAATCATAATGTCCAATTCTAGTATCATTTTCAAGTTCGTCTATAATTTCAGACACCATACCTCCTACAGGCCCGGTGCTTAATACCGCTATGTTGTTTCCTTTTTTTAGCTCAAAAGACTGGCCTATTTTTAACTGGCTGTACGGTTTCTCCCAATCCAACAAAAGGCCTCTACCTCTAGGGTATCTTATAGCGATAGGCTGATTTAGGCCAAGTTGCGCCGTGTACATGATATCCCGAAGCTGAATTTCGTTTCTGGGAGCAAAAACGATTAGATTGGGAATACAACGTAAATAGGCGATATCAAATACACCATGATGGGTTGGGCCGTCTTCACCCACAAGACCGGAACGGTCCAGACAAAAAATGACCGGCAGGTTTTGTAGTGCCACGTCGTGGATTACCTGGTCATATGCTCGCTGTAAGAAGGTAGAGTATATGTTACAATATGGAATCATCCCTTCTGTTGCCATGCCAGCGGCAAAAGTAACGGCATGTTGTTCGGCTATACCTACATCGAAGGCACGGTCCGGAAAGGTATCCATCATATAGCGTAAGGAGCTACCGGTAGGCATGGCGGGCGTAATTCCTATTATTTTTTTGTTTTTATGTGCTAGGTCTACAATGGTTTTTCCAAAAACATCCTGAAATTTTGGCGGTCTAGGTATTTTGGATTTTTCCTGTAGTTCTCCTGTTGATTTGTCGAATTTTCCTGGAGCATGATATATGACCTGATTTTCCTCTGCTTTTTTGAGACCCTTACCTTTCGTTGTAATAATGTGGAGTAACTTAGGTCCTGGTACCGATGTTAATCGCTCCAACTCCTGCACCAAACAATCAAGGTCGTGACCATCTATTGGACCGGAATATGCCATGTTCAGGCATTCGAAAATATTCTCGTCCTTGGCCGTTCCTTTTTTAACATTGGTCAAGTACTTTTTTAAGGCGCCTACGCTAGGATCAATGCCAATGGCGTTATCGTTAAGGACAATAAGAATGTTCGCATTGGTTACACCGGCGTGGTTTAAGCCTTCAAAAGCCATTCCGCTCGCTATGGAAGCATCTCCGATTACGGCAACATGTTGCCTTTTATTATCTCCTTTTAATTTAGAAGCAATGGCCATGCCCAAGATTGCCGATATGGAGGTAGAACTATGCCCCGTTCCAAAGGTGTCGTATTCGCTTTCTTCTCGTTTTGGGAAACCACTTAATCCACCTAGTTGCCTATTAGTATCAAAAATCGCTTTTCTACCTGTCAATATTTTGTGTCCATAAGCTTGGTGTCCTACGTCCCAAATAAGACGGTCCTCCGGAGTGTTAAAAACATAGTGTAGTGCAATGGTCAATTCAATAACGCCCAGACTTGCGCCTAAATGACCTTCTTTGGCAGAAACGATTTCAATAATATATTCCCTAAGTTCGCTGGCAAGTTGGGGTAAATCTGAAGGTGGTAGCTTGCGCAACTGCTTAGGGTCGGTTATAGAATCTAGGATACCTTTCAATTTTACTTTTTTGGAACTGTAAAGCTACGATTTTTCAGGTTTTGATATACATATTTATAGCCTAACTGGTTATGGACTGCTTTGAAACGAGTTTTGGGTCGAAAGCTAAAATTCTGTACTATTGCTACAAAAAAGGCACTATGATTCTCCCTTATAATGACACCTATTTTATGAAGAAAGCCTTGCAAGAAGCCGAGTATGCTTTTGAGCGTGGAGAAATACCTGTGGGTGCCGTAATCGTTATTCAAGACCGTATTATCGCGAGAGGTCATAATTTAACCGAACAATTGAACGATGTTACTGCCCATGCCGAGATGCAGGCCATTACTTCGGCAGCAAATTTTTTAGGTGGTAAATACTTAAAAGGCTGTACCTTGTATGTTACCTTGGAGCCTTGCCAAATGTGTGCAGGTGCTTTATATTGGAGTCAGATAGATAAAATAGTCTTCGCAGCAAGCGACCAACAACGAGGCTGCGGTGTTTTGGGAACTAAACTACATCCTAAAACGGTGATTTCGGGTGGTGTCTTGGAGAATGAAGCAGCTGAACTGTTGAAGCGGTTTTTTGATAAAAAAAGGAAATAAAGACATATTTGAGTGGCAAAAAAACATTAAATCTTCACTTTAACTCATTGGTTATCAGAGTCTTTTTTAGAAGGCTTCCCCTGCATTTTACGTACATTTTCTTCATTTAACATATAGTCGTCCCACTTTCTGTGCTTACTTTCCTTGTACAGAAATAGAGGCATCGCTATTAAAAACAGTGCAAGTGTTCCAGCACCAATAAATTTATGCGCCGTATCTTGTTCATCTACATCTAAGGTATAGCCATAGATAATAGATCCAAAAGAGGCTATGACGATTACTGTAATGATATGCTTCAACTTCATAGATACAAAGTTAAACAAAGTACGTTGAATTTATGAAGGATGATATATGGTACAACAGTCTGTTGAATCTCGTTGTTGCTTTAGCTTTAATCATTGGCGAGCCGCCATGCCTTTTAGTTCCATCCTATGATATACGTACCAAGAATTTTATCCGCTATCATTCAGGAAAAATAGTTTGACTAAATGATGCGTATCAATTACGTCTTCCCCTTCTAGGGTTCCTACCGCCCCTACGCTTTTTGGATTTTGTCCATTTGTCTACTAGGGGTAGCAAAACAAAAACCGCAACCATTATGAGTATGGTAAATAATAGGTAAAAGTTCATGAATTTTGAAGTAAGAATTTAAAAATCAATAAATTAAAGTTATAAAATTCAATTTTAAACTTAGGGTAATTTGTAGTTCACTTTGTAAATTGGTCTTGCGGTGTTAAAAAAATAGCAGGAGGAATCACCAGGATATGGCAACAATCAATTTCCTGTAAAGTTGATTAATTCCCTACGATAGGCTGTTAGTAGTTTGGATTTTGAAACAAATCCTAAATAGCTTCCGTTTTTGATTACAGGTAAGTTCCAAGCACCGCTTTTCTGAAATTTAGCCATCACCTGTTCCATGCTGTCTTCTCCATAGAAAATAGCATCTGGCGGTTGGTGCATAAAGGTAGCAACGGTAGTGGTGCCATACAATGTGGTATCGAACATGAACTCCCGGATATCATCTAACAGAACGATGCCCACCAAAATATTTTCTTGGTTTACAACTGGGTATAGGTTACGTGTAGATTTCGAAACAGATTCGTGCAACATTTCGCCCAGGGTCATGTCCGGTGTAATGAGTTTAAAATCTTGTTCGATTACATCATCTAATTGCATTACCGTTAGTACGTTTTTGTCCTTGTCGTGTGTAAGCAAAGCTCCCTGTTCTGCCAATTCTCTTGTATATATGGTATGGTCCAAGATGTTTTTGGTGATGAGGTAGGATATGGATGCCGTTATCATCAAGGGAACAAAAAGTTCATATCCACCCGTAATTTCCGCGATTAGAAATATGGCGGTTAATGGTGCATGGAGCACACCGGCAATAAGGCCGGCCATGCCAATTAACGTGAAATTACTTTCGGATACTTCAAATCCAAACCCCAAATTATTAATCACTTTGGCTACCACATTTCCAAGCGCACTTCCCATAACCATAGTGGGAATGAAAATTCCACCAGCACCGCCAGCGGCAAAGGTTGTTGTCATCGCAACAGCCTTAAAAATAGTCAACCCAAAGAGTAGCGCTATAACCACCCAAATATTATTCATATGCGCATCAAAAGGAGTGCGACCTAAGGCTGCAATATGATCTCCTTTAAGTAAATTATTGATAAAACCAAATCCTTCTCCGTAGAGTGGGGGAATAAAGTATAACATGATTCCAATCGCCAGACCACCTACTAAAAGCCGGTATTTCGGACTTTTTAATGGTTCAAATAATTTTAAAATACCAAAATACATTTTGGTAAAATAGACCGATGCTATTGCTGTGCCTACACCCAATATGATATAAAAAAGGGTATCGTTGACCTCAAAATTATCGGCTAAGGAAAAGTTGAAGAGCACTTCGTTTCCTAAGAAAAAATAAGAAGTAAGCACGCCGGATATGGATGCTAATAATAGGGGTAACATAGAAAGCATGGTAAAATCCATACTAAACACTTCCACCGCAAATATAATGGCGGCAATAGGGGCTTGGAAAATAGAGGAGATGGCACCGGCCGAAGCACAGGCAATTAATAGATTGCGTGTTTTGGCGTTGATATGAAAGAGTTTGCCTAAGTTGGAACTTATAGCAGAACCCGAGGCAACGGCAGGCCCTAAAAGCCCTACCGAACCACCAAAGCCTACGGTTAGAGGGGCCGTAATTAAAGGGGTATATATTTTTTTCAAGTTGATCATCCCTTTCTTTTTTGATAGGGCAAACAGTATAGAAGAAATGGCATGCTCCAGTTTTTCCTTATGGACAAACTTTACATATAGATATACGAGAGTGAGGCCAATAATGGGTAATATAAAATACAGTTGATTACTGGAAATAATAATACCTCCTTCTAAGGAGGATTCAATGAAATAGGTAAGATTTTTAAGCGTTACTGCAGCAAGTCCGGCAAGTAAGCCTACCATCACCGCCATAATTTGCGTAAAGGTCTTATTGGAGATATTTCTATACCGCCATTTTATAAATTTGGTAAAGAATTTTTGTTGTTGGGTAGGCATGAACCGTGTTTACTAGGTTAAAAGTATAAAAAATAGGGTTCACGGCTTACTTTCTATTCCTAATTCGTAAGGGAATCTTTTAAGTCAGTTAAATCTTCTATATAAATCTGTCGCAAGGTTTCTACATACCCCCTATTATTATAATAGCCGTCATTAAAATCTACAATTGCAACATCTACCAAGCGAAGTGCTTCGGACTTATTGCCTTGTTCATTCAAGATTTTTGTTTTGTAATATTTGCTGTCTGCGGTTTGTTTAAAATACTGAATAGCTTTATCAAAATTTCCTAAGGACGTTATGTTGTTACCTGCTTCGTAAAATGCGTTGCCGCGATCAAAAAACATTCCTAAATATCTAACTTTAAACTCAATTCTTTAAGCTGCGCATCATCAATTGGGGCAGGGGCATCGATCATAACATCTCGGCCGCTATTATTTTTTGGGAATGCGATGAAGTCGCGAATCGTTTCCTGACCGCCTAAAATGGCGACCAGTCTATCCAAGCCAAAAGCAATGCCACCATGTGGCGGTGCACCGTACTGAAAGGCCTCCATTAGAAAACCGAATTGTGCCTTTGCTTCTTCTGGGGTAAAGCCTAAGTGTTTGAACATAGTGGCTTGGGTTTCCTTATCGTGAATACGAATAGAACCGCCACCGATTTCGTTCCCGTTCAATACCAGATCATAGGCGTTGGCTCGTACCGCAGCAGGATCTGTATCCAATAGTTCCAATTGCCCTGGTTTTGGTGAGGTAAACGGGTGGTGCATGGCATGGTAGTGCCCTGTTTCTTCGTCCAATTCCAGTAACGGGAAGTCTATTACCCATAAGGGAGCAAATTCCGTATTTTTTCGTAGCCCTAAACGCGTAGCTAATTCCATACGGAGAGCACTCAATTGTCCTCTTACTTTATGTGCATCTCCAGATAAAACGCAGATTAAATCCCCTGGTTTGGCACCTGTAGCTTCAGCCCATTTGGCTAAATCTTCTTGGTCATAAAATTTATCAACCGAAGATTTAAAGCTTCCGTCTTCATTAAATCTGCAGTAGACCATTCCTAGTGCACCAATTTGAGGTCGCTTTACCCAATCTATTAGCTTGTCAATTTCCTTTCGGGTATAAGAGTTGGCGCCAGGTACAGCGATACCAACAACTAGTTCTGCAGTATTGAACACATTAAACTCTTTATGTTGTGCCACTGTGTTTAGTTCCCCAAACTCCATTCCAAAACGAATATCCGGTTTGTCATTTCCATATTTCGCCATGGCTTCGTCATAGGTCATTCGTGGAAAGTTATCGACTTCTATTCCTTTTATTGTTTTCAACAAATGTTTTGTAAGCCCCTCAAAAGCATTAAGAATATCCTCTTGTTCCACAAAAGCCATTTCACAGTCGATTTGCGTGAATTCTGGTTGCCTATCTGCTCGTAAATCTTCGTCTCTAAAACATTTAACAATTTGGAAGTACTTGTCCAATCCGCCTACCATAAGCAATTGCTTAAATGTCTGCGGGGATTGCGGTAAGGCATAGAACTGACCTTCGTTCATACGGCTAGGGACTACAAAATCACGTGCGCCCTCCGGGGTAGATTTGATTAAATAGGGTGTTTCTACCTCTATAAACCCTTCGTCGGAAAGGTATTTACGCACTTCCATAGCAACCTTGCTCCTAAAAATGAGATTCTCTTTTACCGGATTTCTACGAATATCCAAATAACGGTATTTCATACGTAGGTCATCGCCTCCATCCGTTTCGTTTTCTATGGTAAAAGGAGGTGTTTTAGACTCGTTTAAAATAATGAGATCTTCTACCAATACTTCGATATTCCCCGTAGAAATGTTTGTGTTTTTGGAAGCTCGCTCTATCACCTTGCCTTGTACTTGTATTACGAATTCGCGACCTAAATTTCTCGCCTTCTCCAATAACTCTGGAGCCGTTCTTTCTGCGTCGAACACCAGTTGGGTAATGCCGTAGCGATCACGTAAATCTACCCATACCACAAAACCTTTGTCCCTTGTTTTGGATACCCACCCGGACAAGGTAACCGGTGTTTCTATATGTGATTCTCTTAACTCTCCGCAGGAATGGCTTCTGTACATGATGTCTTGTTTAAATACCGCACAAATTTAAGAAGTCTTATCGGTTAAAGGGGTAAATTGAATGATGGTTTTATTTGATAGACGATTTACAATGTATTTGTTTTTTTAATTAAGTATACCACTAGTTATTAGTATTTTACACACCCAATGTAAATTTAATGTAAATAAAAAGTTACCATAATATTGATTTATCAGAGAATAATTCTATATTTGTAACGTTAATGTTAAGCGATAAGTAATATTTTAAATAAGGTAGGTATGAAAAAATTGATGATAATATTGGTGATGGCGTTCAGTTTTGGAGCGATAGCGCAGGATGTAGCCCCTAAGTTTGAAAAAGAAGGGAATAAAGTAAGGGCTACTTATTTTCACGCCAATGGAGAAATAGCACAACAGGGTTATTTTATGAATGAAAAGCTAGAAGGCGAATGGAAGATGTTCAATGAGAACGGAGATAAGATAGCCATGGGTAACTACGTTAATGGTGCAAAAACCGGAACTTGGAAGTTTTGGGAGGGCGATATTGTAAAAGAGGTTGATTTTAACGATAATAGAATTGCGGCCGTAACAGAGTCTAAGCGTGATAAGACCATAGTTAAGAATTAAGGAGACTTTTTTTTGAAATAGTGTGCCTATACTTTGCTGTATGGGCTTTTTTATGCGATTACTTGGTTGGAAACCACTCTAAAATCATCATTTTAAGGTCCTAGTCTCTTGTCATTTTCAAAACCTATTGAATGTAAAGATTTACTTCGTTTTTAGACTTGGTCAATTTGAAATTCAGCTGATTTAAAACTTAAGTATTCTTAGTACCTAATAGAAGGTGCTAATTTTTATTATGAAGTGGTTGACACTTATAGTTTATAAATGTTGTGTCTTCTTTAATACATTACTCTTTTAGAGTTTTTACAGTCTTTGTGTCTATCATTAGTACTGTAAATTCAATTTTCACCAAATGTTCTCCAAGCATCGATTGTTTCTTTTAGATTTGATTTTATATACATCCAATAATAAAGTCAAATGTTAAATCTTAAAAAAACATTAATATTCTTAATATATTCCATAAATCTTTCTTTTATTTGAATCTTATTGACTAAAAAAAACTATATGAACATGAGAAAAGCTTTATGCAAACAAGCGATGGCGCTTGTCTTGTTTTTGTTGCCTTTAACAATGATGGCGCAAGGAACAATACAGGGTGTTATCACTGATGAAACCGAGGTCCCGGTACCTGGGGCAAGTGTAGTGGTAAAAGGAACCACGAATGGAACAATTTCAGATTTTGATGGTAATTATACCATAACGGTGGACAACTTTCCGGCTACTTTAGTGTTTTCTTCCCTAGGATACGCTACCAAGGAAGTTAGGGTTACAGGAGCGTCTACCTTGAATATGACCTTGGCAGAGTCCGTAACGGGCTTGGATGAGGTTGTAGTCACCGGATTGGCCTCTTCTGTAAAAAGAGAAAATTTGGCCAATGCCGTAGCAACTGTATCCGCAGAGGAATTGGTGGGTACAACAGGCCAAACCACAGTAGACGGTGCTTTGTACGGAAAAGTGCCCGGTCTTAATATTACGTCTTCTTCCGGTGCTCCAGGTGGAGGTTTTGCCTTACGTTTAAGAGGTATTTCTTCTATTAATGGTAACAACCAACCTTTGATTATTGTTGATGGAGTATATTATAATAATGTGGAGATTCCGTCAGGTCTTCGATTTGCCTCTGGTGCAAACCGTGGTAACGAAGAAAATTCTGGAAACAGGTTGGCAGATCTAGACCCTAACGATATACAGAATATCGAGATATTAAAAGGTTCTTCTGCAGCGGCCATTTACGGTCAGCGTGGTGGTGCCGGTGTTATTATAATTACGACCAAAAGAGGTCAGGCCGGTAAGACCAAAATTAGTTTTAGTCAAGACGTAGGTACAAATACCATTGCTAACCCATTGGGAGTGCGTCCATGGACTGCAGATTCTGTTGAAAGTACCTTTAATGCTGAAGAACGTGCGAAGTATGAGGCAACGATAGCCGAACGAGGAAGCCTCTATGATTATGAGGATATTATTTATGGGGAAACGGGTTTTATTACAGATACGCGATTAAACGCTACCGGTGGTGATGAAAAAACTAGATTTTATGTGGGTGGTGGTTTTAGGGACGAAGAAGGTATTATTAAGAATACCGGATTTGACCGTTTGACATTGCGTGCGAATATCGAACATAAGATTTCCGATATCTTTGATTTTACCTCAAGTACCAACTTTACACGAAGTAATTCAAGTAGAAGTTTTACAGGTAATGAAAACGAGGGTGGACTTAGTTACGGGTACACCTTGGCTTTTACAAGACCGTGGAACAATCAATTCCCGGATGATAATGGTAATTATCCGAACAACCCTAATTATTCCGGAAATCCTATTTTTGTTCGTGACAATGCTTTGAACGAAGATAGTAATAACCGTGTAGTGCAGGGCTTGACCTTGAATACTAAGATATTGACTACAGAAAGGAACCGCGTGAAATTAGTTTTAAGTGGTGGGTTGGATTATTTGGCCAATGAGACGTATGTGTATGTACCTGAAACGCATCAGGCGCAGATAGGAAACCAAGGTGGCTTTATAGCACAGGGAAAAAATAACTTCACACAGTTTAATGGTCAGGCAATCATGCTTTGGAACCATGATGCTATGGGTGGTGATTTGGGTTTAACTACCCAAGCGGGTATTACCTATCTTTCACAAGAGTCTAATTTGGTAAATAGTCGTGGTGCTTTATTAGCAGCTGGACAAACCAACGTAGACAATTCTGTGAATCAAGAAATTGATCAATTTTTAAGTAGTGAAGAAGATTTCGGATATTTTGGTCAAGTAGAAGCAAATTACAAAGATCAGTTTATCGCTACCGTTGGGTATCGTTTGGATAAGTCCAGTAGAAATGGTGATCCCAATAAGTTTTATGGATTTCCCAAAGCTTCTTTAGCGGTAAACGTTGCTAATCTTGATTTTTGGAACGTTGAAGCGATTAGCCAGTTGAAGTTTAGAACAGCTTATGGTGAAACAGGAAGTCCAGCAAATTTTGGAGCAACATTCACAAGTTTAGGAGCTAGTAATATCGGTGGTGCTATCGGACAATCGGTTTTAGGATCCAAAGGCGATCCAGACGTAGAACCAGAAACCTCGGCAGAATTTGAAATTGGGTTTGATTTAGGTCTTTTTGACAATAAAGTAGCTTTTGAAGCGACCTATTATAATAAAGCGGTCAATGACCTAATTCTTACTAGGGCCTTACCAGCATCATCAGGTTTTACGTCGGAAACAACAAATCTAGGTGATTTGGTGAATAAGGGTGTTGAACTAGCTTTGCGTGCCGATGTGGTCGACAATGAAAATTTCAGATGGAACACAAGCTTAAACTGGTTTAGAAACCGATCGGAGATTACCCGCTTAGAGGTACCGGCTTTTCCACAACCAGGAGCAGGTTTTGGATTGGGATTAGGGACTATCTTCATTCAAGAAGGGAAGCCGGTAAATCAATTTGCCACTAATTTAGATTTAGATGGCGATGGAGTTACCGAACCTACGCAGATTGGTGTTGCAGAACCCGATTATCAAATGGGATGGAACAACAACATTACCTTGTTTAAGCAATTTGATCTTTCCTTTATTTTTCAGATGAAAGTCGGTGGTGACAACCTAAACCTTTCCAAGTTCTTAACCGATTTGGGTGGGGTATCGCCAGATTTGGAAACTGCAGCCGGACAGGCTAGATTGTCTATCCCTGCAAACGGACAGCGTTTCTTGGAGCCGGCCGGTTATTTAAGGTTACGAGAGGCAGCACTTTACTACAGATTACCATCAGCGACTATCACCTCTATTTTTGGTGATACGGTCGAAGCTGTCAAATTAGGCTTTTCAGGAAGAAATTTATTTTTGGTTACCGATTATACAAGTTATGACCCTGAAGTATCCGTAAACGGGAGTAGTGGTCTGTCAACAGGTATCGAGGTAACCCCTTTTCCAAGTTCACGTCAGGTGTACTTTCACTTAAATGTTAACTTTTAAAAAAAATTGATTATGAGAAATAGTATTAAAATAATAACACGGTCGGCCTTTACATTGTTATGTGCGGTGTTAGCTGTCTCGTGCTCCATTGAACCCGTTGTGGACCCAAACGGACCTAGTATAGACGGGGTGGGTGAAGGCGCATCGAAGGGACAATTAAATGAATTGGTTACGGCCATTGAATCAACCTTGAGAAACGGTTTGGGTGGCGCAAGTACCCAAATGGGTTCCATGGCGCGTGAACTCTATGTTTTTAATGCAGATCCAAGAAATACCGGTGACGTTCTTGGTAAGAACGGAATACCATTAGATCCTAATGGGTTTTATGTTACCGGATTATGGAATGCTAGTTATCGGAACATTAAGAACGTAAATCTGTTAATCGACGCTGTTGGGAATACAGAATTGGTAAACGATGCAGAACGCAATGGTTATTTGGGTTTTGCAAAAACTGTTAAGGCTTATCGGCTAGTGCAGTTGTTGAAAGCTCATGGGAGGGCACGTATAGATGTACTTGATCCAGATAATTTAGGGCCTATTGTGGAATTCGATCCAGCTATGGATGCTATAAGAGCTCTACTGGATGAGGCGAATACAGATTTAAGTAGCGCGGGAGCAACTTTTGCTTTTTCCCTTAGTAACGGTTTTGAAGGGTTTGACACCCCAAGTACATTTGCACAATTTAATAGAGCTGTAGCTGCCGTAGCTGCTTTGTACGATGGCGATAGCGCTGGATCATTAACTGCATTGAACGCCTCTTACTTTGACCTTGCTGGAGACTTGAATGTAGGACCTAAGCATATTTTTGGATTAGGCGCTGGTGACCAAGCAAATCCGTTATTTAGGGTAGCTTCCACTCCAGAATTGCCGAATAACGGTGATCAGATTATTGTTCATGATAGTTGGATTACAGAGGCTGAGGCAGGTGATGCCAGGGTAGAAGCCAAATCTGCTTTAAGACCCGATCCAAGTAGCCAGGATGACCTCAATGGTACACACGAGACCACCTTGTATGCGACCAACGTATCGGATATTGATATCATAAGAAATGAAGAATTAATATTAGTCTATGCCGAGGCAAATATTTTAGCAGACAACCTAGGGGAGGCAGAGACGGCACTTAATGTGATACGTACTTCTGCTGAATTACCAGTGTATAGCGGCCCGGTAACAGCGGAAGCGCTGACTACTGAAATGCTAAATCAGCGGAGGTATTCTTTGTGGGCAGAGAATCATCGTTTCTTTGATTTAAGAAGGTATGGTTTATCCAACACCTTACCTATTGACAGGACCGGTGATCAAATATTTAATCAACTTCCTATTCCCTTATCTGAAAACGAGTAGGGTGTGGTTGTAAAATGATGGTTGTTTAATTACGGCCATCAGTAATACAAAACGGAGTCGAGATGTTCGGAACTTTTAAAGTTCTAAACGCTTGACTCCGTTTTTTTATACTATTATCCTTGATTGTAGAACTGGTTTTACGTGTAATCATAAAATAAGGTAAAGCTCTTTGGTTATACTGGGTTTGTTCTTTAGGACAATACGTTAAAGCTCATGCCCAAGTACGCGGTTTTCTAATGTGATAGGGAAGTTTATTTTAGAGCAAGCATTGCTGTAGTTTAAGTGGCCAATGTTAATAGCTATCAACACAAAACCCCCTTGCAACTCGGAACTATTAATTTCCATGTTGCAAGGGAGTTTTTTAAATTACCTTTCTATTTATAGGTATACTTAAGCAGCTGTATCTAATGCTTCCTCTGTAATCTCTGTCTTCTTCCCTCGCCCTTTTAGTGCCGTTTTAATCCGGTATGTTATATTAAAAAGTACGGGTACAATAATCAGGGTCAAGAACGTTGCGACTATTAGGCCAAAGATTACGGTCCAAGCCAAGGGTCCCCAGAAAATTACATTGTCACCGCCAATATAGATTTTTGGATCAAATTCTGTAAACAGCGAGAAGAAGTCTATATTTAATCCTATCGCCAAAGGAATTAAGCCTAATACCGTTGTTATGGCCGTTAATATTACGGGACGTAATCTGGCTTTTCCTCCTTTAGTAATTATTTCGGTTACTTGTTCCATGGAAACGAGGTCTTTATCGTCCAAATCCAAATCCACTTTTTTACGATCAATTAAAATCTGGGTATAATCTAAAAGTACAACCCCATTGTTTACAACAATACCAGCCAGGGATATAATACCCATCATGGTCATCATAATCACAAAGGACCAGCCGGTAAGCATCAAACCACCAAAGACACCGATAAAACTTAGGAAAATAGCAATCATAATAATCAAGGGCTTGGAAATCCCTCCAAATTGGAAAATTAAAATCAAGAAGATTAATCCAAGTCCAGAGAAAAATGCACCTACTAAGAATTGCATTTGTTTGTTCTGTTCTTCTATCTGTCCGGTAAAATCCAGTTTCATATCTGCCGGAAGCTCTTTGAAATTTTCCATTTCCTTTTGGATTTCGGCAACAATGGCACCTGCATCGCTAAATCCAGGTTTTAACTGGGAGTATATGGTTACCACTCTTTTCGCATCCTTGTGTTTAATTGCGCTAAATCCAGATGAATTTTGTTGGGAGGCTACAGCAGAAATCGGAATTTCCTTTATCTGTCCGTTTGCCGGATCTCGGAAAATGATATTTTGATTGAACAGTGCACTTTTGTCATAGCGTATGTCCTCATTGAACCGAATATTAATGTCGTAGTCCTCTCCATCTATTTTGTAAACACCTGCTTTTTCGCCAAATACCGATCTACGTAATTGTTGGCCAACCTGAGCAACTGAAATACCAAGCTCACCCGCTTTTTCCCTGTCTACAACTACCTGCATAGACGGTTTGCCCTTGTTTACATCAATTTTTAATTCTTCAATACCGGCAATATTCTTCGTATTGATAAAGTTTTTGATATCCTCCGCTGTATTAATGAGTTCCGAGTAATCTTTTCCTTCTAACTCGATATTGATAGGATATCCCGCTGGTGGTCCTGCAGCTTCTTTTTCAATGGAAATAGCGACTCCGGGATAAATACCTGTTAGTGCCTCTTGGATTTCTGCTCTAAGATTTTCGGTATCTAGACCGTTACGGTACTTGTATTCTCGCATGGACAAGGTTACTTTTCCTCGGTGCGGCATTTCTGCTGAAGATCCACCGTCTGTCATTGGGTTTCCTGCACCTTCACCTACTTGTGATACTGCAGATTCTACAAGGTAATTGTATTCTCCTCGGGTATATTTTTCTTGGTTTGCTACGGCATATACGCGTTCTTCTATGGCTTTGGTCAATGTATTCGTCTTTTCAATTGACGTTCCTTGCGGGTACTCTATATAGGCATATATTTCGTTAGGTTTGTTATCGGGGAAGAACTCGATTTTGGTCCTGCCACTACCTACCGACATTCCAAAAAGCATAAATACGACTAGTAACATAGTGAACGTAATTCCAAAGTACCAATATACGTTCCCACCCCTTAGTGCATGTTTTAAGCGTCTTTCATACCAATTTTCAAATCGTACCATAGTATTCTGTTGAAAGCTTGTGGCTAATTTCTTAATTGCGTATTTGTATACCCAAAATAAAATGGCCGTTAGTATCATTACACTGCCTAATCCACGTATGGGACCTCCAAGAATGAGTATGACCGTACCAAAACCACCTAGAATAATACTTAAGCGAATCAATTGTTTTTTGGTGAGTTCCTTTTCTCCAATTTCCATAAATTGAGATACTAACATGGAGTTCATAAAAATGGCCACAAAAAGTGATGACCCTAAAACTACTGAAAGAGTAATAGGGAAGTATTTCATAAACTGCCCAAAAATTCCAGGCCAAAGACCAAGTGGCACAAAGGCCGCTACCGTGGTAATGGTAGAAATAATAATGGGATAAGCAATTTCACCAATACCTTTTTTGGCTGCTTCCGTTCGGGACATGCCCTCACTCATTAAACGATACACGTTTTCTACAACCACAATACCGTTATCTACCAACATTCCCAGCCCCATAATCATCCCGAACAAGATCATGGTGTTCAATGTATACCCTAGCAGATTCAAAATCATAAAGGACATGAACATGGACATGGGGATAGCGAAACCTACGAACAAGGCATTTCTAAAACCTAAGAAGAACATTAATACCGTTACCACAAGGAGAATGCCAAAAATGATGTTATTTACTAGATCATCTACTTGATTTAATGTTCGGCCCGAAGAGTCATTGGCAATGGTGATATTGAGATCGGCAGGGTAGTAGTTTTCTTGTGCTTCTTTAACCAATTCTCGAACGCTATTGGCGGCCTCGATCATGTTCTTGCCCGAGCGTTTTTTAATATCAAGCATTACTACGCTCTTTCCAAATTCTCTAGCGTAGGTGGTCTTCTCTTCCTCGCTAAAGGTTATTTTTGCAATATCTTTAAGGTAAATGGCACCTTGTTCAGATTTTACCACAAAATCGTTCAGCTGTTTAGGGTCTTCGATTTCGCCAAGAATACGAATGGTGCGGCGTTGTCCTCCAGATTCTATATTCCCGGCGGACATTGTCATGTTTCCATTGCTGACCGCTCCCAGTACATCTTGAAAGCTCACCTTGGCTGCCATCATTTTATACACATCAACGGCTACTTCTACTTCTTTTTCTTGGGCTCCACGGATACTAACTTCCTTTATCTGAGGCAAATCCTCTATTTCGTCCTGCATATATTCCGCAAACTCTTTCAGTTTCTCCACTGGATAATCTCCTGTAAAGTTCACGTTGATTATGGGAAAGGATTCGGAAAGGTTTAGGTCAAAAATATTAGGTTCTACTTTGGCATTGTTAAAGGTGGGCCAGTCTTCACTTGCTTTTTCGCCATCCACTTCGTCCTTTACTTTTAATTTTGCCGATTCTACCGAGATTTCCTCATCGAATTCTACGGTGATAATGGAGTAGTCTTCTTGGGACGTAGAAGTGATTTCAACCACATTGCTTACGTTCTTTAAACGCTCTTCCAGGGGGTCTGTCAACAGACGTTCCACGTCTTCTGCCGTGTTGCCGGGATACGGCGTACTAATGTAGACTTTGGTCTCTACGATTTCCGGAAAATCCTCACGTGGCATTGCTTGGTAGCCTTGGTATCCTATCCATAAAAAGATGGCGATCATCACGTAGATAACCGATGGGTTATCTATAGACCAAGAGGATAATCCAAATTCTTTATCTGCGTTTTTCTTTTGCTTGCTCATTTTTTAGCTCCTAGTTTTGGTTCGTGGTTGTCGGTTATTATACCCGTCACGTATTTTTTTTAAACAATATTTTCGTCGTATAGTATACCTCTTCAGGATAAAGTGCAATATTACCTTTGTGGATTCATCACTAGTTCAACACTTATTTTCTTGAAGATAATTATCAATTTAGTTGGTGCTTAGTTCATCGCTTAGGATTTGAACATTCTGACCATCTTTTACGCTTCTAGCCCCTTCTTTTACCAACTGGTCGCCATCCGAGACTCCCGATAAAATTTCGACCATGCTTCCCTGTGTTTTTCCGGTGACTATAATATTTCTTTTGACCACAGCTTTGTCTTCCCCTTCAATAGTCGTGGCAACATATACATACTGCTCTCCATCGGCATTTTCTGAAATTATGCTTTGTGGGATGGTAATTGCATTTTCACTGGTATAATCGTTAAGGTTTACTCTGGCCGTAAGATTCGGTTTAATATTTCCCTTTTTGTTGGGCACGGGAATCTCAACGGAGAACGCTCTATTGCCGGGGTTAATGAAATTACCGGTCTGGCGAACCTCGGATATAATAGTATCTCCCAGCACAGGGAAATAGACGATGGCTGCCTTCCCTTTTTGTATGCCCTTTAAATGACTTTCAGGCACATCTACACTGATATACATATCAGAAAGATTAACAATTCTAAAAACCTCTGATCCAGGACCGGGACTTACGACAGTACCTTGGTCTTTGATGACATCATCAATAATCCCTGAAAAAGGTGCTCTAATGGTAGATTTTCCAAGTTGGCTCTGTGCCTGATTTACTGCGTTTTCGGTTGCTTCATAGCTAGATTTAGCCTGTAAAAACTGTATTTCGGAGCCAATTTTCTGCTCCCATAATTTTTTCTGGCGCTCGTAGGTGGTTTTTGCCAGTTCCGCCTGGGTCTTTAATTGGGATACTTGACTGCTCATACCTCCATCATCGATTTTGGCTAAAATTTGTCCTTTACTCACCTGTTGTCCTTCTTTTACATAAACACGTTCAAGTGTTCCTGGCATTTCTGGGTAAATGAGCACATTTTGTTTGGTAGCTACATCGCCCTGTAATTCTAGAAAATGTTCGAATTTTTTTGCCTGTACCGTAATAGTGGTTACCAAGGGTAATCGCTCCTCACCTGATTTTTCAGCAATAGCAGAATCCAATAATTTAATGCTCTTTTCAAATTCTCGCTGTTTTTCCCCAATCTCGGTTTTCTTTGCCCTAAGGGATTCAAGATTTCCTGTAGCAATTAAATCGCTTACGGATTGCTCTGCTTGGTCTCCACAAGAAGATAACAGCAACATAAGGGTGATTAAGTAACTCGTATTTTTCAATGTAAATAGTCTTAGGGTTGCCATGTTATAGTTCGTTATTTAATATTGTTTGTAATGCTGTTTTCTTATTAATCACCTCTACCATACTCTGTAAATACCCTTGTTGGGCATCATACAGTTGCGTTTGTGCCTGCCTCAGCTCAAAACTACTGGCAAGCCCTTCGGCATATTTGATTTGATTTTTGTTTTCGATACGTTCGGCAAGATTAAGGTTCTCCTTTGCCGTACCATATTGTTCTATGGAAAGGATATAATCACTTTTAGAACTTTCTAATTGTAACCGTATTTGCTCCTCGGCCTCCGTCAATTGAGTTTTGGCTTTGTCCATGGCTATTTTTGCCCGTGCCGTACTTGCACTTCGTTTACCGGAGCTAAATATGGGAATACTAAGGTCTACCCCTACAATAGATTGCTCAAACCAATCTTGCCCATTATCAAAAAAGGTAAAGCTATCTCCAAATGAATTGGCGCCATAGTTCACGAAAGCGTTTAAGGTAGGTAAGGCCCTACTTCTAGCTAGTTTCCATTCAAAATAGCGTTGTTCGTTTTGATTTAACGCTAGTTTAAAGTCTACATTGTTCTCTAACTTAAAGTCACTTTCCAACAATGCCAAGTCTATTTGTTTTTCGGTCAACACATCCAAATCTTCTTCCAATTGGGTAGGAGCATCAATGGCGATACCCATAACCAGGTTTAACATTTGCAGGGTAATCTCTTTTAACCGTAAGCCATTTTTAAGTTGATTTTGAACGGAGGACAAGGTAATCTGTAGCTGTTCCACACTTTCTTCGTCTCCAAGACCATTTTCAAAAATCTTGGTAGTCTCAAAAAGATTTTTTTCAAGATTTTCTATATTTTTTTCTAATATTTGAACGCTTTCCGCTGCCAGTAGTACGTTACCATAAGCTTCTGTTACGGCTTTACGGACTTCCAGTTGGGTTTTTTCCTTGTTGTTTGCACTAAAGCTCAGAAAGGCTTTGGTCGCTTGCACTCCAACTATGTACGAACCATCAAAAATTTGTTGTCTTAGCGTAGCCGATGCGTTTGCTGATTGGGGCTGACTAAAAACTACTGGTTGAAATGTTCCTGGTTCTCCTCCAAAAAATTCTGCAGGTATTTGGGATACAGGCTGTATCAATTGATTTTGATATCCAACGGCCCCGGTTATTTGTGGGAGTCCAGTGGCTATCGTTTCCCATTTCTGTTTTTGGGCATCCAAAACATCACGATCGGCATTGATGGCACTGTAGTTGTTTTCTAGGGCAAAAGCTATGGCTTCCTCCAAGGTAAACGTATAGGTCTGTTCTTGGCCAAAAGACCAACTACCTAATAGTAGTGCCAATAGCAAAAGTTTTAATGATTGCATTTATTCTTGGTTTGAGTTGATGATGTTATTTAAAATCTTTCGTCCGGATGGGGTAACAATGCCCCTAAGATGATATTCTAAGAAGGTGTCCATTAGTTGGGTCGTTGGAAATTTATCGATTGGGAAAATGGTATGGTCCTTAATACTCACGACTCCCGAAAAATAAATCCTTGACACAAAGTCTATATTCAAGTTCTCTCTGTAAATACCTAACTCCACCCCTTTTTTTACATTGGCCAGCACACATTCCTGCATTAAATCGAACTGTTTAAAGCGCATAGACTTATGAATCTTCGGATAGTATTTTTGGAGCTGATACTGAGGAGAAGACTTTTCGTCCTTAAGATGCAGCATGGCAAATTTTTTAATCTCATAAAGTTCCGCTATCGGATTTTGACCCAAAGCGCAAATATGTTCTATGCCTTCGGAAATAGTGCAAAATAGTGTTGACGTTGTCTCTTCCACTAACTGCGTTTTATTCTTAAAGTGGGAATAGATGGTTTTCTTGGAAATACCCATCTCATTGGCCAAATCGTCCATGGTCACACTCTTGAAACCTTGTTCCAAAAACAATTCAGTAGCTTTATGTAGAATGCTTTCTTTCATATTGGGAGGCAAATGTACAACAGGAAACGTTAAAAACAATAAAAGTTTCCATAGTTTTCACTGATTTAACAAAGTATTGGGTTTAATATGGTCTATGATAATTATAATTGGTACGTATTTTAACTTTATCAGCGTTTGTAATACCTATTATTTGTAACAATGGATGTATTTTTGAAAAAAACATGCTATGCATTCCATAGAACAATATCGCAGCCATTTTATCTCCTATCTGGAGTCCAAGACGAGCACTAAGGAGCCAAAAAATTTATATGCCCCTATTACCTATATTTTAGAACTAGGAGGCAAACGATTACGCCCTGTATTGGTTTTAATGGCTACCGAAGTATTCGGAACCGACTATAAGAAAGCCATGGATGCAGCATTGGCCGTAGAAGTTTTTCATAATTTTTCTCTGGTACATGACGATATTATGGATGATGCGCCTTTACGAAGAGGAAAAGCTACTGTCCATGAAAAATGGGATATCAATACCGGAATCCTTTCTGGCGATGCCATGCTTATCAATGCGTATCAATTGTTTGAAAATTATGAAGGAGAGACGTTTCGAAATTTAGCTCAATTGTTTAGTAAAACAGCGCTTGAAGTATGCGAAGGGCAACAATATGATGTCGATTTTGAAACACGTGACGACGTTACCGAGGCGGAATACCTAAAAATGATAGAATACAAAACAGCTGTTTTAGTCGCTGCTGCCTTAAAGATGGGCGGTATTGTAGCGAATGCTTCGTTAGAAGACCAAAATAGTATATATGAGTTCGGACGTAATTTAGGAATTGCGTTTCAACTTCAAGATGATTATTTAGATGCCTTTGGTGACCCCAAGACTTTTGGAAAGCAAGTGGGTGGCGATATCATTGAGAACAAAAAAACATTTTTATACCTGAAAGCCTTGGAAAAAGGAACGCCAATGCAACGAAAAGAGCTTTCTGATTTGTTTTCCATCCAGCCAAGAGACCCATCGGATAAAATCAAGACCATTAAAACCCTATTTGTTGAAACTGGTTCGGCAGCATTAACGCAAAAGGAAATTGAAGCTTTTACCCAAAAGGCTTTTGCGGTGCTGGAAGGTTTAAAGATTGCGAAAGATAAAAAAGATTTGTTGCAACTCTTTGGTGAGAATTTGATGCGTAGGAAGGTTTAAAAAATCCTCCCTAACAAGGCTTTTATAAACGGAACTATTGGACTTCCCATCATATTTCCTACATCTTCCGCGAAGTTGGTTTCCTCGTCTAAAAATTTAAAGACTTGCTGCGGAGTTCTTTTCTTGAACAAGGTTTCGAAAATATTATATCCTTTGGCATTGTCCTTAAAAAGTACGTCTATAAACAACATGTCGTAATACCAGAATTTGGTCTTATAGCTTAGACTGTCCAACGGTTTTCCAGATTTAATATGCGCCACCAATTTTGGTGTTTTTTTTGCCGTACTTCTAAAGGTGTAGCCAGTGCTAGGTTTTGCCCACCCACCAGCGGTACCTATATACCGCATATTTTTGGAATGGTGTTCTTGAAAATCATAGGCCGTCATGGGAATACTACCCATTTCGGTATCCGTTATTTCGTAATCGGAACAAGCGAGATTTTGTTCCAAATAGTCCTTAATCGCTGTTTCATATTCCTCCTTGGGCAATAGCTGTTCCGAAAACAAGGTGTATTCTAAAAGCGCTTCGTTTTTGGAAGTGGGTAATACATACATAAAACGGGTATTTCCTTTTTGCGGTATGGAGAAATCCATGTACGTAGCCTGGTCGGCATCAAAAATAGGTTTGTTCGTCTTTACGAACCACCCTATAAAATGTTGTTGCAGTACAGGATAGGTAGTTTGGTGCGTTGCCATTTTATAATTAAACAAGCTATTAAAGACCTTGTTTCCGGTATAGCTCGCTTTTGTGGTAGTTATACTAACGACTGTACCCTTATCCACAACATTTGTAACATGCGCTTGCTGAAAGGTAATCCCGTCGTGTGCTTGCATACGGTTGAGAATCAAATTGTAAAAATCGATACCACGGATCATTTTATAGGAATAAGGGGCAATAGGATACCTTTTTGCGAATTTCTTTCCTGCAAAGTAAATATGATGCCACTTTTTATGAACGATGGCATCAAACTGCCCTTCACCTTTTTCCCAATAACACCAGGTGCGGTCATTGGTTTGTTTTACATCTTTGTCCAATACTAGGATAGACTTGTCAGCAAAAAAATCATCATCTATCATGCCGTTCAGTAGCATGAGACCCGCTGCACCGGCACCAACAATAATATAATCGTAATGTAATACGGCCATCCATCAAAAATAGCGATTAATAGTCGGTTTTATTGTTATTTAGTAGGTATCAGATAGAAAAACTAAGTTTATTTATAGGTGAAAAGTAAAATTTGTGTCCTACTGCTGTTCTTGTTTTAAAAGAAGTTTTGTTTCAGATAGGAATATGGCTGCAAATGTGGAATATTTAATTTTCCTAGCACCGGATACACTGACGCTATTCGCTTAAGACCACTTTTTCGTTTTTCACATCTGCTCTTATTTCTAGTTTAAGGCTAGCTTCCTTTTCTGACATGTCAAAGTCACAGTCTACGTTAATAATATTTTCTCCATTTTTTAGGATAACATCAGAAAAATCTACTTTAATCGTGTCTACTATTTTCCAATTGGCAGTATATACAATTAATTCGCTGCCGTTTCTGTAGATAAGGGTTTGCCCATCTTTTAATGCAACCGGAATCTCAACTTTCTTATAATTGTTTAATTCTAGGGTAATACTGCTAACCTTGCATTTGTTAGCTGTTAGACTAAACGTTAAAGCTTGATCCTTTCCTGGATTATCGAACTCGAACGTCGAATAAAGTGGCTCACCGGGTTGTCTAATTTTTTTTGAATGTTCAAAAATTCCAGACTTTAGCTCTTGCCAATTCCATTGGTTGACACCGGCTTTTTGAATTGAAAATTCCTTTGTATTATCTCGCATTACTTTTTTCTGCGCTTCCGTAAAGGAATCTGAAATTCGTAGTTCTTCCCAATCGCTGATAAGCTCAAATATGCTGTCCGATTTAGCATTTTCAGCTACGACTTCTAGGTCGGCCACCAGGGCGTAACCTGCATCATAACCAGCAGATTTTGCCAACATCCACTCCATGTCTTCAATACTGGTTTCCGGGGTCATTTTAAACCAGCCCAACATACCAGGCATAAAATTTCGTTTAAAGTAGGCTTGATTATTAAAACGATAATCGACTTGACTTTCACGAAAACCGGCATACCAGGGCTCTCCCCAATTCATACGACTATAGATATGCCAGAAGAAGTGAGTGGTGCGGCTAGCATCTATGATGAGATGATTTTTTAAATCTTCCGATAAGTTATTGTACCACGTATATGGCATTAATGATTCTCCATAGGTGCCAAGGCCAGTAGAACGGTTTCCCTCTAGGCCATCGAAAGATATTTGTCGAAGTCCTGTTTGGTTATATAGGTCCGCTAAGGTCTTCGACATTTCCTTGGTCAGGTTCGCATCTGTTAAGAATACATTATACGGATGGTCTAACAACTTTGAAATGGGTTTGCCAGCTTTGTGGGGCATCACCTTCGTATCAAACGCACCACGCTGGCAATCCAATAACCGCCAAGGTGCCGCTTCGGAAACACCACCGTAACGTATGAGTTCCTCTCCTATCATCACCGTTTTTAAACTGTTATTTTCCATTTGGTTAAAAAACTCTGGTGAGGCAATTACGATTTCAGTCGCTTTTGTATCAATAGCTTCAAGAGTAACGGAACTTCCCACTTTGGCAAGCCTTTTGTCCGGGATGGGCGTTACATAGGGGTCATTCGTGTTGATAAAATTAGATAGACAATGGGTGCCTAGTTTAATACCTTCTGCGGCTGCTTTTTCCACACACGCTTTAAGTCCGGCAATACCGTTTGGGAACTCTCCCTGATATAACTCAAAATGGCCCCAACTCTCAAATGTTTTTCCATAGTGATAGAGGTATTCCAACCCCGCTTTTTTAGTCAATGCAAGTGCCTCATCTATGTTTGTTTCCGTAAATGAGGTGATTAGATATGCAGCTGCAGCATTGCGGTTGGTTTTGACCCATTCGCCATCTATCATAGGATGTGGTAGTCCTTCCGCTAATTCAATGGCACCTATCGTTTCTAAGGTAGCTGCTTCATCGCTACTAAATAGGGCAATTTTAGAGCCTATAACACCACCGTCGTCGTACGGGGGAGCTATAATCTTATCATGACCTACATCCGAATAAACTCTTTCTTTGGCTCTATTTCTTGTATAGGCCTGTAAACTACTCCCGTTCGTAATGGGCATGGCAGCTTCAACTCTATACAGTACGCTGCCATCAGATTTTGGATGCATATTGTTGAGGTCTTCCTCTTTAAAAATATCAAAAGCAGGCATACGATCGCTTTCGTTCCAAGGAAACCCGCCGAGGGTTTTTATGTTCAGGGATTGGATGCCAAGGGCAAAATGATCGTCCCTTACCACACCAACGGTCTCGCTGATCGTCTTTTGTATTGAAGTGGGGTAAGGGCCCCAAACAATGAGCTCAACATCCTCATTATTGGTTATTGATTGGAGTTCAAAGGTAAAGTGTGTTTCTTTTTGGCCAATTTTAATGACAGCTGTAAAGTCATTCCCAAATTCTAGAACTATGGTGCTATCTAAAGCTTTGGCACGTTGGGGAGCTATAATTTTATTCTTCACCCTAATAGATAGTAGTGGAGCCAAGGAATCTTTAAGAATGTAATTTTTAGCCCTTTTGACATCGGTAAATTCAGTGAATTCACCTTGGGCGTTTAGTGCGATTTTTAAGGATGCAGTCGATAATGATAAGATGGTAGCATCGGACGGGTCGGAACAGGAAACTTGGAAAAGAATGAGTAAAAAAAAAGCTGCTTTTATTTTTTTCATTGATGGTTTTTTTTGATCAGAATAGAGGATACTGTTTAGGTTTGTCGGTACGGAGAATAGTTCATTTATGCATCAATCTACAAAAATTCTGTTTTATGTTTATGGTATACTAGTTCTTACTTTGGTGTTCTGTCTTTTATTTCAGTGCAACTTTGTTCAGAAGCTAGTATTTTAGCCAAAAATACAAGGTGGTATGACACCAGCCGAAGAAGACTATATTAAAGCTATTTACCTTTTGGGAAAGGAAGGGCAGGCTACGATAAGTACAAATGCTATTGCGGGTAAGATGGATACCAAGCCGTCGTCCGTTACGGATATGATAAAAAAGCTTTCCTCCAAAAATCTTATAACCTATAAAAAGTATAAGGGCGTATCCCTAACGAAATCCGGAAGTTTATGTGCCTTGTCCATTATTCGAAGGCAATATTTGTGGGAGGTTTTTCTGGGGGAGAAGTTGGATGTTGCCAAGGAGGAAGTAGCCAAGTTGGCAGAACAATTAGAACATGTAAAAGGTGGCCAGCTTATAGATAAACTGGACGCGTATTTAGGGAGCCCAAGAACAGGCTTTTTTGGACAATGGATTCCGCACAAGGATGGTAAGTTTAAAAAAACGGTCAAAAAACTATTAAATGAGCTATCGCCCGGTACGGAGGGTGTGTGCGTTGGTGTAGACGATATATCAACTGGGTTTTTAAATTTTTTGGAGAAGAAACAAATCGCATTGGGGGATACGATTAGCGTATTGGAGCGCGAGGAGTTCGATGGTTCTATGAAAATAGAAATCAATCAAAATGAAATTCAGATATCAAATCAAATTGCTTCAAATCTATTTTTGGAAATTACTCAAGAGGAGTAGAGCAACATGAAATATATCCATGACCGGAACCAATATCGATAATAACCGGTATTTTTTAAAATCTATTCAGGTGCACGTACTATTTTATAGCGAAACAAGTTATTTAAAGTAAGTGACAGGAATAATGGTAATCGAACAACTGCGAACATGAAACGTGCCTAAGCGCAAGGTTTGTCACAAAAGACTGAGCTAATGAATAATAAAAAAAGACATTGGGCCTGGAATATACTAGTGGTCCTTACGGTAATCGTATGTGCATGGGCCTTGGTGATGCATTATAAGAACTGGGTAAGCGTAAATACGGATCAATTAAGTGTAAGATCTGGTTTTTATAGCCGAACGGTAGAGTACAAAGAACTGGACAGTGTGGTTTTTGTGGCACGTTTACCACCAATGGAACGGTTAAACGGTTTTTCGGCATTGGAAAAGGAAAAAGGAATTTTCAGGGAGTTCAAAGATTCGCTAACAGACAAAAAAGTGTATGTTTTTGTAGACAATATTTCTCAACAAAAAATAAAATTGGTGTACCGAGATTCAGTGAAGTTATACCTGAACTTGGCAGACTCGGTTAAAACTATGAATTTGTACAACAGTCTTGTTCCTACGCTAGACCGTAGCTCCGAAGCACCCAATTAAAGCCCCTCTTCCTAGGGTTTTTTGTACATCATTATTTTTAATTCATTACCTGTATTTGGTATGTTAATTGCCAGATAGGATTTAAATTTGTATTATGGAATTAAAGAATTTGCTAATGATTATTGCGATGTTAACGGTTGGGGCCAGCGCCGCACAACACACCTTGCGGATGGAGATTAAAGGAGTTACATCTACCGAGGGAAAGGTAAGTGCCGCCCTTTATACCGATCAAAAATCTTTTTTAAAGTTTGATAAAGTTTTTAAGGCAGTTTCCTCAAAAGCGGTGAAGGGCGTTACGACGCTCATTATTGAGGATATACCCGAGGGTAACTATGCGGTAGCCGTTTTTCATGACAAAAACGGTAACGGAAAACTTGATACGAATATTTTAGGTATTCCTAAAGAGCCTGTGGCGTTCTCCAATGCAAAAATGAAAACCTTTGGTCCCCCAAAATTTAGTGAATGCGCTTTTCGCATCACAAAGGATATCGAAATCACCATTCCCTTTGAATAAGGAGTCTTAATCATGTAGGGCTGATATGAGGTCAGCCTAGCAGCATTCCAATCCGTTATCGTAAATGCCCAATAATTGAACATTTGTTGCTACAGACATTTTGTATCAATAGTGTATATTTGAAAAAAAGAAAGATGGTATTATTAGCACAATTTGTTGGTGCATTTTTTGGGATGACAGCAATTATATTTGGGGCTTTCGGAGCACATGCCTTAAAGAAAATAATGTCGCCGGAGCAGTTGGCCAGTTTTGAGACTGGTGTAAAATATCAAATGTACCATGCTTTGGTTTTGTTGATACTCAGTTTTAATATGAATTTAGGTACGACGCTAGAAAAGTACATGGTGTACTGTTTTATTTTGGGTACCTTTTTATTTTCCTTTAGTATTTATGGCCTTTGTATTAGTGGTGCAAAAGGAAGGAAATGGAAATTTTTAGGACCAATTACGCCCATGGGCGGCCTTTTCCTGGTAGCGGGTTGGGCCATGCTCTTATATTCTTTTATTCAGAACTATTTCTAATATCTTCCCTTCTAAAAAAGATATGTTTTAAGGCATATCTGATTTTAGCTGGTTACAGATAATTACTTTGCCGAAGTTGCTTCGGATGTAAACTGTTTAATCACTGTATTTGGCTCCAGTATGTTGTACCCTTTCCAAAACGCTGGGTCATAATTTGCCATGTAAGTAGGAAGTACTTCGTTGTTCTCTTCAAAGGCTTCAAAAACGTTTTGGTTTATAGGTTCGGATTCAAAAACGACTACCTCATTTTTTACCATATTATTAAAGGCAAAATCCATACGTCCGGAAAGCTCATTTTGTTTGTTTCTTCCCTTAACGATTTTATTCTTTTCTATAATTTTTAAAGAACGATTAATACCTACTCTGCTTGCCGATTCGGATTCATAGTATTTAAGTCCATAAAAGCCATCTGTTTGCTTACTGTATATTATTTTGCCTTTTGCCAAATAGTTGTTTGCCGACACCCCTAATAAATTAAATTTACGGAGCGACTTTATATTTTCATAGTTTACCTGAAGAATGGCAAAATTATCGCTGTTTATATACAAGGTTCCTTTGTAGTCAGCAGAACCTTTGGATTCAAAGTCGATTACATACACCGCGTCATCGCCCAGATAGGTAAACTCTTTAAGATAAAACCTATATTTTCGTGATTTGGAGATAAAGTTTAAATCGGTATCTTCTGACGTTGGTAAGCCCTTGAAAATACGTGCTAAACTGTTTCTTTTCCATTTTACGTAGTTCTTTTTTTCTTCTTCCTTGTTTTTTCTTTGTTCTTCGAGCTCTTTGTTTAGTGCTGTGGTATCGGTAGAGTCGATATCTTCTTCGAATAATTCACTCACTTCATCAGCATCTATTTTAAAGCTTAAAAGACCCGACTTTATTTTAAAATAGGAGCCGTCTTTTATATTTTCCTTCAGGATATCGTTAAATCGTTCTTCTATTTTTTCAACATCCAGTTCTGTACTTTTATCATAAAGCTTGGATGCTTTAAACAAGTCTAATTTTTGTGTTTCGGTTTCCGTTCCTCCATATAAATCCCCAAGTATTTCAGAATAATAGGGATTATATTTTGGGACGGAGGCGATGACGCTATCCAGTAACCGCTGGTCTAAAATGGCAATGGTAGATTTCTTGACCGTGAAATCACTCTTTATCCAGCTGTCAAAACTAGATCTGCGGTGAAATACCCTTTTTTTTGTGATGTCACCATTATAATTTTTCTCTAGATTATCTTCAACCAATTTTATAATCTCATCGGCTGTATAATTCTTATTGGACACAATAACCTCTCTAAGTTCAATAGCCTTAGGGCTCAGATAAATTACCTTTTCGGTAAATTCATGAATAGGTTTTCCTAAAGATTTATAGCCAATACTCGATATGAGCAAGGAGTCCGTAGCCTGTATCGATTCATCCAATAGAAAGGTAAACTGTCCTTCTTCGTTGGTGATTACCCCGTTGTTCTTTACTTGGACGGTGGCATAAGGGATAGGTTTTTGTGTTACGCTGTCCAGTATTCTAGAGCTTAGGCTCTGGGCTTCTGTATGTATGGTTGATAAGAGAAAAGAGATTAGGCTAAAAAAAATAATTTTTCTTTGCATGGGTGGTCCTTAATTATTGTCAAACTAACAAATAGCTCGCCAAAGAAGCAACAGTGTTTAGATTTCTTTAGGAGGTATTTATTCTTTATTTAACGAAAGTATGTTTCTGTTTCGTAAACCAAGAAGACGAACCTATGGCAAAACTGTTACAACTTAAAAAGGGAATAAGATATTGGAGTGTGGCATGACACTTAATGACAGCCGCAATCGTCCTGTCCGCAACTTTTGAAGTTTGATTTTTTAGTGCCAAAAACTGATTTGGGAATAAGGAATTTATTCACCAGATAGGCAGCGGCCAAGAAGACCGTAATGTAAACTAAAATCTGTTGTAGTAGCTCCATAAATTTATTTTAATAATTGATATGCGATTAAGGCTACGATATAGGCGAAAATGCTCATGAATACTAGTTGACTTGCTGGCCATTTCCAAGAATTTGTTTCCCGTTTAACCACCGCTAAGGTGCTCATACACTGCATGGCAAAGGCATAAAACAACAGAAGGGATATCCCGGATGCCAAATTGAACAATGGTTTTTGGGTTACAGGGTTTATTTCAGCGGCCATTCTGTATTTTATAGTCTCCTCTTCGTCGCTGCCTACACTGTATATAGTGGCCAAGGTTCCTACAAATACTTCCCTAGCTGCAAATGAGGTTAACACGGCAATTCCAATTTTCCAGTCGTAACCTAATGGGCGTACAATGGGTTCAATAGCTTTGCCCATGTAGCCCATGTAGGAATGTTCTAGTTTGTGGCTTGCAATTTCTTGGTTTAGCGCACGCTCCCGTAGTTCAACTTCTTTAAGGGTAAGCGAATCGTTTAGTGCATTAGGATACATGGTGTTGTCTGCTCCTGAAACAGTTGTTTGAAACTCTTCGGTATAGATTTCCAGTTTATTTTGGATGTAGGTATTACTATTAGCGCTTAATCCGTCTTTGGCAACACGCTGCGTTACAATGGCATCTGCATTTTTAAAATCGTCCGAAAAACCGTTGGACCCCAAAAACCAAAGGACTATAGATATAGCAAGGATGATTTTACCAGCACCAAATACAAAGCTTTTTGTCTTTTCCAATACGGTATACCCTACGTTTTTTAAGAGCGGTAACTTATAGCTGGGCATTTCCACTACAAAGAAAGACCTGCTTTTTATGTTCAGTATTTTGTTGAGTATTACCGCCGATACTATAGCCGCACCAAAGCCTATAAGGTAAAGTAGCATGAGCGTTAATGCCTTAAAGCTCAATCCTAAAAATGTCCCCTCCGGGATTACCAGGGCAATGATAATGAGGTATACCGGAAGACGTGCCGCACAGGTGGTAAACGGAGTTACCAGAATGGTTATGAGACGCTCTTTCCAATTTTCTATGGTCCGTGTTGCCATGACGGCAGGAATAGCACATGCTGTACCCGAAATAAGTGGGACTACACTTTTACCGCTGAGGCCAAAAGGACGCATTACACGATCCATAAGGAATACAACGCGGCTCATGTATCCGGATTCTTCGAGCAGGGCAATGAATAGAAACAAAAAAGCAATTTGAGGTATAAAGATGACGATACCACCAATACCAGAAAGAATTCCCTCGGCAATCAAGTTTGTGAACACGCCTGCCGGAAGTGTGTCTTTTACCCATTCGGTGGCAGATGCAAAAAATCCATCGATCATATCCATGGGATATTCGCTCCATCCATAAATCGCCTGGAATATGGTGAGCAGAATAACAAAAAAGATTAAATAACCAAAAATCCTATGGGTAAGAATTTTATCTAAACTGGCCCTAAATCCTTTTGCTGCATTGATATCTACTTTATAGGTTTGTTTTAATATCCCATTTATAAATTGATACCGAAGGATGGTCTCTTTTTGCTGCAGGCGTTTTAGCTCTGCTTTTGATTTGGTGCTAAATGCCGATGTATCTTGTATCAGTTTCTTTTCAACTGGCATGAAGTTAACGTCCTGCGTAATCACCAACCATAACTTGTACAAATCCTCGTTCGGAAATGTATTTTTTAAGTTCTGGAAATAATCCGATGCTATAACACTGATATCCACATTTGGTTTCTTGGATAGACTTTTATAATCAAGGATCAACTCCTTGAGTTTATCTATACCTGTTCCTTTTCGGGTACTTATCAAGGCTACTTTTGATTGTAGCTTTTCTTCCAAGAGGGCAATGTCTATGCTTATCCCTTTACGAGACATCCTATCGGCCATGTTAATCACCAAAATGGCGGGTATCCGTAAATCTTTTATTTGGGTAAATAGGAGGAGGTTCCGCTTTAGGTTCTCTACATCGGTTATGACCAGGGCAACATCGGGGTGGTCCTTATCGTTTTTGTTGAGCAGTAATTCTACGGCAACACTTTCGTCCAAAGACGTGGTGTTGAGGCTATAAGTACCAGGCAAATCCAGAATGTGCGCTTTTACACCTCTTGGAAGCTTACAAATACCCTCTTTTTTCTCTACCGTTATTCCCGGGTAGTTCCCTACTTTTTGGTTGAGTCCCGTAAGTTGGTTAAAGACCGATGTTTTTCCTGTATTGGGATTGCCAATGAGCGCTACATTGATTTGTTTGCTCATACGGCCAAGTTTTCATCAATAAGTTGCAATGCTATTTTAAAAGCCATTTCGCGTCGTATAGCGATATGTGAGCCATTTACATTTATATAGATAGGGTCGTTAAGGGGAGCTACTTGTACCAATTCAACCTCATTGCCTGGCAAACAACCCAGTTCTAGTAGTTTTATGGGAATAAAATCTCCGGAAAATTCTTTTATAATACCCCGCTGTCCGCGTCTAAGATGTGCTACGGTAAACTCCAATTTTTATTTAGATTGATTTTAAGTAAGAACAAAAATAAGGTTAATTTTTTAAAGTGAATAGGGAAATACCGAAAAAAATATGGCCTCGCTTGGGGTCTCTTAGGTATCGTTTTTATGATGGTTTAAAGCGGTAACCGGTTGTGCTTCGGAATCAATCTATATAGCTTTGTTTTAAGATGGCTAGGTCTTCCAATAGTTTTTGAATGTCCGCTTCCTTAGTGCCATCATAAAATCCCCTGATGCGTTTTTCCTTGTCTACCAGTATAAAGTTCTCGGTATGGATCATATCAAAAGGTCCGCCGTTGCCATCTGTTTTCACCGCTAAATAGGATTTTCTAGCGAGTTCATAAATGTCTTTTTTGTCACCGGTAACCAAGTTCCATTTTGCATCTACAACACCTTTTTCAAGAGCATACTTTTTTAGTTGGGCAACGGAATCTATTTGAGGGGTAACCGAATGGGAGAGTAGCATAACCTCCGGATCGTCCATAATTTTTTCTTGCACGCTTGCCATGTTTTTGGTCATGATAGGACAAATGGTAGGGCAGGTGGTAAAAAAGAAGTCGGCAATATAAATTTTGTCCTTGTAGTCGTCTTGGGTAATGGTTTCCCCGTTTTGGTTGGTCAAGGAAAAATCGGCTATCGTGTGGTATTTGCGAACATGCTGTATCTCTTCTGCCACGAGCTCTTCGTTCACCATAGCGGGGGAATATACTTTTAATATCTTTTTAGGTTGTAGTGCATTGTAAAACAAATAAACAATAACTGCCGAAATACCCAAAAGTACCAACCCCAAGAATTTAAACTGACTTAAAAAGGAGCGCATCTTTTTTGTGGTAAAGGTACGGCAGGTAGAGTATTCTTTCAAGCTAGATAGGAGTAAAGGCTGCCAAATTATTCTTAAAATAATAGAACGGTTATCCGTTTCTTTTTTTAAGCGGTCGTAAAAATGTACTTTTGTTCGTTTTTAATTTTGACTACAATCGAATGGATCCCATTTTAATAAAAATCATACAATTCTTTTTAAGCCTTTCCCTACTTATTGTGCTGCACGAGCTAGGTCACTTTATACCGGCAAAGCTATTTAAAACAAGGGTTGAGAAATTCTACCTTTTTTTTGATGTAAAATTTGCGCTTTTTAAAAAGAAAATAGGCGGGACCGAATACGGGATTGGCTGGCTTCCTTTGGGGGGTTATGTGAAAATATCCGGAATGATAGATGAAAGCATGGATACCGAAGCCATGAAAGAGGAACCTAAGGAATGGGAGTTTCGAAGCAAGCCTGCTTGGCAACGGTTGATTATTATGTTGGGCGGGGTAACCGTAAACTTTATTCTCGCAGTCATTATTTATATTGGGATGGCATGGGCCTACGGTGACCAGTATATGACCGCAGATAGTTTAAAGGATGGTTTTTGGGTAACGGAGAAAACCATTGGGGATAAATTAGGCGTACAGACCGGGGATTTAATTTTAGCGGTAGATGGTGAAAAGATAAAGAAATTTGGGGATATCCTTCCCGAACTGGTAACGGGTAACACCATGACCGTTCAACGGGATGGCCGCACGTTTGAACAAGAAATACCGGTAGATTTTATTGCAACGCTTATAGAGGATGAGGATAGAATGCGGTTTATTTCGTACAGATTTCCCTTTGTGATTGGAGAGGTTTCACCCGACTCGGAAAACAAGGATGCGGGACTATTGCCCGAAGATGAAGTCGTGGCCATCGGCGGTACGAGCATTTCGTATTTTGATGAAGCCAAGTCAATTCTTGAAAATTACAAATCTCAAAAAGTAGATTTAACCATTGTGCGCGATGGCGATACCCGTATGCAGATTCCCGTAATGATTAGCGACACGGCAACGATCGGAGTTCGTCCGGGCGTATTAAGTTTTGATGCTATGCAGGAAAAGGGACTTCTCAAAATTGAAAAAGTAAAATATTCCTTTTTAGAGTCAATTCCAGCAGGTATTGACAAAGGTGTTTCTACGCTTTCCAATTATGTAGGGCAGATGAAGAAGATATTCAATCCTTCTACTGGCGCATACAAGGGGGTAGGTGGCTTTGCGGCTATTGGCGGTTTGTTCCCGGATACCTGGAACTGGCCCGGCTTTTGGAGCGCTACGGCGTTTATTTCCATTATTCTGGCCTTCATGAATATTCTTCCCATACCGGCTTTGGATGGGGGCCATGTGACCTTTTTACTGTACGAAATGATTACGGGAAGAAAGCCAAGCGACAAGTTTTTGGAGAACGCACAAATGATAGGTTTCTTTTTATTGATAGCGCTATTGTTGTTCGCTAATGGCAATGATCTTTATAAATGGTTATTTAAATAGAAAATGGCTTTTAATTGTTTGGCGTATTTGAAAAAACGATTATATTTGCAGCCGCTTTGAGTGATTAAAGCGGGTTATTTTCCTCCTTAGCTCAGTTGGTTAGAGCATCTGACTGTTAATCAGAGGGTCCTTGGTTCGAGCCCAAGAGGGGGAGCTACCAGCAGCAAAGGCTTCGCAGAAATGCGAGGCCTTTCTTTTTGGGCAGGGGTGAAACAAGGGTGAAACAAATAATCTTTGCATATATCTTCTTATCTTCATAAACGACTCTCATGCGGTTATGAAATCTTCCTATAAAAATACAATTATTTCGCTTTTCCAAAGAATTGACAAAGCGATTTTCGATGTACATCGAGCAAGTAGCGCATGGAAATCGAAGAAATTACCGCATTGGGTAGTTTTTGTTTTGGTTCTCGGGTTATACTTTATTCTAATCTGGCAGTTGTGGCCATTTCTATCTGCCTCAGAAACACCCTATCTCAAATATTTTGGATTTTTCATGGTACTGATTTTTACTATATTATTTTTAGTACTGGCTAAAATCTATATCTCCCAGCTTCTAAATTATCAAAGTCCATATTCCATCCAAAATCAAAAAACATCTTTAAGAGATAATAATCGTGGCCTTAAGACACCATTTCGCGTCTCGCCAATGACCAACAAGATAGATTATGAGAATGCTGGGCTATTTAAGGACTATCTAAAAACAAGCAGAGAGGACTTCTTAAAACTCTTATCTGGAAAACAAACTTCCAAGAAATTAGTATGGTTGCCATTGACCGACAGAAAGCTACCAAACTTCAGGCTTTTTTTCGAGTTTCTGAATCACATTTCGGAAGAGAATATAGAAGGGTATTATGGAGAAAACTTAATATTACTGTGTAGCTATATCACTTCTAATTTCAAGTCAAAGGACTACGAGTGGACGGTCAAACAACTTCAAAAGGCACATTCGGGTTGGAAAAACTGTAATCCTAAACGGCGGATGGACCTGAAAATTGATATCGAAAACCACCTCGTTTTTATTGGACACGCATAAAATGAAAAGGAAACTAAAAGAAATTGGAGGAATCGTTTCCTTTACTTGATTTATAGTCATACCAGCTGCAAATTGCTTTCAAATAGTTCCATGGGCTAGTCATGGAAAACAAATGAAAACCTAACACGAAAGCATTATGAACAAACAGAACTCCTCCCTTGTACGATTACTTCTTGATAAGATAAACCACCTGGATGAGGCCGCCTTGGTCAAGAAAAAGGTGTTTAACGTAACCAACCTACAGATGTACACGGGCTGGAGCCTTTCCAAAATCTATAAGCTCACATCCGCACGTTTGATACCCTTCTCCAAGCCAACAAACGGTTCGCTTTTCTTTGAACGGGAGAAAATAGAACAATGGCTGCTTCAAAATCCTTCTTATACCGAGGACGAAATAGAAGGAAGAGCTAACACCCACCTTAAAAAGCACAAACGTAACAATTCATAACACTACCCTATGAAGGCCATCGACAGAAACTTTCAAGGGATATGGATTCCCAAAGTAATCTATTTGAACCAAGAGGTGAACTGGTATGCCAAGATTCTGTTTCTGGAGATTCATAGTTTTACGGAGCAGGGTAAGGAATGCTATATGTCTAACAAGTACATAGCCACTTTTCTAAAGATATCCGAACGGCAGGTCTCCAGGTATATTACCGAACTGAAGACAGTAGGTTGGATAGCCGAAGTATCCTTTGACGGAAGAAGGCGGTTCTTAAAAAGCACCTTGGAGTTCAGCTTTCGAAAGAACGAACCTGCTACGACAAAAGTGTCCAGGCAGCATGGACAAAGCTATCGTGGCAGCCACGACAAAAATGTCCAGTATATAAAACAAGGAACAAAACAAGACATAAAACCAATTACTTCTTTAAAAGAAAAATTTGAGAATAGAAGTCCAATATTGGAATAGGAATTATGAAAAAAGAGGTGTCCATGCCGTTGAAAAAAGAAAAAGAACCGAATGCAATGTTATGTGCACCGGAGCTGTTCAAAAAAGTCTTTTTTAAGACCGCACAACAATTTTACGCAAAAAACGACCTAGACTTTGGGGTGGACATGGATAATAAAAATTTTCTCGGTCATTTCTGCAGGTACTGGAATAGGGAGGTCGCATTCGAAATGATGGAGAACATTTCACTGAAGAAAGGACTATTGGTCTTCGGCTCCTATGGCACCGGAAAGACCACCAGTTTCAGGATTATTCAAAACTTAGCTAAACATTATGGGGTAAGGGAGCTATGGTTCCCATCCATTTCGGCACAGGAAGTAGTGGATAGGTTCAATATGGAAAAGAACAAGGAGGACGTGATACGGTATTACTCCAAAGGAACCTTCATGTTCGATGACCTTGGCTCCGAAACAGCGGGAAACAACATTTACCAATATGGAAAGGAAGACGTGTTCGTAAGGATACTGCTCAATCGCTACCGAAATTTTGAGAGAATAGGAACCAAAACGCATATCACCACCAACTTGAGCCAAAAACAAATAGAGGAACGGTACGGTAAACAATTGGCGGATCGGTTCGTTGAAATGTTCAATCTACTGAAACTGGATGGTCCGAGCAGAAGAAAATAAAAGCTGAATCAAGCCTAAAGTAGTGCTTGAAATATCATTAGAATACAAACAATGAAAGAGGTATTCCGATGGGAAGTGAAACGGAACAAAGGAATAGCAAGAGGATAACACGCTGGCGCGATGCTATGATATTTAAACCATTGAAAATCATATGTTTAAAAATAATTCCTTTTTATTCTGTGGATTAATTTGCGACAAATGGAGCGGTAGTACCAGTAAACATTGAAATAATTTACAGTAAACAACCTTTTTAGATACAAAAATACAAGGGCTAAACAATTAAAAATCAATACGTTGTAAACAACGATAAATAATTAAGGATTTCGGTATTGCGGCAAATTCCAAGATCAACCTTTTGAAGGCCCATAAACCTTATACTTATTTACTGTAACGACTATGGAAAATACAAGAAAAAGTACTTTCTCGGCAATAAGCCTTAATCGGATAACCGCAGAACGGTTCCGGGACTATTCGAAGACGGTGACACGGTCACATTCGGATACCATAGATGCCATGATCGATTTCTTCGAAAGAACAAGGATATCCCCAAAGAGCGAAGTAATGATTGGTTTAATAAAGTTTCAGAACTATATGATCGGCCGGTTCGACTATCTGGAAGAAATTCTAAGAACGATGGAGCGGGAACAGTTAAGACCTACACACGAAATGCTCAAAAGTCTTTTCGATGGTTCTGCACACGTGAAAAAGGAGCGGCCTGTTTTTGTGGACAAAAAGGCGATCAAAATGACCAGGGCGGATTGGAACCTTGAGGAAGGACATGTTTCTTTTGAAAAGCATCACAGGGTAATAAAGAAGAAGGCAGAGAACCTTCTCATGTTCCAAAGGGTTCTTGACGGTGTGAAAAAAATAGAGCCAACCTTCGGAAAACCCTATCTGAAACTTGAGATGAGCGAAACCGAGCTGAGACATATTAAAGAACAGCTGAACGTAAATTGAAAATCACCGTTCGTAGTAGCAAACCAAGGTGCGCCCTAAGCGATTTTTGCTTTACGCTTATCTGCCGGAACGCTACAAAAACCGCATAGGATCCATGCGCAAAGTTTAAGGGTAAGTATTCTATGGACTTTCCAAATAAAATTCCACCAATTTTAAAATAGGTCAATTATTTTCCCCTCAATCCACCCGTCTCCTTGTGGGGGGCGATATTGAGGGAAAAATAATTTTAGGAGGCAT